>JACCEC011813793.1_pt1 | contig 10691 bp, 5 predicted proteins | sample 7450121 | NCBI WGS metagenome assembly JACCEC01 (sample SAMN15323455, study PRJNA562643) | freshwater metagenome | isolation source: river surface water | place: USA:Blue River Watershed | collected 2017-08-18 | reverse complement strand
GCTGTTTTCATTGCCCCTAAAATCGTTTGTACAATTATGCAGTTTCGGGAATTTGGACTATTTTTAGGGTAAACAACAACACTAAAACCATCTGTATTCACAGAAGGTGTACTTTGATTCAAAGTTGATGGATATTGAACATTTCCTTGATAATTAAAAGTAATTTTATCTTCTGTTGTTCCATTTGCTTGAGAATAAACTTTGATCATATTCTCTTTAATGGCACCGTCAAGACTCAAAGATTGCCATTGTTTCTTATCATCTGATAGAGGTGGTTCAACATATTTGTAAACACTATACTTTGGTGGATCTTTAGTGGTATCGAATTGTAATACATAGTCGGCTTTATTTCTCTTAGCTTCTGATTGAGCCGTTTTAATAGCTTGTAATATTTGATTATTAACGGTTTTAATTCGTTGTCCCGTTATAAAAGTATTCCAACTGGGGGCAGCGATCGCTGTTAAAATCCCAATAATGAAAACCACAACTAACATTTCTATTAGGGTAAATCCCGTCTCAGTGTTATCAGTCTGAGACTTTTGAGCTATACCCACAGAAGTTAAAGTTTTTAAAATAAGGTTGCTTTCCATAATGTTTATGATTGAGATTAAAATTGTTCAGGTTTTCAATTAAAATTTATTGGCTTCCAAATGTACTTAATCCTCTCATTTGCATCGTAGCCGTTGGGAAAAAGGCTGGAGTATTAGCTGAGTAATTGGCATCTTTTTGAATTCGACGCAACGCATTTCCTCTTAAATAGATTTGAGCGACATTCCCATAGGAATCAACACAAGCATAAAAGCTATTACTTGGTGTTGTTCTCAGCATTGCCGTATTAGCAGTCGCAGCATTTGCAAAACCTCTTTCGGTTAGTTTTTCCGGTGTTGTCACGCCTAATACGACATTACAAGTAGCGGTGGCAGGAATATTAGCTGTACTAATATCTATATAGTTTACTAAGACTTGGAGGGGATTATTTTTTAAGACAGTGTTTTTATCGTTTTCGTTAGCTTGTTGAGTAATTGAATTTAAAGCTGTAATACTACTGGTATTTATTGATTGAGGAAAACTATAATTTCTTTTTTGGGAATTATCATTACACGCTGTCAGCCCTGTTTCTCCACAAACATAATTCTGTGACATATTTTTAACACCATCTTGAATTTCAAAACGCCTAATTCTTGCGGGACAATCGCCACCATCATTAGGGCAAAATGGATCACTATTAGGATTAGTTGGTTTTGGGGGTGTCTCTAAGTAATAAGCTACTAAGGATAAAACAAAAGCATCATCACAACTAGAATCCATTGCTGCATATTGAGAATTATTAGGGTCTAATCCAGGGTTACAAGTTCCGACAGTAGTTGTATTACCTGGAAGAATGGCATTTTCAACTAATTTTCTTTTCAGGAAAACTAGAATAGGAGTTGAATTAGCGGGAGCCGGAAGAATAGAATTAGCTGCACTAGCTAAAGTTGTAATTCCAGTATTGTCATAGATATGAATCGCTTGACTCACATCATCTGAAATATACTGTAAAGCAGAGTTCATTTCTTCGTCCGTTGTTGCTTTAGCTTGTTCTCGACTATCATCATTTAATAAACCAATCACCATTCCCATTAATGGAGTGATGATAATAAAAGCGATAACTGTACCCACTAATAGTTCAATCATCGTCATCCCCTGAATTGAATTAGATTTAGGGGACGTTTTAGAAGATCGAACTTTTAGCAAGAATTTTAATAAATTTTTCATGATGTTTTCCTTACTATGCAAATGAAAAAATTAACTTGAAATGTTCAACTTATTGATTAGTCACACTTATAGGATGAATCATACTGCTTCCTAAGACGACTCTGTAAAGATTTATAATTAATTTTTGTTGTGTCTTGTGGTACAACTTCTGTGGTCATTTGTACCATAGGCAAAGAACGGTTTCCTAACGCATTCGTGGTTCCACTATCGGCGGTTAGTGGTGCTTGAGCACTCGTCGGTTGTTTAATACCAGCAGTATTGCTAGGATCAAAAGAGTTAGCCCGATAAACCCGTACATCTAAGAGATAACCACTGTTAGCATCTGTAGAACAGCCATTGTAAGCAATTCCTTGCACGACCATATCCACCGGACTTTTTGTTTCACAGAGTTTAGTATCGTTATCTTTATCTCCATCAAAATCAACACAGTAGAAACTATTGATATCAGTGGGAACAGCTTTAATTTTTGGGTTAGTAGACTCGATAGTGGGAGCCGGAATAGCTCCACTTTTAACCCCATCAATATAGGTTTTCGCGGCTTGAATTGCGAGTTCAACTCGTTTGGCTTGAAAGCGGGTTCCAACGGAGAAGGTAATAACAGGCCCAATGGCTAAAAGCATAACAGACACAACAATCACAGCCATTAAACCTTCTAGGAGGGTATAACCTGCTTGGGAATGGGGGAGGTTTCCCCCCATCGATGAATGTTGAGTGTTCATGTGTTGTCTCCTGTGTAATCTTTACAGAATTCTTTTGGGCGAATCGAAGTATTTTTAACAGCGTCAGTTTTACCATCCGCTTCTTTTGCACACAACAACGTTTGCACCCACTTATCACTGCGGCTGACTTCTCGGAAATATTCAGCAGGTTCAGAATCAGAGGAACGAGTGGTTAGTTTTTGGGCAAATAGGTCAGGAGATTGAGAAAGCAAACCGACATCAAACCCCCAATTCCGTCGAGGTTGCGAGAAGTAGGGCGTTTGTCCTCCGGTACTAGACGTTGTATAAAATTGTGAGCCGTTGTTAAAGATTGCTGGGGGTTGATAGCCAGAGGTTTTGAAAAGAGCAAAGTAAGGTGCAGTAGCATATTTACTGCGTTGGAATTGAATAAACGAACCACTGATTTTAACGGTTTTGTTCTGCCAGTTTTCTAGCAATCTTGCTAGGTTGGGTAATCCCCCATTAAAATCCCCGACCACTGATGAGCCAGGTGCGAGTTTTCGAGAGGGCACATCCCCTGTGCCAACCACCACATCATAGGGAGTAATGCTATTATTAGCAGGGCCATTATCAGCAATCATCAACCAGCTAGTGGATAACGTTGTGCCATTTACATCTGCATTTAGGTTAGTAGTCGGGGCTGCTGGTGTTCCCGTGGTCATTGCAATTTGTAGAACAGGAGCTAAGAGTGGGTGTTGAATCGTCGCCTTCCGGTCAGGCTCTTTAAGATCGTACTCAAAGGTTCTCCGAGTACCCGGTGTGGCAGGGTTATATAACCATAGAGGCTTTTGAGCATCAAAACTCATGGCATTGTTATTAAGAACAGTCCTGAACCAAAGGCCATTTCCGGTGCTTCTGATTCTTGGGGTTGCATTAGAACACTGCTGTTTTTGATTAGCATTTTTATTTCCATTGGCATCTGAACCCGTTGGAACATCAGCACCCACAGTACCGACATCAAGGGTGAGGCTCTTTCCATCTACGACAAAACAACTGAGGATATCATGCTGTTCATCTTGGTTATTGCTAGTTGAAGAACTACCAGTGGGTTTTGGTGCCATCCCAATGGATGCCGGCTGACCACTGTCATTGGTTAATAATTTACCGTTGGCATAACGGAAGAAAGAAATTCTACGCGGAAAACCTTGATCCTCAACAAAGCGCGCTGGACGGGAAGTTGTACCCGCTAAAAATTTATCGGCTATAAAAATGCCTTGCTGTGTGCTGTTTTGATTTTCTTTCCAGTCATAGAGGTTATATTGAATCGTCTTAGTTCCTACTTCGGCTTTTCCAGCAGCCAGCAGTACAGCAAGCTGATAACTATCTAAATCGCTGGGTAACACCCCTGTTGTGGAGGGATTATCAGGATTAGTGAACTGAGCCGGATTCGGGCCAGTAGTCGGATAATCAAAGATAATTTTATCAGTTTGAATTACAACCGGACTGACAGGAGTAGTTGTTCCTTCCTGTTTAAAGACCACACCATCAACATCAAGACCGATGACCCAATCTCTCGGTGAACAAGCTGAAACCATCGGTTTACGGCACAGTTCCATAACGTAATCTGGAAATGCACTGCGTCGTTGAACAGGGGTAACAAAATTGTTGAAGTAGGAACTATTGGCTGCACCTGTTGCTGGCAAGGCAGTTGTCGCGTAATTAGCATCTGTGCATCTGGTGTCTTTACTATAGTCGGTGCTGCTACAGATAGCTTGACTATTATCAGCTGTACCATCGGGTTTTATTGTAAAGCCATTCTCATTCGTATCAAACAAACCCGCACTACTCAACCCATTAGTTACAAAGTTATTGTAACCATCAAACCCATTGATCATTCGGGCTGCTTTCGCTGTCACCTCATATTCTTTGACTAGATCTGCATCAGCATCGATTTTTCCATTCCCATTCAAATCTAAACCAAAGGTTGATTCCTTAACCGTCGATGTCGCTTTAATACTGCCATCAGCATCTAAGTCATAACCTGTTCTGGCAACCCCAGCATTATTTCTGAGGTCAAAGTCTCCTTCATTGCGGAAACCGAGTCGGAAGCCGGTATTGAGATTGGTTCCTTGTGTATCAGCCGCAGTAGTTGTTGATCCTGAGAGAACTGTTACAGCATCCGCCAAAATCGTTGCGGGTCGCCAATTGTCTCCTGCTGTACAACCGGGAAGTCGAGGATCACCCGGACGACAAGCAAAGTTCTCATTTAAGTTACGGTCTGCTTTGGTAATGCTGGATGCCGTTTTGCCTATGGCACTCGGCGCACGGTTGTAGAAATTACTCCAGTCTGTAGCCAAGGCGGTGTTGAATTCTTCCCGCGTATGGGGGTTAAACTGACCTTTAATGTAAACCGGAAGATTAGAAACCAGGGTTAAGCCTTTTTCACGGGTAATGGCTTGAATTTTTTCTTCATTATTACCGCCTGTCAGAGCCGGGTTACAAGTGCCTGCGGTGTCCCGTGCCAAACATTTACCATTGATCAACATAATGCCATTGGGACGACGAGTGGGGTCAACCCAAGAGTCCGTTGAACTGGCATAAATATCTGCACCTGTGCTGTCTGGGAGTGCGTCATCACGGCTGGCATAAACAATCCCACTCAAGGGGAGCAAATATTCTTTACCTGCTTTTGTCGGCCCACTGGTAGTTTGAGCAATTTGTTGGGTTCGCAGTTGGAAAATATCCAGAATTGTTGCTCGGATTTCTAGGGGTTGGCGATTTTCCAGGCGTAACTTGTAGCTGCTTGTTGTTAAAGTGGCTTTTGTTTGTGGATTTTCCTGATAGATGGTAAAGGTTTCATCAACAGTGGTACTGGTATTATCCTCCTCAGCCGCTTTAATTTGTCGGGCATCTAAGAAAGCTGTTTCTCGAATTGCCCCATGGGGAATGGGAGGAGAACTTAAGGGTTTTAGAGTTCCATCTAAAATCCCATAGGCACAGAGGGTAGCATCAACGGCCGCTTGTTGGGATAATGTCCGAGTCGTTGCCACTAAGGCATCTCTTAAAGTGGGATTAACCCAGCGACCATCGGGAAAAACGAGCTTGGCTTGATTGCTCAAGGCTGTGCTGTAAGAACCTTCTGCGGGTGGGGGGCCATAGACAATGCCGTTATTAGACTTACCGCCCGTTGCGGTATTCCAGGCGGGTAACGTTACGGTTTGTCCATTTGGATCTTTGATAATATTTCCATTCGCATCAACTTGATCGACGGTCAGAGTCGGCGTATTCTTGGCAGTTACAGCCGTTGAAGGATCATAATAGCTACTGACACAGGCAATGGGGGTTTGTTTAACGCCTGTCCAGTCTCCTTTTGAATTCGCTTGCTGATTTAATTCTTGAGAAAAACTACTTTTAGCATAGTGATAGACCACCGTTGCCCGCATTTGTAAATCTCCTTTCGTTGGGGCTGTGGAAGGGTTCCCCCAGGAAGCATCATATTGAGTTTTCCAACGTTCTCCATCACCCGCTTCTTGGACGGTGGTACCCAAGGTGGTTAAGGGAGTGAGGCCATCGGCATCATATAGGCCACTATTATCAAAAACTTTCGATCCCCCAATTTTGGTATTGTTAAGGAGAAAAGTTCTAGGCTCGGCAACAGACATCGGCATTGTATCGGGCCAGACAATAGGATTCGGGGAATTCGTTGGTGATGTCGAGGTTTGATAAGCTCCTGCAATTACTTTTCCTGAATTGACATCTACATCTAGTTTAGGCGGAGGTAAGAAAGAGTTATTGCGGCTATAAATTCCCGCGCCTGTGACAATTCTTAAGCCACCATAGGGATCGTCAGCCGTTTTAGGGGCCGTTCCCGCAGCAATTTCCCAGAACCCATCTCGATCGGTTGAACCGACATCGGGGAGTTCCTGAACACGGGTTTGGCGGTAGCGTGGCTCAGTTGTCCCTGTCCAATAAATCGGTGTTGAGCCAGCTAATAAAAATTGAGGTATGGAGCCACTTTGTTCTTGATCATCAATGTACCATTTCAACGGTAAGTGATTTCCGACTAAAATGCGATCGCCTAAGTAGTTTTCTACGCTTAATCCTTCTGGATTACTGGCTTGCATTCGATAAGCTGCGGTTGTTTTTCCAGTTGCAGTTAAGCTATTTAACGTAGTATTAATATCAGCATTTTTTCCACCGTTTAGGGGCTTATCTGGGTAAATCCAAGTATCAGGAGGTTTAACCACTGTGCCACTGACCACAGGATCTTGCATCATATCTGTTGTGTCGACATCAACTTCTTCATAAGGAACTTTCCTGATGCGGTCTTCAAAATAGGTTCTCAGGGCTTTATTCCGTTTAATAGGATCTGTGATCTCACTCAATAAAGTTGCAGGAGCTTTACTGACTAAATAACTGAGGCGAGCTTCATAAGCTTGACTATTTGATAAGGTTCTGACGGGTAGATTTGTAACCGTTTCATTGCCACTGCTGTTACTAATTTGGGCTGTGATAGGAACTGCAAAAGCACTTTGGAATAAATCAACATCGACATCTTTAAAGTTGGCGGTATTATCACCATTTCCTGAAGCCCCATTAACAACATCTCCACCGACAATAATTTTGCTATTTTCTGGATCTTCAAAGAAACAAGAACCGGGACTACTAACTTGATAAAATCTAAGTTTGTTAAATTGAGTAACCAATAAGTTACTGTTAGTAATCATTCGTCCGTTTAATTGAAACGCGAATCCCCCCGGTGCCATTTCTAAATCATCTCGATAAACTACCGCATTATTATTGAGGGGAATTCGAGTCACATCTTGTTGATATTCCAAAGCAGAAATAGCACTAGTTGCTTTAGTTTCGGCTGTAATATTGCCGTATTTTGCAGCATCCCAGCCCGTAATTTCATCTGCGATGGGAACGTTAACAACATAGGTAAAAATAGCTTTTTGTAGTTTACTGCCAACGGGATACCACCCACCGCCAATTAAACCCGAACTGGTGCCCTCCACTTGACAACCTGATTTGAGATTAGATGTTGCTGTGTAGGGTGGAGTTCTAGCATCTAAAGGATTTCTAGCGGTGTTTGTATTGATAGGGTTTCGGAAATATATTCCGTAAATTGTCCAAGTGTCAAATTTACCATTATTATCGGTATCAACCGGAAACTTCCAGGCTGTTGTTATATCTTCTCGATTTTCAAAGGGTGTAGTTGGGGTGCTATTATCAATAGTTTTATTACCATTAATATCGTATTTAACAACAAGTTGGGTTTCATCTGCTAAGTTATAACTACTTTCTCGTAAAGCTCGATATAGTTCACTATCGGAAGGAGTAGCACGAGGTAAGGTTGGATCAGAGTTTAGTAAATATTGAATTTTTGCTTTAGCTCGATCTAAAGCGGGTGTTGCGGCTTGTAGAACTGCTTCATCCACCCGGCGATATTGTGCCATTTTAGACCGATCCATTGACCGCAACATAATGGTTACGCTCAATAGCACTACCACTAATAACACCATTGTCACCGTTGGTAACACAAACCCAGCCCGACCATATCGATCATGACGGTTGATCCGCATCCAATCCCGCAGAAGCGATCGCATGATTCCCCGTATGATCCGTTTGAAAGTGATCCGGATTGAGTGGAACAGAGATAGAATCGGATGATAAAATTTGTTGTTGTGACGCTGTGACATAGACTCCTACCTAACCTTTGTTTCTAGGTGGTTGTGCTAACTTTTCAGACGACTCAAAGATTACAACCTAAAATCGGACAATGGGATGCTAACCAGATTGTGAAGTTTGAGTAAAACAGCTAATATATTAAGATTTATGTAAGCTAGGGATAATCCTTATCTCTAGTTTTAGCATTTTATTTTTAAGTCTTGCCCCTAATAGTCAGAGGAAAGCCGTTTAGCTGAGTCCGTCTGAGCATAGAGGTTCTCCTATCTATAACCAGAATGCCCACAAGATGGATAAAAATGATCAGATCCTAGCAAAAGAACTTGAGTTAATCTTGAGCTTGGTTAAACTTGTAGACTGTACCCAAAGCGATTAACCCTGTTTTCAAATTGGGCTTGAATGTAGTTCCGATACAAAGCTTTAAACAAATTCTGTCTATCTTTCCACTGTTTGAAATAACGGTCATTGACGCCTAAACGAATATCAAGACTGGCGACAACTGACTCAACACCAACAAACTCATAAATCTGATTAAGAATAAGTTGAGGATGAGCAATTAGATCTTCATATTTTAAAACTAATAAATGGTTTAAATAAGGTTTATCTCGTTCAAATTGTTCATAACAAACTAACCAATGTTTTATTAAAGAATAGAGTTGAGTATGGCTCCATTTTTTAGTCGCGTAAGCAACAGCAATAGGATGTCGTAAAATAATAATAAAGAAAGAATTAGGAAATAAAGCTTGTAAAAAACGAGTTCTTACCAGATTAGGGGGAGATTTTTCTAATAAAATAGGTTGTGTTAAATCCCAGTGTTTACTCCATTCCTGAAAGATCTTTTGAGCATTTTCCGAAGAAACTAAATTAGAGGTCTCATTCAGAAAAGAAGCTGAATTAAAGCCAAAGCGACCCGGGCCACCATAAATGATTGCAGGGGAATAAACAGACTGCAAAAATTGTCCCTCATCTTCGCTAAGTCCTGTATCTTTAAACCCACTAATTTTAGGATGTTCTCTTAAGCAATTAGCTAACAGCGTTGTTCCACTGCGATGTAAACCCCCAATAAAAAGATATTGATGATCATTCATATAATCAGGGAAAATATATGTGTAAAAAATTGTGCCGCTTTGCCAAAAAGTTGTAAGGACACAAAAAGTTGTGTCCCTACATCAATCAGCATCATGAATTGCCTAGAGTTAGAATTTATTCAAATCAATTCCCGCTTCTTTCGCCATAGCTTGTAAGCCTTTACGTTCAATGGTTTTAATGGCTTTAGTTGATAATTTCAATCTAACCCAGCGTTTACCTTGGGGCCACCACAGCCGTTTCCATTGTAAATTCGCTTCTTGTAGCTTGTGGGTACGACGGTGGGAGTGAGACACAGACATTCCATTATTGGCTCTCTTTCCCGTTAACTGACAAATCCGAGACATGGTTAACTCCAGTTTAGTATTTTCTCAAAAATCCAAACCTCTATTATACAGAATTTTCGTTTGAGAAACCCAGTTTTTGGGTAAGCCCCAATTACAAGCGATGTAGGGGTGAGGCGCGCCTCACCCCTACGACACCAAAATGCAAGTTCAGAGCTTGGGTAATTTTAATGGGAAGTTAACCGGGTTAACACTTGGTTAGAGCGTTCTACAAAGTCTTTCATTCCCTCAGCATCAAAGCCTTTTTGAGCAATTAAGGCTAAGTCATAGACATGATGACAAATCATTTTTGCCAATTCCGCCGAAGGAGATTCACCACCTTCTTGAATAATTGCTCCTTGACTTAAATTAACTAAATTTTGAATCAAGGGATGGGCGGTATTAATTAACAGAATATGTTCTTCAGGAAATTCTGCTTTTTGTTGTTGAATTAAGGCGGTCATATCCTGTAAACGTCGCATAAATTCCGGTAATAATACCATCGCGGGGGGTGTATCTTCTGATTTTAAAGATTCTGTACGGATGGTGAGTTTCGGTTTATTTAAGGCGGCGGTAAATAAATCTTTAATTTGTTCACTGCGGGTTTTATTGGTTTTCGGATCAACAATTTCGCTGTTATTGTCCTTATCAATTAAATTATCATCGAGTTCTGCATCTACCCGTGAGAATTTAACATCGGTATGTTCTCGTTCTAAGAAACTAATAAAATGACTATCAATAAAGGAATCAAAGAACAGAACTTCTAACCCTTGGCTGGTGTGTAACTGGATATATGTGGCTTGAGTGGTTTCATCGGTACAATAAAACACGCGATTTTCATGGCGTTGTTTATTCCGTTCTAAATATTCATTTAAAGTGGTGTAATAACGCCCTTTATCATCAGTATTATCCGGGGTTTTGGCGGATACATCTTGCCACACATCTCCTTCTTCGGTTTGCACCTGTACCTCAACGGCTTTTTCCTCAGAATTAGTCGGTTCAGGGCTGTAGGTTGTGCGGTAAATTAGAATATCCTCAACTTGTTTTTTAAACTTATCATCGTTGAGGGAACCAAACTTAACAAAAGTGCCGATATCTTGCCAGCAGCGAATATATTCTTTGCGGTTATCTCGATATAATTCTTTGAGACGGTCTGCGACTTTTTTGGCAATATAATCGG
>JACCEC011974952.1_pt1 | contig 10692 bp, 11 predicted proteins | sample 7450121 | NCBI WGS metagenome assembly JACCEC01 (sample SAMN15323455, study PRJNA562643) | freshwater metagenome | isolation source: river surface water | place: USA:Blue River Watershed | collected 2017-08-18 | reverse complement strand
TGACCACCGGCGCACATGGCCCCTCGGGTGCATACAGTGCTTCAAAAGAAGCCTCAGCCGCATCCAGAAATCCCGCAATCTCGGCCACCGATTCCCCCTTGATACGCATGCCAATCAGGAAGGCACCCATCTCGAGATCTGATAGGTCTCCATTCAGCATGGCGGCATACATGCGCCGCGCATCGTCGCGTGAGAGATCGCGCGCACCCTTCTTGCCGCGACCAATTTCGCGAATAAAGGCGGCCGCTTGCAATGGCTGTTCAGAGTTCTGCATGCGCGAAGCTTACAACGATTAAGCCAACGAGGCGAAACCACCTGTCCACCTCCGGACCAACAACGACATGGGAAACCTGATACACGTGCGCTTACTTTAAAATAACAAGCCATGCTAACCCGCCGGCTCACCTTTCCATGATCGTTCTTGGTGTCGAATCCTCCTGCGATGAAACCGGTATCGCTTTGTATGACACCGAACGCGGACTGCTCGCCCATGCCCTGCACTCGCAGGTCGCAATGCACGAAGCCTATGGCGGCGTCGTACCTGAGCTTGCTTCGCGTGATCATGTGCGTCGCGCGATACCTTTACTGGAACAAGTGCTAAGCGACAGCGGCGAATCCGTCTCATCCATTGATGCCATCGCTTATACCCAAGGTCCCGGACTTGCCGGCGCCCTGCTGGTGGGTGCTTCCGTGGCCAATGGTCTGGCACTGGCCCTCAACAAACCCGTAATTGGCGTTCACCATCTTGAAGGTCATCTGCTCTCACCTTTGCTGGCGACACAGCCACCGGCTTTTCCCTTCGTCGCACTGCTGGTTTCAGGAGGGCATACGCAGCTCATGCGTGTCGACGCTGTGGGCCAGTACACGCTGCTTGGTGAAACGCTGGATGATGCTGCAGGTGAGGCTTTCGACAAGTCAGCCAAGCTGCTTGGGCTGGGCTATCCCGGCGGCCCGGCGATTTCCCGCCTTGCAGAATCAGGCGACCCGAGTCTGTTTGAACTTCCGCGCCCGATGCTGCATTCAAAAAATCTGGATTTCAGCTTTTCCGGCTTAAAAACAGCCGTACTGACGCTAGTAAAAAAACAGGAAGGCGAATTAACAGAAGCGATGCGCGCCGCTATCGCACGTGCCTTTGTCGATGCGATCGTCGATGTGCTGGTCGCAAAATGTCTGGCGGCGATAAAACACACTGGCATGAAACGGCTAGTCATTGCGGGCGGCGTAGGTGCCAATGCGCAGTTGCGCAAAGCGCTGAATGAGACGGCAGTAAAAAAACGTTTCGAGGTGTTTTATCCGGAATTGGCGCTATGCACGGACAACGGCGCCATGATCGCGCTGGCGGGCGCGTTACGCATTGCGCGCTATCCGAAGGCCGCGCGCTTTGATTATGGTTTCAATGTCAAACCGCGCTGGCCACTGGATGCGATCGACTGAACCGTCGCTCAGGGAGACGCTGAATAAATCTGCGTTCTATGGCGAGCACAGCGCAGCTGTGCGAGGCGGGGATCAATAAAATCAAGGTCTCGGCTCCATTGATCTCGTCACAAAAGTGTCTGCATTTATTTAATCAGCACTTCCTTAGCCATCCCTCGCTCGCTCTACCGTGGGATCTTCCTGCGGCTTCTTTTCAGATCGTCTTGGCAAACGGGTTTCCGTGCCGGCCCTGAGATTAGCAATGTTACCGCGATGACGATAAATCAAGATTACGCTCATCAGGAAAATCGCCACCAATTTGACACCTGGACCAAACAGCAATAACTGGTAGATGGGTGCAAACACTGCGGCAACCAGCGCTGCCAGTGACGAGTAACGATAGGTATAAGCAATGATGATCCAGGTGCACAGAGTCGTCACGCCTACCGGAGGACTAAGCGCCAAGAGCACACCCAGAGCGGTTGCAACCCCCTTGCCGCCCTTAAATCCAAAAAATATCGGCCACACATGCCCAGCAAACACGGCAAATGCGGCAAATGAGACGCCGGTTATCCCGAGTTCTAGCGGCGTGCTGAAATAGATAGCCAGCACCACGGCAAACCAGCCTTTTGCACAATCACCTAGCAATGTCAGGACTGCCGCCAGCTTATTGCCAGTTCTGAGCACATTGGTCGCACCGGGATTTTGCGAACCATAAGTACGCGGATCTTCCAGCCTGAGTAGTTTGCTGACCACAATGGCAAAAGACACCGAGCCGATCAGATACGCACCCATTGCAAACAGAATCATGTTCATCATCGCAGCGTTCATGCTATTCCTATCACTGAAGATTCGCCATTATGCAATAGTTGATTCATCATCCTCGCGGATGATGCTGGGCGTGAATTTTCTTGAGACGCTCGCGCGCCACATGCGTGTAAATTTGTGTCGTCGATATGTCCGCATGGCCCAGCAACAACTGAACCACACGCAGATCGGCGCCATGATTAAGCAAATGCGTCGCAAACGCATGACGCAAGGTGTGTGGCGATAGTGGCGCATTCACACCCGCCTGCAGCGCATATTTCTTTATGAGCGTCCAGAACATTTGCCGGGTCATGGGGCCGCCTAGGGCAGTGACGAACAGCGCGTCGTTCACTTTGCCACTGAGTATCTGGCTGCGCGCATCACGCAAATAGCGCTCTATCCAACTGCGCGCCTCTTCGCCGAAGGGCACCAGTCTGGTCTTGTTGCCCTTGCCTGTCACACGCAGAACACCTTCATTCATGCCCACTTCGACACTTTTGAGCAGTACCAGCTCCGAAACGCGCAAGCCACTGGCATACATCAGCTCAAGCATGGTTCTGTCGCGCAGTCCCAGTGCCGTATTGACATCCGGGGCAGCCAGCAAAGCTTCTACATGTTGCTCGGAGAGCGTTTTGGGAAATCTTGGCGGCTGCTTCGCCGAATGCAAGCGCAGACAGGGATCGGCGCTGACACGATGATTGCGTAGCGCGAATTGATAAAACCTTCGTAACACGGCCAAACGGCGATTGGCCGAACTGGCCTTGCTGCCAGCATGCTTGAATGCGAAGTAGGCATTCAGGTCCGCATCCGTTGCTTCATATAAGGTTTTCGATCGCTCCGTCATCAGCCAATCCGCAAACAGCAGCAGATCGCGCTTGTAGGCTTCGAGCGTATTTTTTGACAAACCATCTTCGAGCCAGAGCGCATCACAGAATTCATCGGCAGCCGCTTGCCCCGGACGCTCTGCAGTCGGTGCCGCCGCCTTCATCAGAAGCCCGGCACCTGTTCATGGTGCAGCAGCCAGCGTTTGACGCCTTGATGAAAGCCGCCATCATGCCGCGCAAAACCACCGATGCCATCCGCAGCAGTCACGCGATGGCAGGGAATGATCAGTGGGTACCAGTTAGCCCCGCACGCCTGCCCGACTGCACGCGGCGCAGAACGAATTTTGTGAGCGACTTCGCCGTAGGTAAGCACCGAGCCGCGCGGAATGGCATTGATGACAGACCACACCTTGCGCTGATAGTCGGTGCCAACTTCGGGCAAATCGAGATCAAAGAGGTAATCGGGATTTTTCAGATAAGCCGCTACCTGTGTAGCTACTTTTTTCGAGAGCTTATCCGTCGCGGGCTTTGCCTTGTACTGCGGTGGCAGGTAAGTCAGTTCATGCAGCACGTCACCCGTACTTCGTATGCCAATCGCACCAAAAGGTGCGGGCACCACTGCAGAAAAAATATCAGTGACGAGTGTCTTCATGACTACCTTCTCAATCGATTTTCATGGATCAGTTACCAAAGACCAGTCGCGGCAACCACAGCGAAATCTGCGGTACATAGGTTACGAGTAACAGAAATCCAAGCATCGTCATCAGCCACGGCAGTACCGCGATAGTCAGCTCGGTAATACCCATCTTGGTAATGCCAGATGCCACATACAGATTCAGTCCCACTGGTGGGTGACACATACCGATTTCCATATTGACCACCATGATGATGCCAAAGTGAACCGGATCTACGCCCAACGCTATCGCCACCGGGAACAGTATCGGCGCCATGATCAGCACGATGGATGAGGGCTCCATCACATTCCCGGCCAACAGCAAGAGCACGTTCACGACCAGCAGAAAACCAACCATGCCCAAGCCCATGTCCATGATGCTACTTGCCATCGCCTGTGGAATGCCCTCGCTGGTCATGAGGAAGGAGAACAGTACGGCATTGGTAATGATGTAGAGCAGCATCGCCGACATTGATGCCGAGTCAAGCAGGACTTTCGGCACCTGTCGGAGACCGAGATCTTTGTACACAAAGACAGCGATCGCAAACGCATACACCGCCGATACGGCGGCCGCCTCGGTCGGGGTAAACATGCCGCTGTAAATCCCACCGATAACCACCACAATCAGCAGCAGGCCCCAGACACTGCGCTGGAAAGCGCGCCAGCGCTCGGCGATACTCGCGCGAGGCAGACGAGGGTAATCTTTTTTGCGTGCCAGCACCCAAGTCGTCAGACCCAGAAAACACGCGAGCAAAAGGCCGGGTATCACACCCGCCATGAACAACTTGCCCACCGAGGTGTTGGTTGACACGGAATACATCACCATCACAATCGATGGTGGTACCAGAATGCCGAGCGCACCCGATGTCGTGACAACACCCGCACCAAATGATTTCGGATAACCCTGCTTCAGCATCGCAGGCAAAAGTATGGAACCTATCGCGACCACTGTCGCCGGCGACGATCCTGACACGGCGGCAAACAAGGCGCAGGCCAGCACACCAGACAAGGCCAGCCCACCATGCCAGTGACCTACCATTGAGGTCGCAAAATCGATCATGCGTCGCGCCACTCCCCCATGCGTGAGGAAATTCCCCGCAAGGATGAAGAAGGGTATGGCCATGATTTCAAACTTCTCGATGCCAGTAAAAAGCTTGAGTGCCACGGCTTGTACTGGCACGTCGGTCATGGTGAACAGAAAACTCAGTACAGTCAGACCCAGTGCAATCGAAATCGGCATGCCAGTCAGCATCAGCACGATCAGCAAGACAAAGATGAAGAGCGAGTTCATTGGCGACCCTCTACAGCATCTTCGGTCAGGCCTTCGACATGCGCGTGATCATGGACCGGCAATTCGCCACCGCGAGCAAAACGCCAGGCTACCTGAAGAAAACGAAAGCACATCAAGGCAGAACCCAGAGGAATCGCCAGATACACAATCCAGATCGGTAGCTCAAGTACTTCCGAAGTGCTTGAGGTATCCGAGAGTTCGTAAACGAAGTCGGCGCCGAGGCTGGCAATAATTCCGGTAAACAGGGCACCGGCCAGCAGTCCAAACAAAATAAAACCGCGACGACGACGCTCATCCAGTCGATTGACCAGTACGTCCACGCCCACGTGAATGCCCGTGCGAACACCATAAGCGGCGCCGAACTTCGCCATCCAGACAAACATATAGATTGTCAATTCTTGTGCCCAGCTGGTATTGAGTCGCAGCAGCCAGTCTTGCAGCCCGGGAATAGCCAATCCCGATGCGTAGCGATGCAGCACCGCGATAAAAATGATCAGTGTTGCGGCACCCATCAGGCTCGCAATCAGCCACTCTTCAAGATGATCGAGAATTTTCATAAGGTGCAGGTGATCACTTGATGGAATAACGCGATGACTGATTTCATTTTTATCATTATCAAACTCATCGGTACGTAGAAGAGGCTTACTTCGCCGCCGTCGCTTTGTTCACCGCAGTGATCAGCTCTTTACCAATGCGCTCTTCCATAGCCTTTTGCACCGGCACCAAGGCCTTGCGCCATTCGGCACGCTCGGCATCGGTCGGTATATAAATCACTGTCTTGCCCGACTTGCGTATGTTCTCCAGCGCCTGATCATTTTCCTGCTGAGCGATGTTGTTGGCGTAATCCGTGGCCTCCTTCATCGCGCCTTCAAGCTGGGTTCGTATATCGGCAGGCAGCTTGTCCCAAAACTTTTTATTCACGATCACCGCGTAACCGATGTAGCCATGATTCGTTACGGTCAGGTGTTTTTGCACCTCATGCATTTTTTGCGTGAAGATATTCGACGGTGGATTTTCACTGCCATCCACCACACCGGTCTGCATCGCCTGATAAACCTCGGAGAAAGCCATGACCTGAGGATTGGCACCCAGCGCGCGCATCTGTTCATCCAGCACTTTGGATGACTGAATGCGCAACTTCAAACCTTTCATGTCAGTGGGAAGATGCATGGGCCGATTCGAGCTCATCATCTTGAAACCATTATCCCAGTAGGCCAAACCACGTATGCCTTTGCTTTCCAGTTTCTTCAGCATGTCCTGACCGATGGGCCCCTGCGTAACACGGTAGAGCGCCTGCTTGTCATTGAAAATGAAGGGCAGATCAAAGAGTTCGAATTCTTTTACGCCCAAGGGGCCGAACTTGGCCAGTGAAGGAGCGAGCATCTGCACCGCACCCAACTGAAGGGCTTCCAGTTCTTCTTTGTCTTTGTACAGTGTGCTGTTGGGGTAGAGCTCGATTTTTACCCGACCTTTGGTAGCCGCCTCTGCCAGCGCCTTGAATTTTTCAGCCGCCTTGCCTTTGGGTGTGTCCTTGGCGACCACATGACTGAATTTGATAACGATAGGTGCATCGGCAAACACCGGGCCGTTCAACAAACAGGTGAGCGTGAATGCAGCGAGCAAAAAGCAGCGTTTCATGAGGTCTCCGGCGTATCAGGGGGTTTTTGGCGTTTATGGGAGTCTCCTCAACGACAGGGACTCTTTATTCTGGTCTCGGCGCGTATTGTGTCTGCTCAGCGCCGGTATGACAACCCGCGGCTCTGCCGCCATACTGCGGGTTATCGCAGGGAATATCGTAAGATCCGGGTCCGGATGCGATAAAAATAATGAATATTCTCTACCTCCTGGTACCCGATTTCACGCTGATCCTGATCGGTTACGTCCTGATTCGCCACACAGACTGGGGCGACACCTTCTGGACCGGATTGGAAAAGCTGGTGTATTTCATCCTTTTCCCGGCACTACTCTTCGTTCCGACAGCCCGCACGCCACTGGATTTTCATACGACCGGCAAGCTGTTGCAGGTGGCGCTGATCTCGGCCGCTTCCGGTATTGCGCTGGGATGGCTGGCCAAACCCTTGTTCCGACCGGGCCCCATGATTTTCGAATCAGGCGTGCAAACGGCGTTTCGCTTCAATTCCTACATCGCGCTGGCGGTGGCTTTCCGGCTCGCTGGGGAGGCGGGCACATCGCTGATGGCACTGATCATCGGCTTTGCTGTGCCACTGTGTAATACAGCGGCCGTCCATGCACCGGCTCACGGTAATAATCGCTCCGTACTGCCGGAGATTGTAAAAAATCCTCTGCTGTTGGCCACCGCCAGTGGAACGCTGTTCAATCTCGCCGGTGGCAGCCTGCCGGAAGTGATTGCAACGACACTATCGCGCATGGGCAGCGCCTCGATTGCGCTAGGTCTGATCATGGTAGGAGCGGGCCCGAAATTGAATGCGCTGTCGCAGGCGCGTGGCATCAGCGCCTATTTCATCGCCGTGAAATTGCTCGCACTGCCTGCGATTGCGCTCTCGCTCGCGCGCTGGTTCGAACTGCCGCCGCTGCAACTGCAAATTGCCGTGATGTTTTGCGCTTTGCCTACGGCATCCAGTGCCTACGTACTCGCCTCGCGCATGGGCGGTAATGCACCACTGGTCGCATTTTTGATTTCGGCCGGCACACTGCTGTCGATTGTCACGCTGCCGATCTGGCTGATGCTGGCGCGATAACAAAGTCGCTGGATCCCGGCTTTCGCCGGGATGAGCCTTTAAAAAATGTTGGCGCCGAAGTCGTCATCCCAGCGAAAGCTGAGACCCAGTTGATCTTCGACTCGCCGTCTAAAGCTGCTGCGACAAAGCCCACTGCACGTGTTCACGCACTACCACCGAAGGATGGTCTGCGCGCGATTTCAAAGCCGCTACAGTGTCCGCGCTGTGCATCCCGGATCGCAAAGCATTCCCGAGTGCCACAGCGATATTGCGCAGCCAGCGCTCATGCCCAATGCGCCTGATTGCGCTGCCTTCCAGTCGCTGATTGAATTCTTCTTCACTCCACGCAAACAAATCAATCAGCGTCGCACTTTGCAAACCATTACGCGCATCAAAGTCGGGCAACACGCTGCGCTGCGCGAATTTATTCCATGGGCAGGCGAGCTGACAGTCATCACATCCGAGTACGCGATTACCTATGAGTGGGCGAAACTCGATTGGTATGCTGCCCTTGAGCTCAATCGTGAGATATGAAATGCAGCGACGAGCATCCAGCTGATAAGGCGCAACGATAGCCTGCGTAGGACAGACATCGATGCAGGCACGGCATTCACCACAGTGATCACGGGTGGGTGAATCGACGGGCAAAGGCAAATCCGTAAAAATCTCCCCCAGAAAAAACATGGATCCCGCATCACGATTGAGCAACAGCGTGTGCTTGCCGCGCCAACCCATGCCGGCACGGCGGGCAATTTCCACTTCCATCACAGGCGCCGAATCGGTAAATACACGATAGCCAAACGGCCCAATAGCTGCGGCGATCTTGTCGGCCAGTTGCTGCAAACGATAGCGCAAGACCTTGTGATAATCCCGACCACGCGCATACACCGACACGACTGCCGCATCGGGATCCGACAAACGCCGGGTTTCGTGTTCGCGCCAATCGATGTCCGTCTGCTGCGGAAGATAATCCATCCGCGCGCTGATCACGCGCACCGTACCCGGCACCAATTCTGCAGGACGCGCGCGCCGTGTGCCATGCGCTGCCATATAATCCATCTCGCCGTGAAAGCCCGCATCAAGCCACTGTTGCAGCTGCTCGTGCGCGCCATCTAGCTGAGCATCCGCAATGCGCACATCGGCAAAGCCGAGCGCTATGCCCCACTGCCGGATGTCATGCGCAAGATGAGTTGACTGAATCGGATCCATAAACGAGTACTTTGCAGAGGGTTCATTTTAAGAGATGCAGCGCTGGACCACCCAACTCCCTGACGAATCGAGCACACAAGCGCTAGGGACAGCACTCGCACGCACTTTAATGCCGGGCTTGAAAATCTATCTTCACGGGGAGCTGGGCGCGGGCAAAACAAGTCTCACGCGCGCGCTGCTGCAATCCGCAGGCCACACCGGTCGCGTAAAAAGCCCCACTTACACGCTGGTCGAGCCCTATGCGATCCGCGTTCAAAACAACCCTGCGGCCCTGATGCATTTCGATCTTTACCGCATGGGCAGCCCCGAGGAATTCATTGATGCCGGTTTTCGTGAATATTTCGACAGCGATTACTTGTGTGTGGTCGAGTGGCCTGAACGGGCAGAGGACTTGCTCCCGCCGGCCGATCTGGATGTTTTTCTCTCTGTCGCAGGCGAAGGCCGTGCGGTAGAATTGCGCGCGAATTCCGAACAAGGCGCATCATGCCTCAATCACCTGGATCTCCACTGGACAAGGTAAAACCTGCGTCGCGACGCACGGTACTCAAAGCCGGCGCCACCCTGCTGTTCTCGCTCTTCACGACGGGAACCGCGCGCGCCGCCGGCATCGTCGCAGTACGTGTATGGCCAGCTGCCGATTACACTCGCGTCACGCTAGAAAACGATAGCAAGCTCAAGGCATCTCATTTCGTAGTCAAAGATCCCCATCGACTGGTCGTCGAAATCGAGGGCGTGGAACTGGACGCCAAACTCAAGAGTCTGGTGGCAAAAATTCAGCCGAATGACCCCTACATCGCTCAGGTTCGAGTAGGCCAGAATCGGCCCGGCGTGATTCGCATGGTGTTTGATCTGAAGGAAGAAATCCAACCACAGGTCTTCAGTCTCGAACCCGTAGGCGAATACAAGCATCGCTTGATCTTCGATCTTTTCCCGCTCAATCCTGTCGATCCGATTGCCGATTTTCTGCAAAAGAATCAGCCCCCGGCAGATTCCCGCCCGCCTGCCGATACTCCCTCGACGGCAAAATCAGGTCCTAACGACGACAAAACCAGCACCCTGACACGCATGGTGACCATCGCACTCGATCCGGGGCATGGTGGCGAAGATCCGGGTGCCGTCGGTCGCGGCGGCAGCTATGAAAAAAATGTCGTGCTCTCGATCGCGCGCCGTCTCAAGTCACGACTCGAGCAGCAAGCGAATGTACGCGTGATGCTCACCCGCGATGGTGATTATTTCGTGCCGCTGCATGTGCGTGTACAAAAGGCGCGCAAGGTTCAGGCGGATCTTTTCGTATCGATTCACGCAGATGCATTCATTGAGCCGACCGCGCGCGGTTCGTCGGTATTTGCATTGTCAGAAAAAGGCGCCAGTTCCACGGCAGCGCGCTGGCTGGCCAACAAAGAGAACGCAGCCGATCTGATCGGTGGTGTCAATCTGCGCAGCAAAAATCAGCAACTCGCGAGCGTGCTGCTCGATCTCTCGACCACAGCGCAAATCAATGACAGCATGAAGCTCGCCAAATCCGTTTTGGGTGAAATCGGCGGCATCAACCGCTTGCACAAGGCTCAGGTAGAACAAGCCGGATTCGCAGTACTCAAAGCGCCGGATATTCCCAGCATCCTGGTCGAAACTGCGTTTATTTCAAACCCGGAAGAAGAAGCGAAGCTGACAGATGAAAGCTATCAGGACTAGATGGCAGACGCACTGATGCGCGGGATACACAAGTACTTGGTCAAGCATCCAAGCTTGCGAAAGAATCCACTTACCTGAGGTGTT
>JACCEC010291390.1_pt1 | contig 10692 bp, 8 predicted proteins | sample 7450121 | NCBI WGS metagenome assembly JACCEC01 (sample SAMN15323455, study PRJNA562643) | freshwater metagenome | isolation source: river surface water | place: USA:Blue River Watershed | collected 2017-08-18 | reverse complement strand
GAACTCGTCTACTTCGTAGTATATTTCCGTCAGCATAGGGAAGAATTGGTTAGTTTTTGAATCTTTAGCAAATCCAAAATACTATTCTTGCACTCTCTATGCTAATTTTGCCCCTTAAAATCATGTATTTTGACCTAATCTCCTGAAAAGTTTCGTTATGTTTAGATTACTTTAATTTCAGGGCAACTGGGTCCCAGTTTATTATTTTTTTGGTGAAATAACTTTCATTGCAAGCCAAGGCGGGTACGGCTGCTCTAAAACCAAATTCGGCATCTTCAACGACGGGCTTACCTGTACGGATAGCGTCGAAGAAATTGGTAAAATGGTCTAAATGGTCGCTATAACCTGCAGGCGCTTTGAATACAATGTCCTCTTTGGTTTTTCTTTTCCGTTGTTCGGGCGTCCATTTGGCATCGTAGTCTTTCTGCATCTCATTTTGCATACTCTTTGAGAAGGTAAATAATGAGTCGTAGCCGCCAAAGCCTGGTGCTTCGGGCATAAGACTGTGCTTGACGGTGATATTATTGCCTTGCACTTGAATCACCCCCTCCGAACCTACAAGTTGAATCACTTCTTGACCACCCGTTCCACTGATAAAATTGACTTGAAGCGTTAATTGAAACGCAGGATGCTCAGGACTATCGGGGTACTGCATCACCCCCGACATGACATCGGGCATGTTGCGGCCATCTTTCCAATAACTAAATTGGCCTGTACTGTAGATACTTTCGGGGCCTTTAGAGTTAGTAATCAAGTGGGTACCGCTGAGTAAGTGAATAAATAAATCGCCAGCAACCCCCGTTCCTACTTCTTTAAATGCCCGCCACCAGAAGAATTTTTTAGCATCAAACGGCATTTTTTTGCCCGTAATAGAAATGAATTTCTCCCAATCGGTAGTACTTGCGTCGGCGTCTTTGGGGATGGTATATTCCCACGAACCAATCGAACTTTGGCGGTCGTAAACAGCATTCACCATATTCAGTTTTCCGATGTCACCAGCAGCCAACAATTCTTTCGCTTTGGCGTAGCCAATACTACTTACTCGTTGACTGCCAATTTGCACTACCTTCCCTGATTTTTTGGCAGCAGTCATAACTGGATACCCTTCGTTGATTTTATAAATCATGGGTTTTTCGCAATACACATGTTTTCCAGCTGCTAACGCATCCAGCGTCATGCGTGCGTGCCACACGTCGGTGGTACAAATCAAGATGGCGTCAATCTCTTTTTTATTGAGTAACTCCCTGTAGTCGCGGGTAGTAAAAATTTCATTACCAAATTCCTCTTTGGCATTGTCGAGTCGGCCAGGGTAGAGGTCGCAAATGCCTGCGAGTTCAACGCCAGGTACTTTTAGGGCAGTTCTTAGGTCAAAATGGCCTTGTACACCGTACCCAATGACCCCAATCCGAATTTTATCATTGGGCGAAATAGCTTTGCCGTAGTGCAATATACGTTCTTCTGCTTTCTCTTGTGCTGCCAAAGAGGTAAAAGGTGAAGCGGAGGCGATGAGGCTTGTGGCTCCGATTTGCTGTAAAAATTTTCTTCTTGAATTTTGCATGGTACTAAAGGTAAAGGAATGATGGTTATTTTATTGAATAACTCACAAAAGCTACTTTTCTACTGTCTGGGCTCCACGACGGAACATTAATGGTGCCTTGTCCACCATAAAACACGGGAGTAATGTCCTTGATTTGTTTGGTGACTAGGTTCATTAATCTCAATTTTACATTTTTGCCAAACAAATGAGCTTGTTTTTCGTCGGAGGTATAGGCGATGTACACAATCCATTGATTATCAGGTGAAGGGTGGGCAAACCAGTTCGAGTTTTCGTCGAAGGTCAATTGTTCTGGTTCCGAGCCATCAGCTTTCATTCGCCAAATTTGCATGTGGCCCGTTCGGTAAGAATTAAAATAAATGTACTTCCCATCGGACGAATAATCAGGGCCGTCGTCTAGCCCTTCGCTTGTTGTAAGTCGTTTTTCGGCTCCCCCTTCTATTCCAATGGTATATACATCATAGTTGCCGTTTCGCTCGGCGCAGTAGGCTAATGTTCTCCCATCGGGTGTCCAGCCGTGCCAAAATGACATCACCTCAGAGGTAATTCTTCGTGGAGTTCCTCCCGTAATTGGTAAAACGTAAATAGCTGATTTGTAAGGCTTGGTAGATGGGTCTTTCTTGTCATTATGGCTGATAGCTAGCCATTTTTTATCGGGCGAAATGCCGTGGTCGTTGTTGCAGGCTGTGGCAAAACCCGTTGGAAGTTCTTGAATTTTTTTTGAACTTATCTGTAACGTATAAAGTTTGCCATAGCTATTCATAATTAGGTAATTATCGGGGTGCCAATTGGGTGCTTCAAAATGGGCTTTAAGACTAGCAATGGTGTCAATTTTGCCACTTACAACGTCAACGGTTTGAATGAAACTTATTGTGTCTTTTGGCGATTGAGCAAATGTCGGCAAGGATGTCAGTAAATAAATTACAAAGTATGCAATCATTGACTCTCCAGAGCAAAGGTAGTTTGAGTAGGACTTCGGTTTCATAAAGGTATTTCGGGGGTAGTAAATTGATTGATGAAGCAAAGGTAAATGGTTTTTATTATTAAATTAAATGCTTATGAGGCTCAGCGATTTGATTCAGAAGCCATTGAGTGGCTTACGAGTCGATTGGTTCGTACTGGGTTTTATACTTTGGTAGATTCAAAAGGTGACGCCGCAAAATGGCGAAAAAATACATTGGTGCTGCCAACAAAGCCCCGTATTTGTACCGATTTAAAAAATAATTGTACAACTATTCAACTTTAGCAAGAAAAAATTGAATATATGAACGAATAAACATGCCTAGCCCCTAAATTTGATTGATGATGTTGCAACCAAAATGAGTGATAGGCGTGAACGGAAATTTGATTGGATTATTTTTTGACTCTTCAGAAGAGCTTTACCAGAACTTACTTTCATTGACAAACGAAAGTCAAAATTGGGTATATATATGTGATGAACGACCCGTATCGGTCGTGAGGGATGGGTTTAAACAACACCAATTGGAGGTAAGTCAAGGGAGCTTCATCAATTCATCCGAAGTTAAATTACGGGAACAAGTCATTCGAGCTAAACAAGTGGTAGAAGAGCTCACAAATCAGTGGACGATCGCGGCTGGTTCTTCAACGCTCTTCCTAGAAATGTCGTGGGCTATTCGAACACCTTCAGGCTCGGTGTATTTGCGCGATATTTTGCTGTATTTACAGCAACTTATTAGTCGAGAGTCAGTGGTAATTTATTGTTTGTATAATCGTAGTTTACTGCTCGACGAACACTTACTGCTTGGTTTATATGCGCACCACTTTTTGTATTCTCACGGCCAATTGCAGCCCAATCCGTATTATTTGCCGATAACAGTCCTACGCAGAATCACTCCAAAACTACAATTTGATTCATGGTATGAGCGTATTTTTACTGAAAAAGGGCTAGCCAAGAGAGGAGTAATGGGGGTTGAAGTGGAAAAAATAACGTATGCGGTTCAGAATCCTTTGACAACATTCCATGCCAAAACAGATGAAGGACGCTGGAAAGTGCGGTGCTTGGGCGAACTAAAAGTCTATCGTGAAAACGGGGAGCTTATCGACTGGACCTCGAAAGGGGGGGCAACCAAAAAATTGAAAGCCATTTTTGCCTACCTATTATTAAAAGGTGAAAAAGGCGCAACGCTGGAAGAGTTGGCAGATTTGCTTTGGAAAGATGAGGCAGATACAACCCAAACCCTCAATCGGCTTTACCATTGTATTCGGTATTTACGGGTGGCATTGAGCGGTAGCGATGTGTCGCAAAAAGACTCTCCGTTTATAGTCTATCAGCATAGTCATTATTATTTGGCGTTACCTTACGATAGTTGGATTGACCTCCCGATGTTCGAAGAGTTGTGTTTTAAAGGTAGTCAAGAACTAAAAGCAACTAATTTGGAACAGAGCTTGATTTGTTACGAATCTGCCGAACGCCTGTATCGAGGAGATTTGTTTAGCGATATTCCAATGAAATACGTAGAAAACAACGATAACGATTGGTGCTGGAGTCGCCGATTTTGGTACCGCGAAATGTATCATAAGTTATTGTACAGCTTGGCGTCAGTGCATCGGCAATTGGGGAACCCCAACGAAGCCATCAAATACGCCGATAAAGCCTTGGCCGAAGACCCTTGTTTGGAAATGGCCCACCAAGAAAAAATCAAAGCTCTTGCAGTTGTTAGACGAATAGATGCCATTCACCGACAGTATCGGGTGTACTGCGAATCGTTGAAAAAATTTAACATGGGAATGCCTTCAGAAGCTATGAGAAGCCTTTATTTGAATATTTCAAAAATAAATTGAAATATTTCAACAAAAACCAAAGAAAAACCAAAGAACTGCTTATTACCTTCGTTTCATCATTCAAGCAAATGCATCCCTTAATCGCAAATTCGACCGCTACATCATGGATATTTCGGCTTGCCCTTATCATTCTAAGTTATCGAAAGAATTCAAACCTTTTGACCTGACGGATCCGTTCCCTGTTTACAAAAAAGCGCGGGAAGAAGAACCTATTTTTTACAGCGAAGAGTTGGGTTATTGGGTGGTAACTCGTTATGCCGACATCAAAGAAATCTTTGGGAACTGGCAGGTTTTTACATCTGAAAATGCGCAAACTCCTCCCAAACCCGTTCCCGAATCGGTGCGTAAAATCATGGTTGAAGGGGGAATTGTAGGGCTTTCGGGGCTTTCAGGGCGGATTCCGCCTGACCATACTCGTATTCGTCGGATTGTTACGATGGCATTTACGCCTAAAAGACTTCGGAAGCTTGAACCAGACATTCGAGCGTTGGCGATTGACATGATTGAGAAGTTTGAGCATAATAACCACGCTGAGCTGGTTAAAGAACTGGTCTATGATTTGCCTGCTTTTGTAATTTTTATGTTGCTGGGAGTTCCTAAAGAGGAGGTGGCTCAGGTAAAAGCGTGGGCGATTAGTCGGATGATGTTGACCTTCAGTGAAACTACTGAAGAAGAACAGATTTTTCATGCCAATCAGGTAGTTAAGTATTGGCAATATTGCAAAGATATGGTCACGCGTCGTAAAGAACAACTGGGCGACGATTTTCCAAGCGATTTGGTGCGTTTGCAGCAGGAAGGCTACGAAATTAGTGATCAAGAGATTGCGGCTATGTGCTACAATCAGCTTTTTGCAGGCCACGAAACTACCACTTCATTGATGGGAAACGGCATTCGTGAATTGTTGAAATACCGCCAAAATTGGGAAAAATTGTGCGCCAACCCCGCGCTCATTCCTGGGGCTATTGAAGAAATTCTTCGCTTCAATCCCTCCGTAATAACGTGGCGACGCCGAGCTGCCGAAGAGGCAACGGTGGGCGGAGTAACCTTTCCTAAAGGGGCTAATTTGTTACTAATCATGGGCTCTGGTAACCGGGACGAAAGTGTTTTTCCGAACGGAGAAACCCTGGATATTGAGCGTACGAATGCTAAAGAACATTTATCGTTTGGGAGTGGAATCCACTACTGCTTAGGTGCACCGTTGGCCAAATTAGAGTTTAAAATAGTATTGGAGGAGCTCACAAGACGTTTCCCAAAGCTCCAACTGACACCCAATCAAACATTTGAATTTGCTTTCAATACATCGTTCCGTGCGCCTATCGCATTGGAGGTTGAATGGTAATTTAAAAGGACAATCGCAAGTAAATGAAACATACCCTTTTCTTCAAGGACGCCACTCCTGACGACTACGTTTTGTTGGGTGGCAAAGGGGCGAGTTTGGCCAGTATGACCCGCGCCAACCTGCCCGTACCCATCGGATTTTGTGTAACTACGCACGCCTATGAAGCCTTTTTGCGCGATAGTGGGCACGGCGAAACTATTTTTCAAAAAGTAGCTTCGATTCCTTTTGAGAAAGTGGCTGAATTAGATGCTATTTCGGCTCAAATTCGCCAACTTATTATTACTTCTGAGTTGCCTGATGAAGTTACCGAGAGCATCACGCAGTCGTACCGAGCGTTGTGTGAAAGGTGTAACGCAAACGATGATTTGCCCGTGGCGGTTCGGTCGAGTGCTACGGCTGAAGACCTTCCTGATGCTAGTTTTGCGGGTCAGCAAGATACTTATTTGTGGGTAGTGGGAGAGGATGCTGTGTTGGAACATGTCCGTAAATGTTGGGCAAGCTTGTTTACGTCTCGCGCTATCAATTACCGCCGTGATCAAAAAATCGTCGAAAACGAAGTGTTGATGAGTGTGGTCGTTCAAAAAATGGTGAATGCCCGCACCGCAGGGGTAGCCATGACGCTTAACCCCACTAATGGCGACCGCTCCACCATTGCCATCGACGCCGCTTGGGGTTTGGGTGAGGCCGTGGTTTCGGGGGAGGTTACCCCTGATAACTACCTGGTAGACAAAGTGATGATGCACATTGTGAAGGCCAATATCCAACACAAACACATCGAACACGTCCCTGACAAAGTGAGTCGAAAAGTCTTGACTCGTGAAGTTCCTTTGGACCGAGCCTTGCAACCTTCGCTTACCGAATCAGAGGTAAAGGAAGTGTGCCGAATGGCTAAAATTATTGAAAAACACTACAAATGCCCGCAAGATATTGAGTGGGCCATTGATGCCGATTTGCCAGAAGGACAGAATTTTACGTTACTTCAAAGCCGTCCAGAGACGGTTTGGTCACAGAAGAAAACCGCCACTGCTCCTGCCTTCAAAATGGGCATGGAAGGCTTGGTAGGAAGCCTAATTAACCCTTTGGCAAGCAAAAAATAATTGCGATTTACGATTATAGATTTTACAAATCAGCCAAAATCGTCAACCAAAAAGTCCATTCTTAAACCAAAATAAAATCAAACCAATGTCAGCAACCAAGTTCATTAGTCCCTACGACGATAAAGCACCAGCGGGTTCGGAAGGCTGGAAAGAGCTGTATCCCTACTACATGTTGTTTCACGACAACCTCAAAGAACGCGAAGAAGCTAAGTTTTTCTTTTGTGATTCGCAGCACTGGCCCAATGTGTTTAAGCCATTCGATGCCATAACAGTTGAGTTTTTTGTGCGCTGTTTGGGAGCCTATAACACCCGCCAATGGCTGATTCCGCCTGCTAATGGTGTTGATTTTAAGATTCATAATGGCTATTGCTATATGAGTCCCGTGGGCGTTTCGCCCGAATTGATTGGCGATCGTGTGCCTCAGTTTTTGGAGCGTGCGGGACATTACTTCATGAATTGGAACGACTTGTTGGACAATTGGCACCAAAAAGTTCAACGAGTGATTAAAGACATGGAAACGCTCAAATTTGAGTCACTTCCCGACGTAATTTCCCTTGAAGATGTAAAAGGAGGCGTCGGAACAGACCCAAGTTTGCAACTGTCTCAAAATTACAATCGCCTCATTGAGCTATGTTATGAAGTGTGTATGTACCACTTTGAGTTTTTGAACTTGGGCTATGCCGCATACTTAGATTTCTTTGGTTTTTGTAAAGAATCGTTCCCAAATATTCCTGACTTGGCGGTCGCAAAAATGGTGCAAGGGATTGAAGTGGATTTGTTCCGTCCTGACGAAGAAATTCGTAAACTTGCCAAATTAGCCATTAAGCTTGAGTTGGCTTCAGTGGTAATGGAAAACGATGTCAATGATGCTTTGGCAGCACTTGCAACGAGCGAAAATGGGCAACAATGGTTGTCTGCTTGGGAGGAAGCAAAAAATCCGTGGTTTAACTTTACCTCTGGAAACGGGATGTATTCGTCTGATAAATATTGGCGCGATCACCTCGAAATTCCTTTTGGGTACTTAAAAACATATACAGGTCGTCTGCTCAACGGCGAAAACATCGACCGCCCTACCGAAGCGATTGCCGCAGAAAGAGAGCGCATCACCGAAGAATACCGCGATTTGCTCCCCAACGACGAAGCTATTGCCGCTTTTGAAGGGAAATTAGGCTTGGCACGTTTGGTGTTTCCGTACGTCGAAAACCATAATTTTTACATTGAACACTGGTCGTTGGGGGTATTTTGGCGCAAAATGCGTGAGCTTAGTACCATCTTCCAACAAGCAGGGTTCTGGAGCAATGTAGAAGATATTTTTTACTTCCGCCGTGAAGAAATATGGCAAATTATCTTCGACTATGGTAATGCGTGGGCGATTGGTGTGCCGTACATTGGCCCCGATTATTTGCCACAAGAAATCGAACGTCGTAAGGGAATTTTGGCAGCGTTGGCGACAGCCCCTCCAAAACCCGCTTACAACGAACCTCCAGCGGTGATTACGGAGCCTTTCACAATTATGTTGTGGGGAATCACGACCGAAAGTGTTCAAAGTTGGCTTGGAGGAAGTGATGATACAAGTACTCTCAAAGGCATGGCGGCGTCGCCAGGGGTGGTAGAAGGAAGAGCGCGCGTGATAACTTCAGCCGAAGACCTTGACCAACTCATTGAGGGAGAAATCTTAGTCACCCGTGTGACAGCACCTAGCTGGGCTCCTGTTTTTGGAAAAATCAAAGCAACGGTGACTGATATTGGCGGAATGATGTCGCACGCGGCCATTGTGTGTCGTGAGTATGGACTGCCAGCCGTTACGGGGACAGGTTCGGCAAGTACGGCTATCAAAACAGGCGACTTAATCAAAGTAAATGGTTCAAGCGGCGAAGTGCTGATTATAGAAGCAGCTTAGCTCCTTCATCCCTAAGGGGGGATTTATTACCAAAATTGTATGCAAAAAATACAAACCAAACCACTGAACTCCCCTTTTGGGAGATGGGAGGCTATCTTTAAGGCAGCAGAAACGTATATGCGTGTTCGTAAAAACGATGTCCATATTCCACTTTCGTTTGCATATGCCCTCCGATTATTGGAGTTTTATCCCAATGCTGATGCCGATTTGGTGGCGGCGGGTATCATTCTTCACGACATCGGTTGGTATTCCATCGACGAAGATGATATCTTTAAAAAAGGGTTTCAGTCAGAGAACTTTATGCAAAGCGACGTTCGCTATTTGCACGAATCTGAAGGTGTACGTTTGTCGGAAGGGGTGCTAAAAGGACTGGGTTATGATGACGCATTTATCAAAAAAGTAGCTGAAATCATCGACGGACACGATACACGGAGTTTTGCCAAATCGTTGGAAGATAAAATCGTTCGGGATGCCGATAAACTGTGGCGATTTCACGTAGTGGGCGTAAGTGTAGCAGCTGATTGGTTTAAACTAACGCCTACACTTTACGCCAACCGTCTCGAACGCGACATCATTCCGCTGTTAGATTTGCCAGAATCGGTCAAAATGGCTCAAGCAGATTTAGCCGAAACCCGTAAAATGTTGCTCTGCGATATTATTTAACATCATGGATCACTTCATCAATAATAATTACCACGCTCCTGACTCTGGGCAGTACATTGAGGTCGTCAATCCTTGTACCGCTGAGGTTGTAGGGACGTGTGCCCGTGGGAACGAATTGGATGTGAATCTGGCCTTAGAAAGTGCCCAAAAAGCTTTTCGACTTTGGAAAAAACAACCGACCGCCCAGCGGGTCAAAGTACAACACGCAGTAGCCCAACTGATGCGTAAAAATGCCGAGGAACTTGGTAGTATTTTAGCCAACGAACTTGGGCGTCCCATCGCAGGCTGCACGCATGAGGTGAGCCGTAGTGCTGACCTACTGGATTTTTATGCCGAAGAAGCCCTACGTCTCAAAGGAGAAATTCCACTTCATAACCTAGAAGGAGAAAAAGCGTTGGTCGTACGTGAACCCATTGGCGTAGTGGTTTCTATAACGCCCTTTAACTATCCAATTACGCTCCTTTGCATGAAAATAGGAGCAGCTCTGCCAGTTGGGTGTACAGTAGTGGCCAAACCTTCTGAGGATACTCCACTATCTACCTTGCGACTTGCAGAGTTATTTAAAGAGGCAGGTTATCCTGAAGGTGTATTGAATGTGATAACGGGCTATGGTCACGAAATTGGGAATGCACTGATTGAGCATCCGATAACGTCTAAAGTAGCTTTTACTGGCGGAACAGCTACTGGGAAACGAATTGGGTCGTTAGCGGCAAGCCACAATAAACGAATTACACTCGAACTCGGGGGGCAGTCGCCAGTGATTGCCTGCGAAGATGCCGATTTGGAGATAGCTTGTCCTGCCATTGTCAAACACGCTTTTGCCAACAGTGGGCAGTTTTGTTACCGAGTGAATCGGCTGTATGTTCATGAAACCATTTATGACCAGTTTGTTGAAAAATTAGTTCAATTAACCCAAAAAATTAAGGTTGGATTTCCTTTTGACGGAGTAGACATGGGGCCGCTGGTGAATCAAAAAATATATCAAAATAGCGAGATTCAAGTGCTAGATGCGCTCAACAAAGGTGCTACCGTGCGAACTGGCGGCAAACGCTTAACGGGAGAAATGTACGACCGAGGATGGTTTTTTCCGCCCACAATTATTGCGGATGCCCATCATAGCATGAAAATCATGACCGAAGAAACTTTTGGGCCAGTGGTAGGTGTCATGAAATTTTCAACCATTGACGAAGCCATAACTCTTGCTAATGATTCTGAATATGGGTTAGCCGCTTATGTTTTTTCACAACAATTAGGGACAGGCTTACGCGTTGCGGAGGAGTTGGAAGCGGGTTCGGTGTGGGTCAATAACATCCACCGTTCGTATCAAGATGTGCCT
>JACCEC011464996.1_pt1 | contig 10693 bp, 12 predicted proteins | sample 7450121 | NCBI WGS metagenome assembly JACCEC01 (sample SAMN15323455, study PRJNA562643) | freshwater metagenome | isolation source: river surface water | place: USA:Blue River Watershed | collected 2017-08-18 | reverse complement strand
CGCCCAGCGGACCCAGCGGGGAGGGTGCCACCCCACGACCTCGACATGCAGCGGGACATCCTCGCGACCTGCATCGAAGACCGGGCGGCCCTGTTCCGCGTGGTGCCCATCCTGAAGGTGGAGCACCTCTTCGGCGAGCAGGACGGTCTGATCTACGAGGCGATGCTGGCGCTGGTCTCGCAGCACCTCCCGGTCGACCTCAACACCGTGCGCTCGCAGCTCAAGGCGACGGGCAAGCTCGAGCGCGCCGGCGGGACGAACTACCTCGCGGGCCTCACCGAGAACCGCCCCGTCGTGAAGAACGTCGAGACCTACGCGGATCGCATCGTCGAGATGTGGGAGCACCGCGAGTTCCAGACGTGGACCGCCGCCGCCCACGCCGAGAGCTACGACGTCGCGGACTTCCGGACCTACCGCGCGGAGAAGCAGCGCCAGCTCGCGAAGCTCACCTTCGCGAGGTCGAGCGCGAGCCGACTCGAACACGTCGGCCCCACCGTCGAGGCCAGCATGTCGGGCGCGCAGCAACGGCGCCGAGGGCGGGCAACCATGGCCGGCACCCCCACGGGCTACGCCGGCCTCGACAAGCTCACCGGGGGCATGGCGGCGGGGACGCATTGGGTGGTCGCCGGGCGCTCGGGCCAGGGCAAGACGAGCGCGATCCTCGGCATGGCGGCGAACATCACGCGGCCGGTGTCCGACGACGAACCGCTCTGGGTGCCCCGGCGCGGGGTGGCCCTGTTCGAGCTCGAGATGAGCCTGATCGAGGTGGTGGACCGGATGATCTGCATGGGGAGCGGGGTCCCTCTGCCGCGCTGGCGCAACGGGCCGATCAGCGACGAGGACATGGCCTACGCCGGTCAGGTCGCGACGACGGTCTACAACAGCACCTTCTGGATCGACGAGTCGCCCCCCTACTCGATCGGGATCGAGGAGATCGAGGCGAAGGTGCTCGCGCTGAAGGCGGAGTACGACCGGCCCGCCACGTTCGCCGGCTGCCCGATCTGCTCGCACGACCTCGACCACAGCGCGGAGATCGACCGCTGGTTCTGCCCGGTCTGCCACCCAGACCCACGCGCCGCCGGCGCCCTGGTCCACGAGGACCGCGTCCAGCTCACGCGCGAGCACGAGGTCGTGGGCGCGATGGTCGACCACATCGGCCTCCAGATGACGAGGCCGGACGCCCCCTCGCGCCAGCGGCAGATCGCCGAGATCACCGGCGGCTCGAAGGCGATGGCGAAGCGCCAGCGCATCTGGGTGTGCAACGTGGCGCAGCTCAACCGCGAGCCCGACAAGCGGCAGGGGAAGGACCAGCGCCCGAAGCTCTCCGACCTGAAGGACTCGGGGTCGATCGAGGAGGACGCGGACGTGGTGCTCTTCCCCTACCGGCCCGGGTACTACAAGCCGGACGACTTGAAGCTCCGGAACGTGGCGGAGTTCATCGTGGCGAAGCAGCGCAACGGCCCGCCCGGCGTGGTGGACATGCGCTACGTCCCCGAGTGCTCACGCTTCGACGACATCGACGGCTCCCTCCCCCCAGGCCTATGAAACTCCGCCCAGAAGAAACCCGCCTGTTCCGCCACCTCCTCACCGGCGACGGCCCACCCCCTACGCTCGCCGAGCTCACGTCGACCGCCGCGCGTCTCGAGGAGGACGCGCCCCCGCTGGGCGCGCACGTGTTCCGCCTCGTCTGCATGCTGGGGACGGAGGCGGCGAAGCTGACGGCCGCGAACAGCAAGGAGCGCAAGACGCTCCGCGAGCAGATGGGGGTGAAACGACTGAACAAGGGGCAGGGGCCCGCGAAGGTGGTGCCCCTCTCGGCGCCGACGCTGAACGAGTACAACGGCCTCGACCCCTGGCAAAAGGAGGCCCTCCGGAAGGAGTACGACGCGGAGATCGGCCGGTTGAAGGTCGCGTGGCCGTCGTGGTCCTGCGGCGTGACCGAGCGCGTCGTGGCGGTGAAGGGCAAGGCCAAGACGCTGCGCGAGGGGGGCCGCCGACGCGCGGTCGTCCTCACCCGGGAGAGCAGCGGCCAGCCGGACGAAGAGGCACTGGACGCATGCGGGGGCAAGATTCCCGTGGACCGCCTCGTCCACGCCGGTGTCCTCCGCGGCGACACCCCGAAGTGGCTCGTGCGGTACGCGAGGTGGACGCAGGTGCCCCCCGGCCAGGGCCGCGTGGTGGTGGACGTGTACGACCTCGCCGATTGACGGGGCGGGCCCCGTGCCCAGCCTGCCCGCGATGCTCGCTTCACGGTTCGTGTGGGAGGCGGTGGGGAGGCCCGCGTTCGTCGAGACCGACGGCACCCCGATCAAGCCCCGGTTCGCCGACGACGTCGGCTGCGCCTCTTGCGGTGAGGTGCCAGCGCCGTTCCGCATGGACGACGTCATCTCGGATAAGTTCACCACCATCCGGAACAACGGGATCCTCTGGCCGTACGGCGGGGACCACGTGTGCCAGCCCTGCGGGTGGACGTTCAAGACGCTCGCCCTCCGGTGCGCCATGGGGTTCGCGCGTCGCGCCGACGAGCACGGACCCGGCGGCGTGTGGTTCGTGCCCACGAGGCCGATGGCGAAGCCCGCGTCGTGGCCGAGCAGTCTCCCGTGGCGCACGGAGCGCCCCGATCCTCTGGCTGTACTCCTCGACCCCCCGCCGCCCCCGTTCGTGGCGTGGTGCCCGATGTACGGGATCGAGCACGGCGGCGAGGCCCACGTCGACCGCTGCTACTGGCCTGGGTCGCCGCCCTCGCGCCGCGGAACGCTGATCAAGCTCCAGACGAAGCACTGCGTCCCGTACGCGAAGGTCTCGCACAGCCGCGAGCAGTACGACCTCGCCCTGGACGAGTGGAACATCACCGTCGACCTCGCGCTCTGGCGCGCGCTGCGCGAGATGGCGTCGGCCCTGCTGACAGAGCTGCGGGCCGCAGGCGTCGGAGCGGAAGCCGCGCGCCGGTCCCTCCTGACGCTCCTCCCCCCGCTGGGCGCCCCGCTCGCGCTGGTGTCACCGCCGACGTGGCGCGCGCGCACCCTCCCCTTCGTGCAGCACATCCACTCCTCGTGGTGGAGCTTCTTTGTGGAGCTCCTCCCCATGCCGGCCCTGCCCGGCGCCCCCTGAAAGGACACCATGGCGACGACACGCGAGATCCACGCGGCCCAAGTTCGATGGGCCTACTTGCTCCGGGGCATGGTCTCCCGGATCGACCACGACAAGATGGGGCGCGACCGCATGCGCACCCTCAGCGCAGAGATGGCGGACGCGATGCGCGCGCTCGCCGTGGCCTCCCGCACCACGATGGAGTTCGTCACCCGCTTCGCCGACCGGTTCCACGTCGCGCTCGGCGAGGCGATCGTCCCGTCCGTGGCCGGCGATCGGAGCATCCGCGGGGTCTACGTGGTCATCCCCGAGGCCCTCGCCGGCGACCTGCCAGGCAAGGAGTGGGAGGGGAAGAGGGTGGCGACGTGGGCGATGGCCGCCCGCCACATCCCCTTCGAGGCGCTCCGCGTGGCGGTATTCGAGGGGCCGGCGTTCTTCGTCACCTTCGCCCAAGCGCGCGCGAGCGAGCACGACCTCGACTACTTCCGCATGGAGTCGGAGACGACCGGTCGCACGTGGACCGGCGTCCTCCCCGGCGAGGACATGCAGAGCCCTCGGCAGCACCGCGCGTGGTTCCAGGTCGTGTCGCCGTTCGCCCACGGCCACGACGACAAGGCGGGCAACGTCGTGCTCTTCCGCCGGCAGCTCCAGATCGACCCGTGGACCGGCGGTCAGAGCATGGTGCCCGTCTACACCGGCAACGCCATGCGCGGGATGTGGCGGGACCTGCTCTTCGGCCGGATGCTCCGCCTCCTCGGCGTCGACCCCACCGACCTCCCACCCTCGCGAGCGCAAGAGCTGTTCGCCGGGGGGTCCATTGCCGCGGGCGCGGACGGCGCCTCGAACAACCTGGCAGCCCGCCGGCGCGCCCGCGCGACCGTGCCCGGGATCGACCTGCTCGGCGGGTGCATCGAACAGCAGATCCTCTCCGGCATCCGCCGCGTCCACGACTGCACGCTCCTCTGCCGCGAGAACGCGTGGAAGCTCTTCCGCCTCCTGAAGCCGACGGACGCTCAGGGCTCTGCCCTCACCTACGAGGAGTTCCGCGACAGCCTGAAGCCGGCCGACGACATGACCTCGCTCCGCCTTGGGGTGCGCCACGCACACCGCGACCTCCCGGGGAGCGAGGCCGAGATCCAGATGCTCTGGAACACGGAGCACCTCCTCCCGGGCGCGCGGCTCTTCCACAGCTTCCAGCTCTTGAGCCTGTCGCACGTGAGCGACCTCGCCCGCTCGTGCATGGCCGACCTCCTCGCCGAGGTGGCCGAAGTGGGCTTGCTCGGCGCCCAGACCGCGCGCGCCTACGGCCAGGTGAGCACGCTCGGGTACCAGCCCGCCGAGAAGGCCGAGCCTCTGCCCTCGCCCGAGCTCTACCAGACCTACCTGGCGAACAACCGCGCCGAGGTGACGGATTGGCTCATGGCGTCCGGCGTGGCCACCAAGAAGGGCAAGGAGAAGGGCGGGAAGAAGGCGGACGCCTCGCCCCCGGCGGAGGGCGCGTGACCTGGCTCGAGGACAACCAGTGGTGGCTAGACCGCGCGCGCGAGCGGTGGTCTCCCAGCGTCGTCGAGCCGTTTACGGTGCGGGTGTGGTTCTCCTCGCCGGTGGCGTGGAGCCGGAACGGGCTCCAGATCGACGGCTACCTCCAGAGGCTTGTGGTGGAGCGAGAGACCGGCGAGGCATCGGACGACGTCTTCGCTCACGCCCCCCGCACGGTGGACGCCGACATCACCATCCCTCTCCACCACGTCCCGATGGGGGCGTACCGCATCGCGTGCGCCTCGTGGGGGATGCCCCCCGAGATCGCCGCCGAGTCGATCCGCTGGCGTCGCCGTCGCACCCGCGTGGAGGTGCTGGGGATGGACAAGGTCGTGGTGGCCGGCGGGGCGTTCAAGAGCACGAACATCCCCCTCCCCACGCTCACGACACCGTACTTGGACTTCCACCTGCGGGGTGACCGCGCGAAAGTACGCGACCTCCTGAACGACGCCACCGCCCTCGGACGGGGGTACGCCGCGGGGTACGGCACCGTTCTGGGCGTCGAATACCTGCCCGACCCCGAGGACCGATCCCTGGTGTGGCGCGGTGGACCCATGCGCCACCTGCCCATGGTCGCCGGGTGCCCGACCTTGGAGCGCGCCTTCTACGTCGAGGAGAAACCCACCCGCGCGCCGTATTGGGCGGCCCGCAACCAGGCGCTCTGCGCGATCCCCGTCCTGACGATCGCTCCGCACGGTTGACGGTTGCGCGTCGCAAGATTATACAGTCCCGCGTGAGCAACATCGACCCCTCCGCGCCGAAGATCGGCGCCGCAGGCAAGTTCTTCGTCAGCCCGCACGCAGTCACGCAGTACATCGCTCGCGTGCGGCCGACCATCCCGCGCGGCGAAGCACTGCTCGAGCTCATTCGCCTGTCCAGTGCGGCGGTGAGGTTGAGGTCCTACCTCGACGGGCGGGAGTTGTGGCGTGGACCCAACAAGGACGTGGTCCCCCGCCTCCTGTTCATCGTCGGCCCCACGTCGGAAGGTGTGCTGCCGGTCATCGAGACGATCCCGGTGCGCCGCCTCGCCGCACCCAGCCCGAACAACCACAAGGTCCGCGCCCGCGCGAAGCGAGCCACTGCCTACCGCGCCTCGTTCGCCGAGGCCGTTGGCGAACCTGCCGAGGGACCGTCGTGAGCCGCAGAGACCGCCGCCCCCTGCATTCGACACGGCCGCTCCCGAAGAAGCCGGCAATGCCGGATGGCAAGGCACCCGGCGAGCAAGACACCAAAGTGGAGCGCGTGCGCGCGGCCGTGGCGGCGGAGGACTGGCGCACGGCGCTCCGTCTCGCGAAGGACATGTCGAGTCTCGGGGCGGACGAGGGTCCGATCAGCAGAGCGTGGGAGGCTCTCGTGCGGCCGACGTTCCTCCGCGAGGTCAAGAAGGACCCGGACGCGGTGTTCGACGAAGGTGTGGCGGTGCTGCGGAGGAGGTTCGGATGACGACGTGGAGCGACGTGACGGTGACCATCCCGACGGTGGAGCAGCGGCGCCCGCTGCTGAACGGGTTGCTCGCCCAGCTACAAGAGCAGTGCCCCGGCGCGGCGTTCACGGTGACGACCCACGTCCCCGGTGAGCCGGCGAGGGTGACATTCCCGCGCGCCATGTCAGCCGGCGCCGAGCTTGCTGACCGGCGGCCGTGGGTGCTTCAACTTGAGGACGACGTGGTGTTGGCGCCGTCGTTCGGCGCGGATGCCCTCGCAGGTGTTGCCGACTGCGACGTCGTGACGCTGTTCTCGCGGTCGAAGGCAGACCTGGCCGCTATGGACCGCAACGAGCGCTTCCGGCGGACGGGGCCGTCGAGCTTCTCGATGTCGCAGGCGTTCCTGATCCGGCGGGAGCTCGCCGCCGGCGTGGAGGACTTCGCGCCCGTCTGGTACGCCGCGCACCCAGAGCACAACCGAGCGGCCGACCTCCTCCTCGGCGCCTACCTGTCGAGCAAGAAGGCCCGCGTGCTCGTTCGGGTCCCGTCGCTCGTGCAGCACCGGCGCGGCCCCTCTACCCTGCCGGGCCACCACGGCGCGCGGCAGTCGGAGAGCTACCGGCGCGCCTTCGGGGAGGTCACGTGAACGACGACGAGATCCCGGCTGAGGTAGTCGCTGCTGCCCGGCGCGAGCCGTACATCCACCTGCGCGGGAAGGACGTGCCTCTGCGGCGCCCCATCCGGTGCGACGGGCAGGTGGTGGGCTTCTGCCACCCCCACGAGACGCCGAACGGCTATCGGCTCGGCCCGATCTTCGTGCTGCCGGCGTTCCGAGGCCGGCGCCTGACGCTCGCCGCCTACGCGGAGCACGCGCTCGGGCGCACCTGCATCGCCTTCATCCACGAGGGGAACATCGGGTCCGAGAAGGCGCACGCTGCGGCCGGCTTTGTCCGCGGCAAGAAGCGTGGGGGCGGCTGGTTCTGGCACCGGTCGGGGACGCCGTGAAGCCGAAGAAGCCTGCCACCCAAACGTCGCTGCCGTCCCCGAAACTCGCGGGGTACGACGAGGCCAAGTTGGAGGGGGCGATCGACGAATTGGTGCGGGCGATCGACGGGCTCCCGCTTGCCGCGCGGGTGGAAGCCCTCAACAGGGCCCGGCTTGCCCTCCACGCGGTCTCCCCGTTCCAGGCGGAGCCGGTCGACTGCGTCCTGTGGGTGCCCGCCGACCACGTGCAGGCTAACGGATGGAACCCGAACGCGGTCGCCCCGCCGGAGATGGTCGCCCTGGCGCACTCGATGGAGCGCTACGGGATCACGATGCCGATCGTAGGGACGCGCACCTCGCCGGTGGACCCGTTGGTCGCGGGGACGGCCGACCTGCGCGCGCGGATCAACGACGGCTTCCACCGTCACCGCGTGGGCCGGGAGCACGCCGCCGTCCGCGAGCGCATCCACGGCTACCTCCCGCTGTCCTTCCTGAAGGGCGACCTCTCCACCGCGGACGAGATGAGCGCGACGGTACTCCACAACCAGGCCCGCGGCACGCACTCGGTGGTCAAGGAGGTGGCGATCGTGCAGGCGCTCGACGACGCCGGGTGGACCTCGGAGCAGGTGGGCGTGGGCACCGTGAAGAGCGACGAGGAGCTCATTAGCATCCGCCAGCTCGGTGGGGCCGCGAAGAACCGCGCCTCTGACCAGTACGCCAAGGCGTGGAAGTTCTGATGCTGGACGACCGTCTCCTGGCCGGGCGCGGCTTCGCGGTGTTCTCGCGGGAGGCGACGTTCTCGGCGGGCGTCGTCGAGCGGTACCTCCACCTCGACAGGGCGGTGAAGCACGTCGTGCTCGTCCACCACGACGAGACGGCACCCGTCTTCGTCGAGCGCCTCGGACTCGCGTGCGCCGAGCTCCACGTCTCGTTCCGGCCGGTCCTCTGGTCGGAGTACGGCGAGCCCGGCAACGTAGCCCACGTCGGCGCGCTGCCCTCCGCCGGGCTGGCGTTCGTGAGCGTTGACCACCACAAGACCGTCCACGACCGCCTCGACGTGCGCCGCGGTTACATCCGGAGGAAGGCCGCCCGGAAGAAGGTCGCCGTGGACGCCATCCCCTACGAGGTCCTTCCCTGGCGGGTGTACTTCCCCTTCGCCTTCTTCGACCGCGACCTCCTCGGCTACCACCACAGCTACGCGCTCGAGCAGGACCACGAGAAGTTCTTGGACGGGTCGGCCGCAGAGGACCCGTGCGCGGCCGAGCGCATCGCCGGGCTGGTCTGGCGCTGCGCGGTCGTGGACGGTCGACCGGTGTTCGCGCGGCGCCCCGTCGTGGAAGAGGTCGCTGCCTCGCCTGCGGAGCACGTGCAGTACGCCGTGGTGCGGGACGGCCTGTTCGCCACGGAGAAGAGCATCTCGGCGGTGAAGAGCAAGCTCGCCCGCTGGATCCAGGACAGGCACCCGACGCGCTCGATCCCGACGGACCTGAAGCGGGTGTACGCCCCCGACTTCACCCGCATCGTCGCGACGGACCTGCCTTTCGACCGCTGGCTGTGCCGGGAGATCACCGCCCTCATGGACCACACGGACGAGCTCCTCCGCCTGCTCGCGGAGCGCCAACGGGAGGCGGACGGGTGAAGCAAATCAACAAGCGCTACCAGGAGCAGAACGTCCTCGACGCCGCGCGGGAGCGGATCGCGTGGGTGTTCGCCCACTTCGAGCGCGTCCAGGTCTCGGTCTCCGCCGGGAAGGACTCCACGGTCCTCTTCCACCTCGCGCGCACGGAAGCGCTCCGGCTGGGGCGGACCGTCGAGGTCTTCTTCCTCGACCAGGAAGCCGAGTACCAGGGCACCGTCGACCTCATGCGCCAGATGATGCACGCGTCCGGCGTCGTGCCCCTCTGGTACCAGGTGCCGATCTACATGACGAACGCCACCTCCTACGAGGAGGACCAGCTCTTCGCGTGGGGGCCCGGTGAACCGTGGATGCGACCGAAGGAGCCGGACTCGATCCACGCGATCGAGGGGGAGTACCCGCCCCGCTTCTACGACTTCTTCGAGTGGCTCGAGGGCCAGCGTCCCGCCGGCACCGCCTTCCTCGTGGGCCTGCGCGCGGAGGAGGGGATCAACCGCTTCCGGGCCGTGACGAAGCACCCCGGGATCGAGGGGGTGCCGTGGAGCACCCGCACGAAGCGCGAGGGGTCCTTCAAGCTCTACCCGATCTACGATTGGGGCATGGGGGACGTCTGGCGCCTGATCCACACGGAGGGCGTGCCGTACAACCGAATCTACGACCTCCGGTGGCAGATGGGCGCGGGCGTCTACAACGACAACCGCGTGAGCAACCTCATCCACGAGATGTCCTTCCGTTGCCTCCCCGAGCTTGCAGCGCTCGAGCCCGACACCTACGCGCGCCTCATTCTCCGCCTGAAAGGCGTCCACTGCGCCGCTCGGCACGCTCAGACCGCCCACGTGTACGACGTCCGCGCCCTCCCCGCGGGCTTCGCGACGTGGCTGGCCTACCGGAACCACCTCCTCGCCACGATGTCCACCACGCCGGCGAAGCGGGCGCGGTTCCTGAAGCGCTTCGCGTCGCAGCCGCAGACGGAGGCCGTCCACCACGCGCAGTGCAAGCAGCTCTTGATCAACGACTACGAAAACGCGGTCCCCATCCCGAAGGCGAAGACCCAGCCTGTCGACAGGTTTGCCCGCTGGCGCAAACTGTTTTGAATGGAGCCAATCCTCACCCCTGAAGACCGCCGCGTGTGGGAGCGCTGGCGGATGACGTTCTCGATGCACGCGCGGACGACCGCCTACCAGCGGGCCGTGGACGATGCCCGCCGCACCGCCAGCGATGCGCTCGCGAAGGTGAGTGACCCGATGGTAGCGTGGAGCGGTGGGAAGGACAGCACCGCGCTCACCCACCTCCTGCGCGTGGGCCTCGGCGCTGACGTGCTCGCGGTGAGCGAGAAGGACGACCTCGACTACCCTGGGGAGGAGGCCTACGTGGGCAGCCTCGCCGCGGCGTGGGGCCAGCGGGTGCAGGTCGTGCGCCCCCCGGTGTCGCCCATGACCTGGCTGCTTGAGCGCCGCGGCATGCTCTCGGCGGGGGAAGACATGCACAGCCGATCCGCCGGCCTGTCGAAGGCGTGCTTCTACGGGGTGATGGAGCGCGCGAACGAGGGCTACGGCCTCGTCCTGTGGGGGCTCCGCGCCGAGGAAAGCAGACGCCGCGCCAACCTGCTCCGCGCGAAGGGCGCGACGTACCAGCTCAAAAGCGGGCGGTGGCGCTCGGCCCCGCTGGCGTGGTGGACCGGCGCCGACGTCTTCACCTACCTCCAGGCGAACGGCGTCGAACCGCTCCCGGTCTACCTGTGCTGCGGGTGGTTGCCGGAGCACAAGGCCAAGCCGTGGCTGATCCGGAAGAGCTGGTGGATCCCCGGCGCCCACGCGAAGCACGGCCAGGTCGCGTGGCTGTCGCGCTATTGGCCCTCGCTCTACGCCAAGCTCCAGACGATCGTGTACGACGTCAGGTCCTACGGCTGATTGACGGCGCGGGGCACGGCCGCACCTTCGCGGCCATGAGACGCCCGACGTTTACGGCCAGTTTTGACGCGTTGCCGGGGGAGATAGTGGTGGACTGCTTTGCCGGCGGGG
>JACCEC011754885.1_pt1 | contig 10694 bp, 11 predicted proteins | sample 7450121 | NCBI WGS metagenome assembly JACCEC01 (sample SAMN15323455, study PRJNA562643) | freshwater metagenome | isolation source: river surface water | place: USA:Blue River Watershed | collected 2017-08-18 | reverse complement strand
TGGCCGCGCCTTCCGCGACTTCAAGTCGGGCCCCAAGGCGGCGCAGGAGGCTTCATTGTGACGGGCTACTCTGGGAAAATGGGCCCCGCACTGGGCGCTCACGCCAGCTACGAGCTGCTCCGCGGCGATCGCTACGGCTTTTTCAGCGCTGCTTTCGACCTGAGCTGGCTTCAGCTTCGAATCCCAAATCCTGCGACGGGCCAACGCAAGGACTTCACGATGATTCAGCCAAGCCTGTCGCTGCAGTTCAGACTTTGAAGAGCGCAGAAAAAAAAGGGCCAGCTCCCGAACCGGAAGCTGGCCCAAAATCACGCCGATTTCAGCTATTTTTCAGTGTTTGATGCCCGTGGTGGTCGCGGGTTTTTCCTCGCGACCGCCGCCCAGTTCCACCAAAGGAATCGACGCAAAAGCCGAAAGGTCATCCAACCGCTTCCGCATCAGGAAGCCCTCGGTGTTCTCGAGGTCCAGCGTCAACCGAAGCACCTGATCCGCATGTTCCACAGGAATCACTTTCATGCCTTCGGTGATGTCCTTGGAAACCTTCTTCAGATCGGGAACGTTTGCTTTCGGAATGAGCACGGTCTTGATGTTCCCGATTTTGGCGGCCAGGAGTTTCTCCTTCAGGCCCCCGATCGGCAACACGCGGCCCCGCAAAGTGATCTCACCCGTCATGGCCACTTCACGCCGAGTCGGGATCTTCGTGAGAGCGCTCGTGATGGCCGTAGCCATCGTAATGCCCGCAGAAGGACCATCTTTCGGTACTGCGCCTTCCGGAACGTGCAAGTGGATGTCGACGTTCTGATAGAAGTCCTTCTCCAGGCCCAAGAGCTCGGCTCGCGAACGAACGTAGCTCATGGCCGTAGCTGCTGACTCCTGCATCACATCGCCCAGCTTGCCGGTGATTTTCACCGCACCTTTTCCGGGGACCACGCTGACTTCGATCTGAAGGAGATCGCCACCGGCTTCGGTGTATGCCAAGCCGTTGGTGAGACCCACTTCGTTGGTCTCTTCTGCTTTGGACACGGTGAACTTCGGAGGTCCCAGCATTTCCTCGAGATCCACTGCGGAAACCACGATGGTCTGCTGAGCTTCGGCTTTCGTTGCCTTCGTCCCTTTTGCCGCCTTCGGTGCTGCCGTCTGACGATCAACGATCTTCCGGGCAACCTTACGACAAACCGTAGCAACCATCCGCTCCAAGTTCCGCACACCGGCTTCACGCGTGTAGTGACGGATCAGCGAGTACACGGTCTCTTCAGGAATCTCGAGATCCCCTTCTTTCAGACCGTGAGCCGCCATCTGCTTGGAAATGAGGTATTTCCGCACGATATTGTACTTCTCGATTTCGGTGTAGCCCGAGATGGTGATGACTTCCATCCGGTCGAGAAGCGGCTTCGGAATGCTGTGAAGCGAGTTCGCCGTCAGCACGAACATCACTTTGGAAATGTCATAATCGACTTCCAAGTAGTGATCGCCAAAGGTGGAGTTCTGTTCCGGATCGAGCACTTCGAGAAGCGCCGAGCTCGGGTCGCCTCGGAAATCCATGCTCATCTTGTCGACTTCATCGAGCAAGAATACCGGATTCGAGGAACCCGCCTTTTTCAGCGACTGAATGATTTTGCCCGGAAGCGCGCCCACGTAGGTGCGACGGTGACCGCGAATCTCGGCCTCGTCCCGCACACCACCCAGCGAACACCGGACAAACTTCTTGTTCAGCGACTTGGCGATGGACTTAGCCAACGACGTCTTGCCCACCCCTGGAGGTCCGGCGAAGCAAAGAATCTGCCCCTTCGAATTCTCGGTCAGTGCGCGCACCGCCAAGTACTCGAGGATTCGCTCTTTCACTTCTTCCAGTCCGTAGTGATCTTCGTCCAAGACCTCTTCAGCCAAGCGAATGTCATTTCGATCGGGCGTCATCTCGCCCCAAGGGAGCGTGATGATCCAGTCGATGTAATTGCGAACGACGGTCGCTTCGGCGGACATCGGCGACATCATTTTGAGCTTTTTCAGCTCTTTATTCGCCTTTTCCTTCGCCTCTTTGCTCATGACCTTCGAGCGAATGGCTTTTTCCAGCGCCTGAATTTCGGCTTTGAACTCGTCTTTTTCGCCGAGCTCCTTCTGGATCGCCTGCATCTGCTCGTTCAGGTAGTACTCCTTCTGGGAGCGCTCCATCTGCTTCTTCACGCGCGAGCGAATGCGACGCTCGACTTGAAGAATCTCGATCTCACCTTGCATGAGTTGCAGCAGCTTCTCGAGGCGTTTCGCAGGATCCTGAATCTCCAGAATCTCCTGCTTATCTTCGAGCTTCAGATTCAAATGAGCGACGATCAAGTCGGCCAATCGAGAAGGGTCCTCGATGTTCGCAACGCTCATGAGCATCTCAGGCGGGATGCGCTTATTGAGCTTCACGTAGTTCTCGAAGGTGCCTTTCAACGAGCGAACCAGAGCTTCGAGCTCGACACCGCTTTGAACTTGATCGGGCAATTCCTCGATGACCGCTTCGATGATCCGATCGGTCTCGATGTATTCAACGATTTTCGCGCGCTTCTTGCCTTCGATCAGCACCTTCACGGTGTTGTCGGGCAAACGAAGGATTTGCAGAATCGTTCCGAGCGTCCCCACTTCGAAGATATCGTCTTCGCCTGGGCTCACGGTCGTCGCTTCACGCTGAGCCACCAAGAACAAATCCATCTTCTTGCTGACGCACTCTTCGAGCGCGTTGATGGATTTCTCGCGGCCCACGAAGAGCGGCACCACCATGTGCGGGAAGATGATCACGTCCCGCAGCGGGAGAAGCGGAACCTTCACCGCGACGGACTTCTTTTCCTTGCTGTCTTTGGAATTGCTCATAGCGCCCCTCTTCCTTGGGATGAGAAGGGCTCCACTGGCCCCCCCTTCCTTCAAGTCCATCACAAACCGAACGCGAGCGCAAACTGGGGCGCTTCGTGCCGATTTGAAAACCCTAATGAAAACGCCCGGCTGGCCAGTGGCCCCCGGGCGCATTCAAATTTTTCACAGAGTTCTGACTTTTCGGACGATTTAGGCGCTTTCGGCCTTGGCCGCAACCGCTCCAGTAGCAGGACGTCCCTGCTCCGTGCCGTCTTTCAACACCAGAACCGGACGCTCGCCCTTGACGATCGAGTCGCGAGTCACGACGCACTTCTTCACGTCGGTCTTTGCCGGAAGATCGTACATCACTTCCAACATCGACTGCTCGAGAATAGCGCGAAGGCCCCGGGCGCCCGTGTTGCGCTTGATGGCTTCCTGAGCCACTGCAACGAGAGCGTCTTCTTCGAACTCGAGTTGAACCCCGTCGTACTCGAACAGCTTCGCGTATTGCTTGCTGAGAGCGTTCTTGGGCTCTTTCAAGATCCGGATCAGAGCGGCTTCATCGAGCTCGTCCAAAGTCGCGATCACCGGCAAACGGCCAATGAACTCGGGAATGAGGCCGAATTTGATCAAGTCCTCGGGCTCCACCTGCGCCATCAGCTGGGAGGTGTTTTCCTTCACGCGGGAATCGACGCTGGCGTGGAGCCCCAGGCTTCGCTTGCCCTTGCGGAGCGAAACGATCTTATCCAAGCCCACGAAAGCGCCGCCGCAGATGAACAAGATGTTCGAAGTGTCCACTTGGACAAACTCCTGCTGCGGATGCTTCCGGCCACCTTTCGGCGGAACGTTCGCGATCGTGCCTTCGATGATCTTCAGAAGGGCCTGCTGAACGCCTTCGCCTGAGACGTCGCGCGTGATCGAGGGGTTCTCGCTTTTCCGCGAAATCTTGTCGACTTCGTCGATGTAGACGATGCCGCGCTGAGCACGCTCGACATTGTTGTCGCAAGCTTGCAGCAGGTTCAGGATGATGTTCTCGACGTCCTCACCCACGTAACCGGCTTCAGTCAGGGTGGTGGCATTGGCCATCGCGAATGGCACGTTCAGAAGCTTGGCCAAAGTCTGCGCCAACAAAGTCTTGCCGGTGCCGGTTGGGCCGATCAGCATGATGTTCGACTTCTGAAGCTCGACTTCGCCCTTGGCTTTCTTGCTCTCGCCTTGGAACTGAATGCGCTTGTAGTGGTTGTAAACCGAAACCGACAGCACGCGTTTAGCGCGCTCTTGGCCGATCACATACTCGTCGAGCGTGTTCTTGATTTCCGAGGGCTTCGGAATCCGTTCGGAAGGCCGTGCTGGCCCTTCTTTCTGGCTTTCCTCGGCAATGATGTCGTTACAGAGCTCGATACACTCGTCGCAAATATAGACCGTGGGACCCGCGATCAGTTTCTTCACTTCTCGCTGGTTCTTGCTGCAGAAGGAGCAGCAGAGATTCCCGAAGCCATCACCGTATTTTTTGCCGTCCATTTTCTGTTTCCCCGTCCCGCAGTCCGATCAACGGCCTGCTTCGCCCTTTTCGATGACCTTGTCGATGAGCCCGTATTCCACCGCTTCTGCCGCCGAAAGGTAGTTGTCTCGGTCGGTGTCTTTGTGGATCTGCTCGATGCTCTTCCCGGTCGCACGCGACAGGATGGCGTTGAGGCGCTCCTTCAAATACAGGATTTCCTTCGCTTGGATTTCGATGTCAGAAGCCTGACCACGCGCACCGCCCAAGGGCTGGTGAATCATGATTCGGCTGTGGGGCATCGAGAAACGCTGGCCCTTTTCGCCTGCCGCAAGCAGGAGAGCTCCCATCGAAGCAGCTAAGCCCAAGCAGTAAGTCGCGACCGGCGCTTTCACGTGTTGCATGACATCGTAAATTGCGAGTCCTGCCGTCACGGAACCACCGGGGGAATTGATGTAGAGGTGGATCGGCTTATCCGGGTCCGAAGACTCCAGGAAGAACATCTGAGCCACCAACAAGTTGGCCACCGTATCGTTTACTTCGGTGCCCAAGAAAATGATCCGATCCAAAAGGAGTCGGGAGTAAATGTCGTACTGACGCTCACCCCGCGCAGTCTGCTCGATCACGATGGGATTGGGGATGTAGCCTTCGGCGTGAACCGCACCCAGCGTGCCCGGAACAGCGGAACCCACCGCAGGCATGCCAGTGAGATCGGGTCGAACCAGGTCAGAAGGAACTTTCTTCACAGAGGAACGAATCAGCATCGAGGGTGCTCCTTGACCTTCAGTATACCTACGACCCCATCTTGTTGCACTGTGCCATGCTGTTTTTTTTGCAAAACGAACGGGCAAGCCGTTTGAAATGCAAAGACTTTTGACACCAGTCGACCGCTCAGGGGTTATTGCCTTTATCGGTCAGCCATTTTCAGAACTGGAGTAATCCGCCCCGGAGCCACTTCTTCCGAGTCTAGGCCGGCCTCTAATTCGGGCAGCCCGTCCAGTTCCACTAGGTCCTCGACGACGAGGTGCTCCAAGTGCGAGGCCAATACTTGACGAAGGTCGGCCAGAGTCAAATCCATGACGGATTGGCCGCGCTTCTTCAGCATCTCTTCCAACTCCATCTCGATCAGTCCGGAAGGTAGACCTGATAGCGCCACAAGGGCTTCTAACAGTTCCCTTCCTCCTGGTTCTTGGATATCCCCAGCCATTTTGATTGCGATCCCCCCTCGCGAAGCCAGTATAGGAAGGCGAATTCCAAAACAGCAAGACACTTTTTGTCAGGAAGTCTTAGGGATTCTTGACGCGACGCTCCAGTAGCGGAGCCGCCACCGCCAGAAGAATTAAAGCCGCTCCCCCAATTTGAGGCCCCGCCAAGCGCTCGCCCAAACCCAGGTAGCCCCACAGGGAGCCGGAAAGCGGCTGCAAGAAAAGCGTGAGCGCCATACTCGGAATCGAAGCGCGAGGCAGAACCTTCAACCAATAAAGGTAGGTTCCCGTGGTTCCAATGGGCCCCATCCAAAGAAGCGCCGCCCACGCGCGAGGAGTCAGGGCAAAGAGATTCGGCAGGCCAGAAGACAATAAGAGAAGGCCCGTCAAAACGATTGCACCGAAAACCACGGCGTTTCCAAAAATGGGAATCGCTTCGCGCCGAACCAAAAGCTTTCGAGCAAACACCGAATAAATCGCCTCACCTAAGAGCGAGACCAACATCAGAACATTTCCCAGCAGATGGGGATCCCAAGCGCCGCGCAAGCGCTCCCCGGTCATCCCACTCAGAAGCGCGAAACCGTAAAGGGCGCACGGAAAAGCGACGGCATGAAGCCAACTCATTCGGTCACCTAAAAACAGGCGCGCCATTAGAACGGTCACCAAGGGTTCAAGCGCAATGATCAGGGAATTATCCGTGGCGCGCGAAGTAGCTAAACCCACCAAAGCGAGCGCCGGGGCGAAAGCGAAGGAAAAGAAACCCAAAGACAGCGACCACCCCCACTCGGACGGACTGGAGGGGCGAAAGAGCCCTTTTCGAAAACCATAAACCAGGAGGAATGCCACCGCTGCCGAGGCCGATCGAAGCCAAGACACCTGGATTCCCGGAACTTCTTCCAGGAGGATTTTCCCCATGATGGGATTGGCCGACCAAACCAAGTTACATAGAACCAGTCCTAAAAGGATGCGGATTTCCACCGCTTTGGACCTAGCCGAAAGAGAATCGGAGTTCCATCGAAACAGGGCAGAAAACTTGACCCCAAGCGGCCACTAGGGCCATAGTCCGGGGCCCATGAGCGTCACCAAAGTCTTAGCCCCGAAGCCTCCTCGCGACTCTTCCGTCACCATGACCGAGATCGTTCTGCCATCGGATGCGAATGCGCTCGGAACGATCTTCGGCGGAAAGATCATGGCCTGGATCGACATTGCCGGCGCCATCGCAGCAGGCCGCCACGCCAGGCGTGTCGTGGTCACCGCTTCGATCGATGCGCTTCACTTCATCGCCCCGGTCAAAGTGGGCCATGTGGTGCACATCCTCGCTTCTGTGAACTACACCGGCCGCACCTCGATGGAAGTGGGTGTGCGCGTGGACTCGGAAAACACGGTTACCGGCGAGCGCCACCACACCGCCACCGCCTACACCACGTTTGTCGCTCTGGACGATCACGGCCGCCCCACGCAGGTTCCGGCGGTTGAGCCTGAGACACCGCAAGAAAAGCGGCGCTACGAGCAAGCCGTGAAACGCCGCGAAGCTCGTGTGCGCTTGGCTGCTGAACTCAAAGCCAGCCATCCGGACGACTGAGCTCTACCGAGCTACCTCTTGAGGCGAATCAATCGTCGAGTTCGCCGACGTCCGAATCTTCATCGGGCAAGTGGTAGCGCTCGTACTCATCCGTAAAAGCGATCGGGCGTTCGCCCGGACCACCTTGAACGCGGTCTAAGTAAACGACTCCGTCCAAGTGATCGAGCTCGTGCTGAAACACGGTCGCCAAGAAGTCTTCGGCTTCGAGTGAGCGCTTGCGGGCTTGAAGGTCCATGAAGTCGACCCGGATTTTTCTCGGGCGATAAACGAGCCCTTTCAGGCCAGGCACCGACAAGCATCCTTCCCAAAATCCTTGAAGGGTGGGATCCAGCACCGTCACGACTGGGTTGATCAGAACGAGTAAGTCTTGCTTCCCCATGCCTGGGTAGCGCGGGGAATCGTCTTCAAAACCCAGAATCGCTAGCCTTACCGACTGATGCACTTGGGGAGCAGCGAGTCCGATTCCGTCGTACTCGGCCATCGTGTCGATCATGTCGGACACGAGCCGACCGATTTCAGGTGAACCGATATCGGAAAGAGTGAGCTCACGCGCTTTTTCGCGAAGAACGGGGTGCCCCAAACGAGCGACTTTTAGAATGGCCATGGTACGCTTTGCTCCCAAACAATGACGTCGCACCTTACCACAAGAAAACTCTTCTGCTTCCGCCACGGCCAAACCACTTGGAATGCCGAAGGGCGAATCCAAGGCCATTTAGATGTTCCCTTGAATGACTTAGGGCGCGAACAAGCCAAGCAGCTCACCCCGATCCTGGGGCATTTGGAGGTGCAGGCTTTTCTGAGCTCCGACTTGAGCCGAGCCCACGAGACCGCATTGATTCCTGCTCGTGACCTCGGACTTGAAGTCACAACCGACGCTCGTTTGCGCGAAATTCACTTGGGAAAATTGCAAGGGTTGACCGGATCCGAAATGGATCAGCTCTACGGACAGGGCTTTTCTGAAAGCACGCGCCATCGCCCGTTCAGCGATCAGGAAATTCAGATGCTCGGCGCAGAAACCGGGCCGCAAGTTCGCGATCGCGCTTTGGCGGCTTTGGCTGAGTACTGCCTAGCGCACCCAGAAGTCGAGCGCTTGGCCGTGGCCAGTCACGGAGGTGTCGTGAGGCGCTTGGTTCAGTGGGCACTCCGAATCGAAGCCCTACCCGCCCCCATTCCCAACGGAGCGGTCTATCCCCTGATTCTGGAAGTTTCTACGCGAGCACTCGAGATCCTCTCGCACCTGCCTCTTCCGACCCGCCGTGGCCCGTGTTAGGCGTTCGTCATGAGCCAAAATTACCGCATTGAAACCGACACGATGGGTGAAATGAAAGTTCCTGGAGGCCGTTACTGGGGAGCCCAGACCCAGCGATCGCTGCAGAACTTCGCCGTAGGTGAAGACCGCATGGCACGCCCCTTGGTTCGGGCTCTCGGAATTTTGAAAAAAGCGGCCGCCGATGTGAACTTTGACTTAGGCAAACTGCCACGCGAAAAGCGCGACGCCATCGCGCGCGCTGCCGATGAAGTCATCGAAGGAAAGCTCGACTCGCACTTCCCGCTAGTCGTTTGTCAAACGGGCTCGGGTACCCAGACGAACATGAACGCGAACGAAGTCATTTCGAATCGCGCCATCGAGATCCTGGGCGGGCAGATGGGTTCCAAAAAACCCGTTCACCCGAACGACGACGTCAACATGAGTCAGTCTTCGAACGACTCTTTCCCGACTGCGATGCACATTGCGGCCGTCGAACAAGTCGAGCGCGCGCTCCTGCCCGCACTCGGTCGCTTCCGCGACAGCCTGCTTCAGAAAGAACAGGCCTTCAAAGACATCATCAAGGTGGGGCGCACCCACTTGATGGACGCCACCCCGCTGACTTTGGGGCAAGAATTCTCGGGCTACCGCATGCAGCTCGAGATCGGGATCGAACGCGTGCAACAGTCACTCGAACGCTTGCGCCACCTGGCTCAAGGCGGAACCGCTGTGGGAACGGGCCTCAACACCCATCCTGAATTTGCAGAACGAGTCGCGCAGAAAATTTCCGAGCTGAGCGGAACTCGCTTCGTCTCGGCCCCGAATAAATTCGAAGCACTGGCAGCCCACGACGCTTTGGTCTTCGCGCACGGCGCTCTGAAAACTTTGGCCTGCTCGTTCATGAAGATCTCCAACGACATCCGCTGGCTGGGAAGCGGCCCGCGCTGCGGTCTGCAAGAGCTCTCGCTCCCGGAAAACGAGCCCGGCTCGTCCATCATGCCCGGCAAAGTGAACCCGACTCAGTCAGAATCCATGACCATGGTGTGTTGCCAGGTTCTCGGCAACGACGTCGCCATCAACATGGGCGGCGCAAGCGGGCACTTCGAGTTGAACGTTTTCAAGCCGCTCATCATTCATAACTTCCTGCACTCCTGCCGTTTGCTGGCCGACTCGGCCAACGGTTTTGTCGATCATTGCCTGAACGGCCTTCAGCCCAACCCGAAAGTCATTGCGCAGCATCTGGAAAACACCCTGATGCTGGTGACGGCTTTGAACCCGCATATCGGCTACGACAAAGCGGCAGCGATCGCAAAAAAAGCGCACAAAGAAGGACTGACGCTTCGCCAAGCCGCACTGGCTCTCGGCCACCTCACCGACGCGCAGTTCGACCAGTGGGTGCGCCCCGAGGACATGATTTCGCCCAAGTAAGGCGGGTACTCGCTCAATAGAGCGAAACGCGCTAGCAAGGCAGATCGCTTCAAATGGGCGAATCGTCCATTTGAAGCAAAAACTTTCCCTTAGCGGTTCTTGAATCGAAGCGGGGCAGTCGCGTCGCGAAGCCAACTCAGAAGTGGCAGCGCCAAGCGGTAGTCCCGCACCACTTGTGCGATGAGTTTTCGCGACTGAGCTAACTCAGGGTCAAGCTCCACCCCGACGTAAAACTGCTTGTGGCGGAGGTGCTCGATCAGGGGATGCTCAGGGTCCATCCCTTGCGGAGCGCGCTTCAAGTTCTCACCCGCAATTCCACCAAACCGTTTCCGAAACGCTGGGTTTTTCACCACGGCAAGGTAGGCCTCGGGCCGAGACAAAATCGAATCTCGAATCAGTCGAAGCTGCGCGGAGCTGGGCATGTAAATTCCGCCCCCCACGAAAACCGAGCCAGGCTCCAGGTGAAAGTAGAAACCTGGCTCTTCCATGGCTTCTTTCTTCGCTGTCCGGAACGAGTAGCTCGCAGCGATATGGGTTTTGTAAGGGTCCTGGTTTCCGCTGAAGCGCGTGTCCCGATAAATTCGGAAAATAGAACGTTTCGGATCAAAAGAGTACCCAGGCGCTTCTTCCTGCAGCTCCTGACCCAGTTCGGCAGTGAGGAGTTGAAGGGGGCGAACCAAAAGCTCCTGATAGGTTTCTTTCCGAGGTTGAAACCACTCGCGCTCGTTGTTTTTCTTCAGTGAGCGAAGAAATGAAAACCCCGCAGAAGGAAATCCTTCAAACCGGTCCGAAACTGAACTGAGTGCAGGAGCCTGCTTCTTCAAACCAAGTGCCCCCCTGCTTTCTTCAGGTAAGCGACGTATTGATCTTTGAAGTCGGCTGAGACCGATTCCTTGACTGCCGGAACTT
>JACCEC010317065.1_pt1 | contig 10694 bp, 10 predicted proteins | sample 7450121 | NCBI WGS metagenome assembly JACCEC01 (sample SAMN15323455, study PRJNA562643) | freshwater metagenome | isolation source: river surface water | place: USA:Blue River Watershed | collected 2017-08-18 | reverse complement strand
GTTCACGTGGTCATCGCCGCGGATCACGTGGGTGATGCGCATGTGGAAGTCGTCCACCACCACGCAGAAGTTGTACGTGGGCGTGCCGTCAGGCCGCGCGATCACCAGGTCGTCGAGTTCGGCGTTGGCAATCTCGATGCGGCCCTTGACCTTGCCGTCCCCGGCCACCACGCCCCCCCGCGGGTTGCGGAAGCGAAGCCCCGGCGGCACGCCCTCGGGCACCGGCGGCAATACCTTGCCCGGCTCGGGGCGCCAGGTGCCGTCGTAGCGGGGTTTTTCCTTGGCCGCCATCTGGCGCTCGCGCAGGGCGTCCAGTTCGGCCACGCTCATGTAGCAGGGGTACACCAAGCCCTGAGCCTGCATCTGGGCCAGCACCTCGCGGTAGCGGTCCATCCGCTGCATTTGATAGAACGGGCCTTCGTCGTGCGTGAGGCCCAGCCAGGCCATGCCCTCCAGGATCACGTCCACCGCCGCCTGCGAAGAGCGCTCCAGGTCGGTGTCCTCGATGCGCAGGATGAAGTCACCCCCCTGCGAGCGGGCGAACGCCCAGGGGTACAGCGCCGAGCGGATGTTGCCCAGGTGAATGAAGCCGGTGGGCGAGGGCGCAAAGCGGGTGCGCACGCGCGCAGCGGAAGGCATGGGGGTCACGGAAGTCACTGCGAAAAAATCAGGCGGTCAGCCATCGGGGAATCAGGCAAGCCGGTCCAGCCCGCGCGCGAGGTCGGCCTTGACGTCGTCCAGATGCTCCAGACCCACGGCCACGCGGACCAGGTTCTGGCGTATGCCGGCCGCCTGCCGCTGCTCCTCGGTGAGGCGCCCGTGCGAGGTGCTGGCCGGCTGGGTGATGATGGTCTTCACATCACCCAGGTTGGCGGTGATGGACAGCCACTGCGTGGAATCGATCACCTGGAAGGCGTTGGCGCGGCCCTGCGCGGGCGTCGCGCCCTTCACGTCGAAGGACACCACCGCCCCGCCCATCCCGGATTGCTGCGCCATCGCCAGCGCGTGCTGCGGGTGGCTCTCCAGCCCCGGGTAGTACACGCGCTCCACACCCGGGTGCGATTCGAGCCAGCGCGCGAGTTCGAGCGCGCGCTTGGATTGCGCCTCCATGCGGATACCCAGCGTCTCCAGGCCTTTGAGCACCACCCAGGCGTTGAACGGTGACAGCGTGATGCCGCCACTGCGTTGCACGGGAATGAGCTTCTCGCGAATCAAGGCTTCGCTCGCGCAGATCGCCCCGGCAATGACGCGCCCCTGGCCGTCCAGGTACTTGGTGCCCGAGTGGGTGATGATGTCTGCGCCCAGGGCAGCGGGCTTTTGCAGCGCGGGCGTGCAGAAGCAGTTGTCCACGGCCAGCAGCGCGCCGGCGTTGTGCGCCAGATCGGCCAGCGCGCGGATGTCGCAGACCTCGGTGAGCGGGTTGGTGGGCGTCTCGGCAAACAGCAGCCTCGTGTTGGGGCGGATCGCCGCCTTCCACTCGGCCAGGTCAGTCTGCGACACGAAGGTGCTTTGCACGCCGAACTTGCCGAATTCGGTGCCAATGAGCTTGATGGTGGAGCCGAACACCGAGCGCGAGCACACCACATGGTCGCCGGCTTTCAAGAGGCCCATGCAAAGCAGCAGGATGGCCCCCATGCCGCTGGCCGCACCGATACAGGCCTCAGTGCCCTCCATGGCCGCCAGGCGCATTTCCATGCTGGCCACCGTGGGGTTGGTAAAGCGCGAGTAGATGTAGCCGTCTTCTTCCCCCGCGAAGCGGCGGGCCGCCGTCTCGCTGTCGGGTTGGGTGAAGCTGGAGGTGAGGAACAGGGCCTCGGAGTTCTCGCCGTACTGGCTCTTGTCCACCGCGGCGCGCACCGCAAGCGTGTCCAGGTGCAGGCCGTCGGGAAGTTGGGGGGCGGCCATGGGCTCAGGCCTCCTGTGCGTTGGGCAGGGCCAGGCGCGAGGTGTCGGAGTCCGCGCCTTCCTCCTGGCCGACGCGGCCCGCGTTCAAGCGGGTGATGTCATCGGCACTGATGTCGCCGGTCACGTACACGCCGTCAAAGCAGGACGCGTCAAAGCCGTCGAAGGTCGGGCCCTCCCTGGGCGCGGCGGCCAGAATGGCGCGCTTCATACCCTCCACCTCCTGGTAGATCAGTGCGTCGCAGCCGATGATCTGACGCACTTCCTCCACCGTGCGGCCATGGGCCACCAGCTCGGTGGAAGTGGGCATGTCGATGCCGTAGACGTTGGGATAGCGCACCGGCGGCGCGGCGCTGGCCAGGTACACCTTCCTGGCACCGGCATCGCGCGCCATCTGCACGATCTCGCGGCTGGTGGTGCCACGCACGATGGAATCGTCCACCAGCAGCACGTTGCGGCCCTTGAACTCGCTGGCGATCACGTTGAGCTTCTGGCGCACGGACTTCTTGCGCACGCCCTGCCCGGGCATGATGAAGGTGCGGCCCACGTAGCGGTTCTTCACGAAGCCTTCGCGGTACGGCACCCCCAGCAGGTGGGCCAGCTGCGTGGCGCTGGGCCGGCTGGACTCAGGGATCGGGATGATCACGTCGATCTCGGAGGGCGGCACGGTGGACACCACGCGCTGGGCCAGGGTCTCGCCCAGGTTCAGGCGGGCCTGGTAGACCGAGATGCCGTCGAGCACGGAATCCGGGCGGGCCAGGTACACGTACTCGAAGATGCAGGGCGTCAGGCGCGGCGCACGGGCGCACTGTTTCGCGTGCAGTTGCCCCTGCAGGTCGATGAACACCGCCTCACCCGGTGCCACGTGGCGCTCGAACTGGTGGCCTGTGCCTTCCAGGGTGACGGTCTCGCTGGCCACCATGACCGAGCCTTCGGCCGACCGGCCCAGGGACAGCGGCCGGATGCCGTACGGATCGCGAAAGGCGATCACGCCATAGCCCGCGATCAGGGCCACCACGGCATAGGAGCCACGCACACGCTGGTGGACATGGGCCACTGCGGTGAAGATGTCCTCGGGCTTGAGCGGCACGCCGCGGCTGGCGCGATCCAGTTCGTGCGCAAACACGTTGAGCAGCACCTCGGAGTCGCTCTCGGTGTTGATGTGGCGGTGGTCGGTGGAAAACAGCTCCGACTTCAGCGACTGCGCATTGGTCAGGTTGCCGTTGTGCACCAGCACGATGCCGAACGGGGCGTTCACGTAGAACGGCTGGGCCTCTTCTTCGCTGTAGGCGTTGCCCGCTGTCGGATAACGCACCTGGCCCAGGCCGCAGTTGCCAGGCAAGGCGCGCATGTTCCGGGTGCGAAAGACGTCACGCACCATGCCCTTGGCCTTGTGCATGAAGAACTTGCGCTCCTGCTGCGTGACGATGCCCGCGGCATCCTGGCCGCGATGCTGCAGCAGCAGCAAGGCGTCGTAGATCAGCTGGTTGACTGGGGCGCTGCTGACAACGCCGACGATTCCGCACATGACTGTGTCACCCCGGTAGGTACTGCCCGAAGCGCGCCGGGAGTATCGGTTTCAAGGCCGTGAGCGTGCGGGCCGCCGCCTGCGCGCCCGCCGACTCGCTCCATGTCTGAGTGTCCCGCAGCGGCGTCATCTGGACCACCACGGTGGCCGCCAGGATGATCACCAAGCCGCGCAACAGGCCAAATGCCGCACCCAGGAGCCGGTCGATGGGGCGCAGGCCCACCGCTTCGACCAGTTTCTTGGCCAGCATCGCGAGCAGGGCCGACGCGAAGAGCGCCAACACCAGCACCAGCACGAAACCCACGGCATAACGCAGGGACGCCGACCACTCCCCCATCGGCAGCCAGGCGGCGACCTCGGGGGCCCCCCACTGCGCCAGGAGGAATGCCCCGAGCCAACCCGCCACGGACAGCACCTCGAACACCAGGCCGCGCCAGAGCCCCACCCCCATGGAGAAGGTCAGGACGGCGATGAAGACCCAATCGAGGACGGCCATCGGCTTCGCTCAGCGCCGGGTCAGAGGGTCAACACCGAGGCCGGCAGATCCAGCCCCTTGATCTTGGTGGCGGCCTTGTCGGCTTCAGCCCGGGATTCGAAGGGCCCCACCCGCACGCGGATGCGCTTGCCCTCCTTGGTCTCGGCGACCTGGGTGTAGGTCTTGAGGCCGGCCTTCTCCAGCTTCTGACGGGCCTCGCGGGCCCGGGCTGCGTCGGCGAAGGAGCCGACCTGGACGACAAAGCGGCCCTCGGCGGCCGAGGCGGCGGGCTTGCTCTCGGCGCCCTTGCCCTCCAGCAAGGCCTTGGCGCGCTCACCGTCCGCAGCGGAAGCGGCGGTGCGGGCCGGTGCCGGCGCGGGTGCGGAGGCCTTGACGGCCGCTGCATCGGGCGGGGCCGAAGCCACTGCCGGCGCCCCAGCGGCCACGGGAGCCGGCGCCGACGCCGCCGGCAGGGAGTTTGCCGATGCCTTGGCGGGCGGCGCGGGCTCGGCCACCGGCGGCACGAAGACGGCCGTGGCCGCCGGGGCCGAACCCGCGGCGGCGGCAGGCGTGACCGCGCCGACGGCGCTGTTGGTGGCTGCAGTGCCTTTGGCGCGGTCCGGGATGTCGATCGGGATGTCCACCGGGATGGGGCGCGGCTGGGTGTCGAACACCAGGGGGAAACCGATCACGCCCACCAGCACGAGCACGCACGCGCCGATCAGGCGCTGCTTGGCGCGCTTACGCAGGGCCTCGATGCTTTCGGGCTGCGTGGCGATGGCGTCGGAGTCGGCGCCGGTCTTTCGGAACTTGAAAAAAGCCATGAACGCGTCGTGCCCGCAGGAGTCAGGTGCGCAGGTGCTGGGCCTGCAGCCGGGGGGTGCCGCCTTCCAGGACGCCGCCCACCGTGAAGAAGGAACCAAAGACCACGATTCTATCAGCGGGGTCTGCCGCAGCCACCGCCGCCGCGAGGGCCTCCCGGGGACTGCCATGGGTGGTGGCCACGGCCTGCGGTCGGGCCCCCAGCCCGTCCCAGCGCGCCTTGAGCGCCTGCGCCTTTTCGGCCCGGGGCGTGGGCAGGTCGCAGAAGTACCAGCGGTCCGCCAGGGGCGCGACGCGTCGCAGCATGGTGTCCAGGTCCTTGTCACCCATGGCGCCGAACACCAGGTGCGTGGTGGGATAAAAGCCCATGGCATCCAGGTTGGCGACCAGGGCCGCCACCGAATGCGGGTTGTGGGCCACGTCCAGCACCAGGGCCGGCTGGCCCGGCACGATCTGGAAGCGCCCGGGCAGTTCCACCATCGCCAGCCCGTTACGCACCGCCTGCGCCGTCACCGGCAGCCGATCGCGCAGCGCGGTCAGGGCAGCCAGCACCCCCGAGGCGTTCACCAGCTGGTTGGCGCCCCGTAGCGCCGGGTAGGCCAGGCCCGGGTAACGCCGTCCCCGCCCGGCCCAGCCCCACTGCTGCTTGTCCCCGGAAAAATTGAAATCGCGCCCCAGCAGCCACAGGTCGGCGCCGATCGCCTCGGCGTGGTCCACCACGCTTTGCGGGGGCACCGGATCACTCACCACCGCCGGCCGTCCGGACCGCAGGATGCCGGCCTTCTCACGCCCGATCGATTCGCGGTCCGGGCCAAGGAATTCCATGTGGTCCAGGTCGATGCTCGTGATCACCGCGCAGTCCGCATCGATGATGTTCACCGCGTCGAGCCGGCCGCCCAGGCCGACTTCCAGAATCGCGACCTCCAGCTCGGACGCTGCCATCAGGTCCAGGATGGCCAGCGTGGTGAACTCGAAATAGGTGAGGCTCACGTCCTGGCGGGCTGCTTCGACCCGGGCGAAGTGCGGCACCAGGGCCTGGGCGGCCACGGGCTCGCCGCGCAGGCGGCACCGCTCCTGGAAATGCACCAGGTGCGGCGAGGTGTACACGCCCGTGCGCCAGCCCGCCTCCAGGGCAATGGCCTCCAGCATGGCGCAGGTCGAGCCCTTGCCATTGGTGCCGGCCACGGTGATGACAGGGCAGGCGAATCGCAGGTTCATGCGCTGCGCCACCGCTCGCACGCGATCCAGGCCCATGTCGATGGTCTTGGGGTGCAGGCGCTCGCAGTGCGCCAGCCAGTCTTGCAGGGTGTCCATGGCCGGCGATTGTCTCGCGTTACGGCGGTCACGCCTTAGGATGGCGGCCATGATCGTCCTGCATGGCATACCGAACTGCGACACGGTGAAGAAGGCCCGCGCCTGGCTGCAGGCGCAGGGGGTCGACTACCGTTTTCATGATTTCAAGCGAGACGGCGTGCCGGCCGACCGGCTGGCCCAGTGGCTGACCCGGCTCGACTGGACCCAGCTGGTGAACCGCAAGGGCACCACCTGGCGCCAGCTCGACCCCGACGCGCAGGCGGCCGTGCGGGACGCCGCCAGCGCCGCCGCCCTGATGCGGCAGCACCCCAGCGTGATCAAGCGGCCGGTGGTGGACTGGGGTCGCCAGACCACCGTGGGCTTCGAGCCGGCGGCCTGGGAGCCGCTGCTGGCGCGCCTCTGAGACAAGCTCGTCAACGGGCAGCCCACGGAGCGCGTTCTAGACACAGGAGGCACCCCATGACCCTGAAATCCGCTCGCACCATTTGCACCCTTTGCACCCTGGCCGCCGGTGGCGCCCTCGGTCTGGCCCTGGCCACCCCGGCCCACGCCCAGGCCCAGGACCTGGCCCGCGTGATCTCCAGCGTCCCCATCATCCAGCAGGTGGCGGTGCCGCGCCAGGTGTGCACCACCCAGCAGGTCATGGTCGAACAACCCAAAAGCGGCGCCGGCGCCCTGCTCGGGGCGGTGGCCGGCGGTGCCGCGGGCAACGCCATCGGCGACGGCTCGGGCCGCGCGGCGGCCACGGCCCTGGGCATCCTCGGCGGCGCGATCCTGGGCAACCGGATCGAAGGCTCGCCCGGCAGCCGCATGCAGGACCAGACCACCTGCTCCACGCAAACCGTCTATGAAAGCCGCGCCGTCGGCTACAACGTGACCTACGAATACGCCGGCCGCCAGTACCAGGTGCAGATGCCACAGGACCCGGGCCCCACGATCCGCGTGCAGGTCACGCCCATGGCCCCCACCCAGACGATGCAGGCCCCCCTGGACGGCAGCACCGTGGTCTATTCCAGCGGCCCCGCGCCGGTACGCCGGGTCGCCCTGGTGCAGCCCGCACCCGTGCAGGTCCAGGTGTATGGCGTGTACGGCACCTACGCCGAACCCGGCCGCCATGGCCACTTCCATCACGCCCATCGCGACTGGCGCTGAGCGGGCTCGGCCCCCGGCGGGGCGCTGACGGGGGGCCTGCAGCGCCTCGGCCTAAAATGTCCGGTTTTCCACGGCGCCGCGCCTTGCGGCGCCCCACCCCCGAGCGGCGCCCGCGCGCCACCCAACCGGACCTGCCATGACCACCGAAAAGATCGACGGCGTCAGCGTCGTCACGAAAGCCAACGTCTACTTCGACGGCAAATGCGTCAGCCACGGCATCACCCTGGCCGACGGCACGAAAAAATCCGTGGGCGTGATCCTGCCCGCCACCCTGACCTTCGGCACCGGCGCGCCCGAGATCATGGAATGCGTGGCCGGCGCCTGCGAGTGGCGCATGGCCGGCACCGAGGCCTGGCAGAAGTCCGGCCCCGGCCAGAAGTTCTCCGTCCCCGGCAACTCGAAGTTCGAGATCCGCGTGACCGAGGCCTACCACTACATCTGCCACTTCGGCTGATCGCCGGCACCGCACCGCCATGAGCACCATCCTCGAAAACGTGCCGGTCGGCCAGAAGGTCGGCATCGCCTTCTCCGGCGGCCTGGACACTTCCGCCGCCCTCTTGTGGATGAAGAAGAAGGGCGCCCTGCCCTTTGCCTACACCGCCCACCTGGGCCAGCCCGACGAACCCGATTACGACGAGATCCCGCGCAAGGCCCTGGCCTATGGCGCCGAGAAGGCCCGTCTGATCGACTGCCGCCGCCAGCTGGCGCAGGAGGGCATCGCCGCCTTGCAGTGCGGCGCCTTCCACATCTCCACCGCCGGCGTCACCTACTTCAACACCACGCCCCTGGGCCGCGCCGTCACCGGCACCATGCTCGTGGCCGCCATGAAGGAGGACGACGTCCACATCTGGGGCGACGGCAGCACCTTCAAGGGCAACGACATCGAGCGCTTCTACCGCTACGGCCTGCTCACGAACCCCTCGCTGAAGATCTACAAGCCCTGGCTGGACCAGACCTTCATCAACGAGCTGGGTGGCCGCACCGAGATGAGCGAGTTCCTCATCGCCAACGGCTTCGACTACAAGATGTCCGTGGAGAAGGCCTACAGCACCGACTCCAACATGCTGGGCGCCACCCACGAGGCCAAGGACCTGGAGCACCTGAACTCCGGCATCCGCATCGTCAATCCGATCATGGGCGTGGCCTTCTGGAAGGACGACGTCGCCGTGAAGGCCGAGGAAGTCACCGTGCGCTTCGAGGAAGGCGTCCCCGTCGCCCTCAATGGCCGCGAGTACGCCGACCCGGTGGAGTTGATCCTGGAGGCCAACCGCATCGGCGGGCGCCATGGCCTGGGCATGAGCGACCAGATCGAGAACCGCATCATCGAAGCCAAGAGTCGCGGCATCTACGAAGCCCCGGGCCTGGCCTTGCTGTTCATCGCCTACGAGCGCCTCGTCACGGGCATCCACAACGAAGACACGATCGAGCAATACCGTGACAACGGCCGCCGCCTGGGCCGCCTGCTGTATCAGGGCCGCTGGTTCGACCCGCAGGCCCTGATGCTGCGCGAGACCGCGCAGCGCTGGGTGGCGCGCGCCATCACGGGCGAGGTCACGCTGGAACTGCGTCGCGGCAACGACTACAGCCTGCTCAATACCGACTCCCCCAACCTCACCTACAAGCCCGAGCGGCTCACGATGGAAAAGGGTGAATCGATGTTCTCGCCGCGTGACCGCATCGGCCAGCTCACGATGCGCAACCTGGACATCACGGATACGCGCGACAAGCTGGGCGTTTACGCCGACACCGGCCTGCTGTCGGCGGGCGACGAGCACCACCTGCTGCGACTGACCGGCGGGAAGTGAGTCGGAAGGGGCACCAGCGCCTGCACGGCTGAGGGCTCCGAGTCTCCCAGGGATGCCGAATCCATGAGTCCAGCAACCCTTCCCGTCCTGTCGTTCGCGGCTGCGACGCTGTCCACCCTGGTTCTGGCCGGATGGCTGCTGGTACCGGACAAGGCCAGGCACGAGTCGCGTCTGTGGTTCGCTGGGTCAGCCGCCTATGCCTTGGCCGCGATCGTCCTGGCCTTCAAGGACCACGTCCCTCCGTTGGCGCTTGCGGCTGTCACGACCGCCTTGCCCCTGCTGTCGGTGCTGCTGATCACCGAGTCCCTGCGCCGCGAAACCGGCCGTAAAGCCCTGCCGCTGGCCGTCCTGGGAATGATTCCCTGGCCCTACTTCGGCAGCCTGCTGGCCCTGCGCGCCACGAGTGGGCCCGCCGCCGCCCAGGTAACCCACCTGAGCGTGATCACGGCCATCGAGCTGTATGCCCTCTGGCTGCTGGTCACCCTCGGCCGACGACAGACCAGCCGGGGCCTGCTGGTATGCGGCTTGGGCTTGGGATCGATCTGTCTCGCGAACCTCGGTCGCATCGGCTCCTGGGTGGCCGGGCGGCCACTGACCCCGCTGGATGCGGGGACGTCAGAGAGCGCAGCGCTCGTCGTGGTCTTTTCCCTGGCCGTCGCGGTCATGAGCTTCGGGTACTGGGGCTACCTGCTGGAACAGAGCCACCGGGATCGTGTGACTGCCACGGAAGCGGCAGCCCGCGCGCAGGAAGCGCAGCGCCTGACGGAAACCTTCAATATCCGCCTGCAGGAACTGGTGCGCCAGCGGGACGCGATGATCACGACAGCCTCCCGCTTTTCCACACTGAGCAGTCTCACCGTCCTCAATGCGGGCATCGTGCATGAAGTGAGTCAGCCCCTGCAGGGGTTGCTGGCTTATCTGCAAACGCTGGCAACACGGGCATGGGGCGCGCAATCCGAGACCTTGACCCCGCACCTGAAGAAGGCCACGAGTCTGGCCTCGGACGCCGTGCAGCTGCTGCAGGCCTTGCGAGGCCTGGCCGCTGCTTCACCGGCCCCCCTGGAAGACGTACCGATCTCGGCCCTGATGGAGAAAGTGCTTCCCGTCATCGAGTCGGAATCACGGCAGCGGGGGGTCGAGTTCAATTTCCGCCAGGACGTCGCCGCTGGCGCAGGTGCGGTGCGGGCACAGCCCGTCATGCTCGAGCGCGCGATCCTCAATCTCGTGACCAATGCCCTGGAAGCCATGGCGCCCACGGGATCGGCCAGACAGGGCAGCCGCCTGGAACTGGTCTGCGAGGTCCAGCCCGAGAACAGTCCAGACGAGCGGCGGCTGCGGATCACGGTCTGCGACAACGGGATCGGAATCGAGCAGGCAGGGCCTCTCTGCACGGGCCAAGACCCCCTGACCACCAAGCCCGGGGGCATGGGCGTCGGCCTGCTGTGGGTGCAGTTGCTGATCGAACAATGGGGCGGCGAATTCACGCTCGCCAACAGACCGCCGTCGCAGGGGCGGGGGGCGATGGCGATCTGCCGGCTTCCCCTGTCGGACGCGGCGCCGGCTACGCCAGCCTGATCACTTGCCCACGAGCTGCGTGAGCTTGGCGGCTTCGAAGCTCTCGGTCTTGGCAGCGTCCAACGGCACGCAATCGCCCTCGCGCCGGGTCGCCGACAGCTTCTCGATCGCCTGCCACAGC
>JACCEC012924666.1_pt1 | contig 10695 bp, 8 predicted proteins | sample 7450121 | NCBI WGS metagenome assembly JACCEC01 (sample SAMN15323455, study PRJNA562643) | freshwater metagenome | isolation source: river surface water | place: USA:Blue River Watershed | collected 2017-08-18 | reverse complement strand
GGCACGTTCGAATCGCCGTTGATGGTGGAAATGACCGCCGTCTTGCCGCCGGCCGAGAATTTCTTGATGTCGGCGACGATGGTCTGGTAGTCGCTGTGGCCGAACGGGGTGTACTTCTCGTCGATGTCGGAATCCTTCACGCCCTTGGACTTGAGGAAGGCGCGCAGGATCTTGTTGGTGGTGCGGGGGTACACGTAGTCGGTGCCCAGGAGCACGAAGCGCTTGGCGCCGCCGCCTTCCTTGGACATCAGGTATTCCACGGCGGGGATGGCCTGCTGGTTGGGCGCGGCGCCGGTGTAGAACACGTTCTTGGACAGCTCCTCGCCCTCGTACTGCACGGGGTAGAACAGCAGGCCGTTCAGCTCCTCGACGACGGGCAGCACGGACTTGCGGGACACCGAGGTCCAGCAGCCGAACATCACGGCAACCTTGTCCTGCGTCAGCAGCTGCTTGGTCTTCTCGGCGAACAGGGGCCAGTTGGAGGCGGGGTCGACGACCACGGGCTCGAGCTTCCTGCCCATGACACCGCCCTTGGCGTTGATCTCCTCGATCGCCATCAGCGCGGTGTCCTTCAGCACGGACTCGGAGATGGCCATGGTGCCGGACAGGCTGTGGAGGATGCCGACCTTGATGGTGCCGCCGGACTGGGCGAAGGCCGCAGGGGTGCCAGCCAGTGCGGCGAGGGCGGTGGCGGCGGTGAGGGCCTTGAGGGTGAAACGACGTTGCATGCGCACTCCAGGGTGGATAAGGAAACTCGGGAAGTCGATCGCTGGCAGGGCCGGGAGCGTTTTCGAACCCGGCTTTTCGCGATGAAAGTGATCCTAGGCAGGACCCTGGGTCCGGCCAATACGCCACGTGGCGTACAGGGCGGCGCACAGGGCGTCCCGCGGCACCGCGGCGTAGGACGGGGCGCCGACCTGCGCAGGCTGCGGCATTGGCCGACGCGCGGCCGCGCCCCGGGTGGCTAGAGTGACCCGGACCGGCCGGCCCGCTCCAGGGCGCTCGAGGCCAAGTGCCGGGCCGCCAAGGAATGCCCATGGAACACCTCGTCGTCTTCTCCCACCTGCGCTGGAATTTCGTCTGGCAACGTCCGCAGCACCTGCTGTCGAGGCTGGCGCGGCGATGGCGGGTGGTGTTCGTCGAGGAGCCCGTCACCGGCGCGGCGGGGGCCCGGCTGGAGCGGTTGCAGCCCTGCGCCGGCGTGCAGGTGTGGCGTCCCCATGTGAAGGGGACCGCCCCTGGCTTCCACGACGACCACCTGCCCGCCCTGCAGCAGCTGCTGGCGCAGGCAATGCACGAGGAAGCGGTGCGCGACTTCTGGACCTGGTTCTACACCCCCATGGCCTACCCCCTGGCCAGCGACCTGTCACCCCGCGGCGTGGTGTACGACTGCATGGACGAACTCAGTGCCTTCCGGCATGCGCCCCGGCAGCTCGTGCAGCGCGAGAACGCGCTGTTCAAGGCCGCCGACCTGGTCTTCACCGGCGGACCCAGCCTGTACAACGCCAAGCGCGAGCGCCACCCCAGCGTGCACTGTTTTCCCAGCAGCGTGGATGCGGGGCACTTTGCCCGCGCCGCCCAGGACCATCCGCTGCAGGCGGGCCTGCCGCGCCCGCGCCTGGGCTGGTGCGGCGTGGTCGACGAGCGGGTAGACCTGGACCTGGTGGCGACGCTGGCCGACGCACGGCCCGGCTGGCAGTTCGTGATGGTGGGGCCGGTCGTGAAGATCGATCCCGGCACGGTCCCCCGGCGGGACAACCTCCACTGGCTGGGCCAGCAAAGCTACGACGACCTGCCGGAATTCATCTCAGGCTGGGACATCTGCCTGCTGCCGTTCGCGCTGAACGAGGCGACGAGGTTCATCAGCCCCACCAAGACCCTGGAGTACATGGCCTGCGGCCGGCCGGCGGTCAGCACGCCGATCCGCGACGTGGTGGAACCCTACGGCCAGCTGGTGTCGATCGCGGAATCGGCCGATGACTTCATCCACGCCTGCGAGGCCGTCCTGGGGCGCAGCGAGCGCGAGCGCGCCTGCCATGCGGACGCGATGGCGCGGGTGGTGGCCCGTACCTCGTGGGACGCCACGGCCGAGGCCATGGCGGCGCTGATCGAGAAGGCGGACGCGCAGCGTGAAGGCGATGCAGCGGGACGGCCTTCGCAGCCCGCTCAGTCGCTGAGCGGGAGCAGCCCCTGGCGCACCAGGGCGGCCTGAACCGCCTCCTCGATCTGCGAGGCCGACAAGGCCCAGGTGGCGGGATCGGCGCCTCCCGCGGCCTCCTGCATGCTGGCCTCGCAGTAGCGCATGGCCTGGGCGATGACGGTGGCGCGCACGGCGGGCAACAGCTCGAGGGCGTCGCCATGGCGTGCCGCACGGCCCTTTCCCAGGGCGTGCACCAGCAGCCCCTCGTCCCGCAGGGCGGCATGGATGGCGCCGAAAGAGGCCTTGTACAGCGCGTTCGCGCCGCGAATGCGTGCGGCGCCGCCCTCCGGGCCCTTGCCGCGCACGGATTCCCACAGCGCCTGGGCTTCAAGCTCGTACCGCGACAGGACGGCCGAGACCTGCTGCAGGCCATCGACCAGTTCATCGCGCGAGGCATCCGGGGGCGTGAACAGCACGCGCAGCGCCGTCAGGCACTGTTGCTCGCCCAGGGCCACCGACAGTGCCTGGTCGCTGCCGAACTCCTGCACCAGGGCCATGCGCGCGCCCGTGAGGACATGTCGCCGCAGGGCCTCGCGCTGCTGGAACTCCTCGCAATAGGCGCGGGCGACCTGGCGCACCTCGCGCCCGGCCCACAGGCCCGGGCCGGCTTCGGCCGAGGGTCCACCGGGGGGCGCGTCGTTACCCGCCAGCCGCACGATGCGCGGCGTGGGCGGCACCAGCGGCTGCAGGGCGCGCCCCTGGCCGGCGTCGTCGAACTGCTTGATGCCCGAATACGTGATGGCGACTCTTGCGTCAATGAACATCGCTTGTCTCCCTGGAGTGCCGGCAGGCGCCGTCCGGGGATTACACGGCTGATCCCGTCCGGGATTCAAGCAGGTGTCAGCCAGCGTCAGCCGTGCTGGGCGGCGAAGCTACTGAAGAGCTGACTGGATTCACGTCCCGTGCTGGGCCGCGCCCACGCGCTCGGAACCGTCACTTCCTGCGGCGTTACCACCGACCGGCATGCGCGCGGCACGGTGCCACGCCCCTCAAAGGAAAGTCGACCATGGAATCCACCTCCCGTCACGGCACACCCACCGGCTCCGGCCTGCACGATCACAAGCACCTCCCACCGGCCAGCAAGGCCGAGGCCCACAGCAGCGAAATACAGGCGGCGAAGGCCAAACTCGACGCCCGCTCACCGTTCATCCTGCGCGACAAGCCGGTATCGATTCACCTGATCCGTGACGGAAAGCTCAGTTTTGACGACCTGTCGCTGGCCCCCATCAAGACCGGCCCGCTCAAGGGGCGGGGTGAAAAGGCGATGCGCGGTGCCCAGGAGCGCTTGCTCGACCATTTACTCAACAGTGAAATCGGCCGGTGCCGGGGCCGGCGCTGTGTGGACGTTTCGCGCGTGGTTCACGCCTATTACGGCGGCAAGGCTGGCGTGGCGTTCGCGCTGGCCCACGCGCCCCTGGAGGAACAGCAGGCGGCAGCCCGGTTCCTGAAACTGGGCAGCGACTCGCCCGCGCTGAACCTTCAATACGAACCCCAGGCCAGCCTCAACCGGGGTGTCCAGGCGTTGACCGCTGTGGCACGGCACTTTGACAAGGCCGTGGAAGGCGTCACCGCCACGGTCCGGGCCTCGGCCGAGGAGCCCCAGTCCGAGACCGCACTGGGACAGGGTACCGCCTGGGCGTACGCCCACGGACACCTGTACGCCCGCCTGCGCGAGCTGGGGATGGCGCTGGACAGCACTCGGGGAATGCGCGAGCAGTTCTTCGACACCCTGGCTGAATGGCTCGATGACGGGTCGAAGACCATCAGCGAACTGGATTCGCTGGTAGAGGATGCGATTGCCTCCACCCGCCCGGCGCGGGTGGATGGCGACGTGGCGATCATCGAGACCAAGGCGGGCCCCGGCAGCACGCCCACCCTCGGGGCGCCGACTGACCTGGCGGGCCTGTTCCTCACGAACGGAGCGACCGGGGACCCTGGCGCCGATGACGACGATACCGCCCCGTCCAGCGCCGCCCAGGCGCCGGTGAAGCAGCACGGCGATACGGATTGGCTGGCGTTCAACCACTACGCAGCCCCGCGGCTGAGGCCGGATCACGCGGGAACGCAGGGCGAATGAGCCCGGCGGGCGGGCGCTGTCGCGCCCGCCTCAGCCCTCGAACTGCGGGTGCAGCTGGCGGATGCGGTTCATGGCCATGGCCGCAGCTGCCGTTCGTGTTTCCACCCCCAGCTTGGCGAACACGCGCTCCAGGTGCTTCTTCACCGTCGCCGGGCTGGCGCCGACGATGTCGGCGATGTCGCGGTTGATCTTGCCCTTGACCACCCAGTAAAGCACCTCGGCCTCGCGTGCGGTGAGCTTGAAGGACAGGCTCATCGCCTCGATCACCGCGGCGTCGGATTCCTCGCGCATCACGATCAGCCACTCGCCGCCGGCCTCGTCATCGCCCGTCTGCCGATGCAGGCGGAACGTCAGGCGGCGCGCGCCCGCCTGCGCCGACAGGCGGGGTGGCTCGACCTGGCGCGTGGCGTCCTGCAGGTGCCGGCGCAGCCACCCGGTGACCGCCTGCGGCGCGAAACCAGGGCGCTGCGCCAGCTCGTCACCGTGGTAGGCCGACAGGAGGTCCCGCGCCAGCGGGGTCTGCCACATCAGCCGGCCGTCGCTGGCCCGCACGGTGATGCTGGCGTAGCCGAAGGCGTCCAGTGCGTTGCGCGCCTGCCGCGCCAACCGGGCACCCTGCAGGTGCACGCCCATGCGGGCCATCACCTCCTTGGGCTTGATCGGCTTGGTCACGTAGTCCACGCCACCGGCCTCCAGCGCGGCGACCAGGTGCTCGGTCTCGGTCAGGCCGGTCATGAAGATGATGGGGATGTGCGCGGTCGCCGGCGTGGCCTTCAGCCGCCGGGCCACCTCGAAGCCGTCGATGCCCGGCATCAATGCGTCCAGCAGCACGATGTCGGGCACGGCCTGCGCGGCGCGCTGCAAGGCGGCCTCGCCGTTCGTGGCCACCAGCACGGTGTAGCCGGATTCGTCCAGCGCGTCGTGCAGCACGGCGAGGTTGTCCGGCACGTCGTCGACGATCAGGACCACGTCGGCATTGGCGCGGTCCAGCGCCTGCTCCAGGGGGGGACGCAACGCCGTCATGCCGGCGCCTCCCCTGCGAGCGCATCGAGCCGGCGGGCCATGCCGTCGAAATCGAAGGCGCGGGCGAGTTCACGCATCTGGGCGCAGAAGCCGGCCACCCCCGGCTGCGCGGCCTCGATCTCGGCCAGGCGGTTGAGGATGCCGCGGTAGTAGCCCAGCTGCACCAGCTCGCGCAGGCCGGCCAGGGATCCGGCATCCGGCAAGGCCTGCGAGGCGGCCTGCGCGCCGGTCGCGGTCGTACCCGCAGACGCCTGCGCCTGCGAAGCCCTCGGGGTCGCAGACGGCGCCTCGGTGAGCCAGCGCAGGTCCAGCGCGCGCTGCAGCCAGTCCAGCAGTTCCGCGTGGCGCACCGGCTTGACGATGAAGTCCTGCGGTGCGATGCCCAGGTCGTTGTCCAGCCCCTTGTCGAAGGCGTTGGCGGAGACGATGGCCACGCGGGCGCGCACCTGCGGCAGCTGGCGGATCCGGCGCAGCGTCTCCCAGCCGTCGATGCCGGGCATGGCCAGGTCCAGGAAGATGGCGTCGGGCGCCAGCCCGGCGGCCAGCAGGTCCAGCGCGTCATGCCCGCTGGCGGCGGTGCGCAGCTCGAAGCCCAGGGGCTCCAGCAGGCGCACCAGCAGCTCTCGGTCGGCCTCCTCGTTGTCCACGACCAGGATGCGGCGGCGACGGCCTTCGTAGCCATGACGGGCCTGCGGCACCGGGCGGGGCGCCGCAGCGGCATCGTGCGCCGCCGGCAGGAACAGGCGGATGCGGAACAGGGTGCCCGTGCCCACGATGCTGCTGACGGTGAGCTCGCCGCCCATCAGGTCCGTGAGCATCTTGGCGATGGTCAGGCCCAGGCCCGCGCCGGGGGCGGCGTGCGAGGGGGCCCCCTCGCCTTCCGCGCCGCGCGCGAACGGCTCGAAGACCTTGTCGATCTCGTCCTGGCCCATGCCGGGGCCGGTGTCCTCGATGTCGATCAGCGCCATCTCGCGGGCATGGCGGATGCGGAAGGTCACTTGGCCCTCGCGGGTGAACTTGATGGCGTTGCCCAGGAGGTTGATGAGGATCTGGCGCAGGCGCTTCTCGTCGGCGCGCACCACCTCGGGCAGCTCACCCTCGGGCTCGAAGCGGAAGGCCAGGCCCTTGGCCGACGCCTGCAGCTCGAACAGGCCCGCCACCTCGTGCACGCAGTCGGCGAAGCGCATGGGGGCCACGTCCAGCCGCAGCTTGCCGGCCTCGATGCGGGCGATGTCCAGCGTGCCCTCGATCAGCGACAGCAGGTGCTCGCCGCCGCGGCGGATCACGTGGACGGCATGGCGGCGATTGGGCGGAATGTCCGCATCCTCCCCCATCAACTGCGCATAGCCCAGGATGGAATTGAGCGGCGTGCGCAGCTCGTGGCTGATGGCGCTGATGTAGCGGCTCTTGGCCTGGTTGGCCTGCTCGGCGACGCGGCGCGCCTCCTGCAGGGCGGCATCGGTCTGCCGGTGGGAGTCGATCTCGCGCACCAGCAGCCGCGTCTGGCGGTTGGACTCCTCCTGCGCCACCTGGCGGGTCTTGTGGGCCAGCACCAGCCACCAGGCGATGATGCCGGCCAGCACCAGCAGCGCCAGGTAGGCCTTGAGGAAACCCGCGCGCAGCGTGGCCTGGAAAGGGGCATACAGCTCACCGGCCTGGGCCTGCACGGCCCGCAGCTCCTGGTGGTACAACAACCCGAAGACCGCAGCCAGCACTGGCGCGATGACCCCCACCAGCAGCAGGAAGTGGCCCAGGCCGGTCTCCAGGTAGGGCCAGGCGGCGCGGGGCAGGAGCCAGCGCAGCGCGGCCTGCCACTGGGCGGCCAGGCTCGCCTGGGGCTTGCACAGGTCGCCGCAGCGCGCGTCCAGCGTGCAGCACAGGGAGCAGATGGACCCCTGGTAGGCGGGGCAGTGGGCCATGTCGGGCGCCTCGTAATCGCGCTCGCAGACCACGCAGCGGCGCACCCGGGCCGCCAGGGGCACCCCCTGCGCAGGGTCACTCAACGGGTGCTGCGCCTCCAGCCCCTCCGGGGGCTCCTGCGGTTCCACGGGCGAAGTGCGGGCGATGTAGTAGCGGCCCCGCGTGGCCCACGCGATCAGCGGGGACGCGATGAAGGCCACCCCCAGCGCGATGACGGCGGAGAAGGCCTGCGCCAGCGGGCCCAGCAGGCCCATGTGGGCCACGATGGACAGCGCGGACGCAAGCGCCATCGCACCCACGCCCACCGGGTTGATGTCCCACAGGTGGGCACGCTTGAACTCGATACCCGGGGGCGACAGGCCCAGCGGCTTGTTGACCACCAGGTCCGCCACCACCGCCATGAACCAGGCGATGGCGATGTTGGCGTACAGGCCCAGCACGTCCCCCAGCGCCTGGAAGACATTCATCTCCATCAGCATGAAGGCGATGAGGGTGTTGAACACCACCCACACCACGCGCCCGGGATGGCTGTGCGTGACCCGCGAGAAGAAGTTGGACCAGGCCAGCGAGCCGGCGTAGGCGTTGGTGACGTTGATCTTCAGCTGCGACACCACCACGAACAGCGCCGTGGCCGCCACCGCCCACTCGTACTGGGGAAAGACGTATTCATAGGCGGCCAGGTACATCTGGTTGGGGTCCACCGCCCGGTCCACCGGCACACTGTGCCCGATCGCCAGGTAGGCCAGCAGGGCGCCGCCCAGCATCTTGACGACCCCGAGCACCACCCAGCCCGGCCCGCCCGCCAGCACGCCCGCCCACCACCCACGCCGGTTGGCCGCCGTGCGCGCGGGCATGAAACGCAGGTAGTCCGCCTGCTCCCCCATCTGGGTGATGAGGGCGATGCCGACGGTCAGGGCGGCACCGAAGAGGTGCAACTGGAAGCCGGGGCCCTCTGCTTTTTCACCAACAAAGTGCGTGATGCCGCGAAATGCACCAGGATCGCGCACGACCACATACACGAACGGGACGACCAGCATCAGCAGCCACAGGGGCTGGGTCCAGACCTGCAGCCGGCTGATGGCGGAGACACCGTGGGTCACCAGCGGGATCACGACCAGGGCGCACACCAGGTACCCCCAGGTGGGCGGGATGCCCAGGGCCAACTCCAGCGCATAGGCCATGACGGCGGCCTCCAGCGCGAAGAAGATGAAGGTGAAGGAGGCGTAGATCAGGGAGGTGACCGTGGAGCCGATGTAGCCGAAGCCCGCGCCGCGCGTGAGCAGGTCCATGTCCACGCCGTGGCGGGCGGCGTAGACGCTGATCGGCCATCCCGCCAGGAAGATGATCAGGCCGGTGGCGAGGATGGCCCAGAAGGCGTTGGTGAAGCCGTACTGCACCAGCAGGGTGGCGCCCACGGCCTCCAGCACCAGGAAGGAGGCCGCCCCGAAGGCGGTGTTGGCGACGCGGAAGGTGGACCACTTGCGGAAACGCTGCGGGGTGTAGCGCAGCGCGTAGTCCTCCATCGTCTCGCGGGCCACCCAGTTGTTGTAGTCGCGGCGCACCTTGACCACGCGCTGGGGCGCGTCGTCTCCGGCCGGCGCGGCGGGCGCCGGATGGATGGGGATGGTGGGCTTCACGCCCGCAGCGCCGCAGGTTCCATGCCACGGCCGGGCCACGGGCCGGGCGGGCATGCCCTTTGCAAGACGACAGGTCGGCTCCCAACGCATACCCATGGACCTCACGCCCCGCGAAAAAGACAAGCTCCTGCTGTTCACCGCCGCCCTGCTGGCCGAACGGCGCAAGGCCCGCGGCCTCAAGCTCAATTACCCCGAGTCCGTGGCGCTGATCTCCGCCGCCGTCATGGAGGGCGCCCGCGACGGCAAGACCGTGGCCCAGCTCATGAGCGAGGGTCGCAGCGTGCTCACGCGCGACGACGTCATGGACGGCGTCGCCGAGATGATTCCCGACATCCAGGTCGAGGCCACCTTTCCCGACGGGACCAAGCTGGTCACCGTGCACCAGCCGATCGTCTGAGGACCCCACCGATGAAAAAGATTTCCTTCGCAACCATCCTGGCCGCGCTGTCCACCGGCACCTTTGCCCATGACGGCCACGGCCTTTTGGGTTCCCACTGGCACGCGACGGACACCGTGGGCCTGCTGCTGGTGGCGGTCGCCGCCGGGCTGGCCCTGTGGTTCTCGCGCGGCGGCAAGTGATGACGCCCGGTGAACTGCTCGCCGAGGACGGCGAACACGACCTCAACCCCAGCCGCCGCACGGTCACGGTGGTGGTGAAGAACACGGCGGACCGGCCGATCCAGGTCGGCTCCCATTACCACTTCGCCGAGACCAATGGCGCACTGGACTTCGACCGGGAGGTCGCGAAGGGCATGCGCCTGAACATCGCCTCGGGCACGGCCGTTCGCTTCGAGCCGGGGCAGCAACGCACGGTGGAACTGGTGGACTTCGCGGGCGACCGGGCGATCTGGGGCTTCCGCGGCCTCGTGCAAGGAAAGATCTGACATGAGCAAGATCGGACGCCGCGCCTATGCGGAAATGTTCGGGCCGACCCAAGGCGACCGTGTCCGCCTGGCCGATACGGACCTGGTGATCGAGGTCGAGGACGACTACACCCTGCGCGCCGGGGGCTACGGCGAGGAAGTGAAGTTCGGCGGCGGCAAGACCATCCGCGACGGCATGGCGCAGAGCCAGAGGAGCCGCGCCGAGGGCGCCATGGACACGGTGCTGACCAACGCCCTCATCGTGGACCACTGGGGCATCGTCAAGGCCGACATCGGCCTCAAGGGCGGGCGCATCGCCGCCATCGGCAAGGCCGGCAACCCCGACACCCAGCCGGGCGTGGACATCATCATCGGCCCGGGCACGGAGATCATCTCCTGCGAAGGCAACATCGTGACCGCCGGTGGCATCGACAGCCACATCCACTTCATCTGCCCGCAGCAGATCGAGGAAGCGCTGGCCTCCGGCATCACCACCATGTTCGGCGGCGGCACCGGGCCGGCCACGGGCACCTTCGCCACCACCTGCACGCCCGGCCCCTGGCACATGGAGCGCATGCTGCAGGCGGCCGACGCCTTCCCGATGAACCTGGGCTTCATGGGCAAGGGCAACACCAGCCAGCCGCAGGCCCTGCGCGAGCAGATCGCGGCCGGGGCCATCGGTCTGAAGCTGCACGAGGACTGGGGCAGCACGCCCAGCGCCATCAGCAATTGCCTGGATGTCGCCGACGAGATGGACATCCAGGTGGCGCTGCACTCGGACACGCTCAACGAGTCGGGCTTCGTGGAGGACACCATCGCCGCCACCAAGGGCCGCGGCATCTGCGCCTTCCACACCGAGGGCGCGGGCGGCGGCCATGCGCCGGACATCCTGCGCGTGGTGGGCGAGGCCAACTTCCTGCCCTCCTCCACCAACCCGACGATGCCCTACACCGTCAACACGCTCGACGAGCATGT
>JACCEC011434994.1_pt1 | contig 10695 bp, 9 predicted proteins | sample 7450121 | NCBI WGS metagenome assembly JACCEC01 (sample SAMN15323455, study PRJNA562643) | freshwater metagenome | isolation source: river surface water | place: USA:Blue River Watershed | collected 2017-08-18 | reverse complement strand
GTCTGGGACCCCCGCCGTCGTCAGGCGCACCTGCGCGGAAGGGACGAAGAGATCGCCCACGGGCGCCCCTGTGAGCATCGTCGCGAGCGTGGCCGCCGCCGCGTAGACATCGGTCGCGGGCGACACGTCCCGTGGGTCCCGCCGCTGCTCGGGCGCCATGAAGGGGAGGCTCCCCAGGAGGGCTGCGCTCCGCGTCGTGGCGCGCGCGTCCGCGAGCATCCGCGCGATGCCGAAGTCGGCCAGGAGCACCGTCCCGTCGCCCCGCACGAGCAGGTTCGAGGGCTTCACGTCCCGGTGCACCACCCCCGCGGCGTGGGCGGCCCCCAACGCGTCGAGGGGTCCCTCCAGCAGCGCGAAGGCCTGCGCCGGCGTGAGGGCGCCTTCCTCGTCCAGGACGTCGGCCACGCTCCCCGCGCAGAGCTCCAACACCAGCACGGCGCGCTCGCCGTCCACGAAGGTGTCCCGCGGGGCCAGCACGTTCGGGTGGGGCACCCGTAGCGCCGCCTCGGCCTCCCGCTCCATGGCCGCGACCCCGCCCGCGTCCACCGCGAGGACCTTCAGCGCGACCTCATCGCCCCGCTTTCGGTCGATCCCGCGCCACACCACGCCCATCCCCCCGCGCCGCAGGGAGACCACCGCCTCGTAGCGATCCGCCTTGAGGCGCTGTCCGGCGTAGAGCAAGTACGTGCCGCGCTAGTAGCGCTTCCGGGGGTTGCGCTTGTCGTCCTCGGTCAGGACGACCTCGAGCTCCTCGAGCTCGGCCTCCCCCGCGGGGAGGGCCTCGAGGAATCCCGACGCCTTCAGGAGGTCGTTGAAGCCGTCCCGCTTCGGCGCGCCCCCCCGCGCGGCCACCGCCCCTGCCGACGCCGCCGTGGGCTGCCGCTCCATGGCCGGAGTTGCCCGCTGCAAGGCCGCGTTCGCGTTGCGGATCTGCGAGCCGAGGACCGCGAGGACGCTCTCGCGCCAGAGCATCCGCGCGTCCCCCCGCAGCCGCCCGTAGGCCTCCGCGTCCATCTTCCAGAGCCACCCCGCCGTCGATGCCACACACGAGGCCGTGCGCGCCCCGCGCTCGACGAGGGTGTTCACCCCGAACTGGTCACCGGGCTTCAGCGTGGCGAGGAGCTCCGCGCGGTCGCCCCGCACGTGCCGCAGCACCCCCACGTTCCCGTCGGCCACGATGTAGCTCGCGCTCCCCGCCTCACCTTCGAGGAAGAGCACCTGGCCTTCCTGGACGGGCTCCGCGACGAAGCCCTGCGCGATCGCGGCGATCACGGCGTCGTCGGCTTCCCGGAGGCCCGGTTGGCGGCGGATGAGCGGCTCGATGGGCGGGCACGCCCCGGTGGGCCCGCCGGGACGCAGGGCCTTCCAGAGCTTCGCGAGGCCCGAGGGCTCGTTCCGGTTGGGTGCCGCGTCGGTGCCGTGGGCGACCTGCGCGATGCGCACGTCGGTCTGCCGGATCCGCCGGACCAGCGTGAGGAGGGCCTGCTCCAGGAGCGCCTCGTACACGGGGCTCCGCTGCCAGCGCAGGGTCCGAACGCTGGCCGTCGAGAGGGCCAGGACCTGCGCGGAGGAGCGCGCGCGCACCGAGGCCGAGCGCACGTTCCCGCTGAAGAAGGCGCTCGCCTCCCCGAGGAGCTCCCCGGGCATCACGCGGCCGACCTCGACCCCGTCGACCTCCGCGACCATGTCCCCGATGACAACCACCCCGAGCTCGTCGACCGCTCCGCCCTGCTTCCAGAGGAGCTCGCCCGGCTGGAGGGCGATCTCCGACCAGAGCGGCACCGACGCGCGGACGTCCTCGACGGCGACGCGTCGGAAGAAGGGGAGGGTTTGGAGCTCTTCGGAGAGGGTAGCCATGGGCTGCGCGCTAACCGCTCCTCGCGTGGGTGTCCGCAGGCACGGCGGGCAGGAGCAAGAACGGAGAAACCCCCACCGGTTTCCCGGCGGGGGCTCTCGCGAACATCGGGCCCGGTCCGTGGACCGGACAACCGCGCAGCCGATCAGAGCTGCTGGCTGTAGTACTCGATGATCTTCTGGGCGTTGGCCTCGAAGGGGATGTCCTCGCGCTCGGGCGCGATGACCATCTTGCCGAGGGCCTTGGCCGGGTCGAAGTCCAGGTAGCCCGGACGGACGCGGGAGGCCGCGGCCTCGAGGTTCGCCTGGATGAAGGGCTTCGCCTTGCTCTTCTCGTGCACCGCGATCTCCTGGCCCGGCTTGACCGAGTAGGAGGGACGGTCGGTGCGGACGCCGTTCACGGTGATGTGGCCGTGCACGACGAGCTGGCGGGCGGCGGGGATGGTGGCCGCGAGGCCGAGACGCCACACGACGTTGTCCAGGCGCGACTCGAGCAGCGACACGAGGTTGCGACCGGCCTCACCCTTGCGGCGGCTGGCCTCCGCCACGTAGCGGCGGAACTGCTTCTCGAGGATGCCGTAGTGGAAGCGGAACTTCTGCTTCTCCACCATGCGGTCCTTGAAGTCGGAAACCTTGCTCTTGCGACGCGTGCCGTGCTGGCCCGGAGGGAACGGACGCTTGAGGGCGCCCTTGTTCGTCAAACCGGGAAGCACCACGCCCACCTGCCGGCAAACCTTCAGCCGGGGTCCACGATAACGTGCCATTGGAATGGCTCCTTTCTGGTGCGAGGCCCGCGGGGACCGCGGGCGCCTTGAACCGTTCACGGGGGGTCCCGAGGAATGCTCGTGGGCCGAGAACGGACCTCCCAGGATGATTCCCGAGCGGCCCGAGCGGTTAACGGTGACTCTGCAAGCTGGCAAGGATCCCTCCATGAACCCCTTCGACGATGCCTTCCGGGCCGCCGGCCTCGACGTCTCGGCACCCCCCGCCGCCGCGCCGACGAGCGCTCCCGCTGCGCCCGAGCTCCCCGACCCGCTGGCGAGCGACTGGATCGCCCTCCATCGCCAGCTCGGGGGGGAGGTCCCGCGGGACCCCTCGATCGGGCAGCTCACCCAGCGCTCCGACGCCCTCGCCCGGTCTCTCGAGGCGAACGGCCGCAAGCGGGACGCCGCCGAGCTCCGGCGGTTGAAGGAAGCCTGGCTCCGCGAGCGCGCGCGCCGCGCGTGGGGCCTCGTGAAGGACCGCTTCGAGTCGCTGGCCCTCAGCGAGAAGGCCTACCGCGCGCTGAAGCAGGAAGATGCAGACCCCGAGCGGATCCTCACGCGCCTCCGCGGCCCGAAGGGCGAGGCGCTTCGCGGGGTTGGCGCGGCAAAGCTGCGCGAGGCCCTGTCGTGATCGTATACTGCATGCGCATGCTCTCGCCGCGCATCCTCCCGTCCCGCAGCCCGTCGCTCCGCCGTCAGCGCCGGGGCGTGACCCTCGTGGAAATTGCCATCGTCCTGGCGATCATCTCGATTCTCGCGGCCATCGGGGGCCCGCTCCTCTCGAAGTCGCTCCCCCGCTGGCGTACGCGCCGCGGGGCGAAGGAGTTCGCCGCCGTCGTCGAGCAGGCACGCTCCCTGGCCATCGCACAGAACGTCGAGTACCGCATCCGCCTCGTCGACTACGACACCGACCTGACGGACAACACTAGCGTCGGGAGCTACACCCTCGCGCGCGGGAACGCCTCGACCTCCAGTACGACCTGGGACATCCTCCCCGTCGAGGCCGATCCCACGCTCGGGGACTCCAACACCCTCGAGGGCACCCACGTCCTGACGATGGGGGGCAAGGACGCCCTCGCCTGGGTGTCGATCGAGCAATGGAGCGCCCTCCACGGGACGAGCGCAGGGAACGACATCGTCTTCAGCCCCCGCGGCTTCGTGACCAACCCGCCCTCCGACTTCGACGCCGACGGCTACCTCAATGTCGCGTTCCGCAACACGCGGGAGCGCGACATGGAGCAGCGTTGGACGGTACGCATCTCCCGCGCGGGGATGACGCGCCTGAGCTCGAGCGTGGCGCCCATGGCGGTCCCGGGACCATCTGGGACCGCGCGCACGAGCACGATGAGCGGCAGCGCGGGGAGTGGCTACAACCCCTGAGACGCGCGGTGGCGCCTCCCGTGGAGGTGCGGCCTTCCGCGCTCGAGGATGTCGACGTGCCCGTCGCCCGAACGTGGGCGCAACCGGGAGAACGTGACGTGCCCGCGGTGCGGTGGTGCTCAGCCCCGCGCGAGGCGCTGCGCGAGTGCGTCCGCGACGATGCAGGCGTCCGACATGGCGGCGCGCGAGAACCCGCCCTCGCCGATGGCGTTGATGAGCTCGAGGCAGCCGTAGACCTTCCCGTTGGCGGCGACGGGCACGCAGAGGAGGGTGCGCGTGCGCGTGCCGGTCACCGTGTCGACAGGCTTGAAGAAACGGGGGTCGGCGTAGGCGTCCTTCAAGGCGACGCTCGTGCAACGGTCGACGCTGAACCCGACGATTCCGGTGCCGGCGGGGAGGCTCACGTTCGCGAGCATCTCGGCCCCGGGGCCCGTGGCGGCAGCAAAGTAGAGGGTGCCATCCTCGCGGGTCAACACGACCGAGCCCGCCTCGCTCGCGATCAAGGCGTGCGCGGCATCGAGGGCACGGGCGGTGGCCGCCTCGAGCGTCGGGGCGCGCAGGACCTCTTCGGCTTCATCGCTCGCGCTCGCGGGAGCGACCTCCGCGAGGATGACCTCTTCCGTGAGGTCCACATCCTCCGTGAACTCCGTGGCTTCTTCCAACGGGAGGACGGCGTACGCCGCGCCGGTCCGGTTGTCGCGCACGAAGATCTGCCCGCTCGGGAGGGCCTCCGCGGACATGCGGTCCACCTGTCCCGTGATGCCGAGCAGCGCCATCCCCTCGCCCAGCGCAGCCATCCAGTTGGGGGCGGAGACCTCGACGGACCCGCGGGCACGGTCGGTCACACGAAAGCGCTGCATGGGGCATCCTCCTGCGCGGGCGGTTATCGCCCGCCGCGTCCATGAGCACGCCCGAAGCCACGCCCCCCTCGCCCCTGCAGCTCCTCGCGCGATTTCGACGCTGGGTGGCCTGGGCCGTGGCGGGGGCCGCGCTCCTCTACGTGGTCGGATCCGTCTGGGTGGGCTTCCGAGAGGTCGGCGAGGCCCTCGCGCAGTTCCGCTGGGTGCTCTTCGTCCCGGTACTCCTCCTCACGCTTGTCAATTACGGTCTCCGCTACTGGAAGTGGGCCTACCTCTTGCGACGCCTCGGGGTCGTGATCGACTGGAAGGACAACCTCACCGCGTTCGTGGCCGGACTCGCGATGGTCCTCTCCCCGGGGAAGGCCGGAGAGGTCCTCAAGCCCTGGCTCGTGCGTGCGCGCACCGGGGCACCGATGGCCCAGACCGTCCCCGCGCTGGTGACGGAGCGCCTGACGGACGGCCTCGCCGTGCTGGGCCTCGCCGCCATCTCCGTCGGCCGCTACGGCGGGGAGCAGCAGATCTACGTGTGGGGGCCCATCGGACTGGTCGTGGTCGGGATGGGCGTGCTCGCGAGCCGGACGCTCTCGATGGCCATCCTCGGGCTGCTCGGACGGCTCCCGCTCCTGGCGCGCGTCGCGCCGAAGCTCGTGGAGATGTACCTGTCGATGCGGACGTGCCTCTCGCCGGTCGCGCTGGGCTGGACGATGCTCGCCAGCTTCGTGGCCTGGGGTGCCGAGTGCGTCGGGTACTGGCTCGTCTTCCAGGGCTTCCACCTCAGCGCCCCGCCCTCGCTCGAGGGGAGCACCTTCCTGTATGCCTTTGCCACGGTGGCGGGTGGCGCCATGCCGGGGGGACTGGGGATGGCCGACGGCGCCCTCGTCGGCGGCGCGATGAAGCTCTTCGCCGTGCCCGAGGCCGAAGCCGTCGCGGCCGCGCTCCTCATCCGCGTCGCGACCTTGTGGTTGGGGGTGATCCTCGGCGCGCTGGCCCTCCTGCGGGTGGGGACGCTCCTCGAACACCCCGACGCCGTGGGTCGGGACGGCGGGTAGGGACGACGCTCGCTGGCACCGGGCGGGCCTCCGCGCCAGGTCGTTCCGACACCTCGGCCGGAGCTAGCGCTGTCGCCCCACGAGCGCCTCCGCCTCCGCCAGATCCTCGGCCGTGTCGATGTCGACGCTCCGCGCCCGAGGCATCTCCCACCCCACCGTGCGACCCGCGAAGAGCCTCCCGGTACGGAGGAGCACCTCCGTCCGCACGCCATAGATCGCCCCGTTGGGACGCACCGCCGGGGGGAGGGTCTGGCGGGGCTGGAAGGGCGCCGCGTCGCCGGCGATTCCGCGCAGGCACCCCTCCGCGTCGACGTAGAAGCTCTTCCAGGGGTTCTCCCGCGGGGCGCACACGCTCACGACGGCCTCGGCCCCGGTGGCGTCGACGTGCGCGAGAGCGGCGTCGATGTCCTCGGCGCTGCGGAGGGGCGAGGTCGGCTGGAGGAGCACCACGACGGCTTCGCCGCGGCCCGCTTCCCGCACGGCGTGGACCACCACGGGGTCACTCGGGGTGTCGTCGCGGGCGAGCTCCGCGGGGCGCAGGAGGGTCTCGGCGCCGAGGGAGGCCGCGAGGTCGAGGATCGCGGGGTCATCGGAGGTCACGAGCACCCGCGCGACCCGACGGGCCGCACGGGCCGCGTCGACGGTCCACGCGAGGAGGGGCTTCCCGGCGAGGAGGCGGAGGTGCTTGCCCGGAAGGCCCTTGCTCCCGCCCCGGGCGGTGATCACGGCCAAGGCGCCGGCCTCCACGGCCTTGGGGGCGGTGTTTTCTGGGGCGGAGGGTGAGCCCTCCGCAACGCCTCCCCCTCCGTTCGGCAACACCGTCGTGAGCGGCGTCCCGCCCACGGTGCTGGGTACCCGCGCGAGCGTGCCGGCGAAACCACGCGCCTCGGCGTCCACGAAGCGCTTCTGCACCGGGACGCTCCAGGCGCCCCCCGCGCGGAGGAGCGCCCGGAAGCGCAGGTCCGCACGACCATCTCCGAACTCGCTCGTCGCGGGGAAGCGGGCTCCCGCCACGCGCGCGATCGCCGCGTGGAGGACGTCGCGCTCGGCGGGGAGGTGGAGCACGTGGGGGTTGAGCGAGCGACCCTGCTGGCGGGTCCCCACGTCGAGGGCGGGCGTCCCGAAGAAGGGGGCCTCTCGTACGCCCATGCTGCTGTTCCCGAGGACGAACCTCGCGTTCTCGAGGAGCGCCAGCATGTACTGGAAGCGGATCGAGGGGAAGATGCGCACGTTCGGGCGACCGCGGAGGGGCGCCATCGCCTCGAGGATCGCCTCGCTCCCCGCGTCGGAGTTCGGGTAGACCACGACGAGGTTCTCGCCGCTGTCGAGCGCCGCGCCGACCACCGCCTCGGCCTGCGCCCGGATCGTGTCCAGCTCGGTGGTGACGGGGTGGAACGCCACGATTCCGTAGTCACGGAACGGGATCGCGTAATGCGCCAGCGCCGCCGCCAGACCCGGTCGGTCCGGACGCGTCATCGCGTCGACCTCCGGCGAGCCGATCACGTGGATCGTGTCGGGATGCTCGCCCAACTGGAGGAGCCTGACACGGGCGGCGTCGTTACTGACGAGGTGCACGTGGCTGAGCTTCGTGATGGCATGGCGCAGGTGCTCGTCGATGGTCCCCGAGAGCTCACCCCCCTCGACGTGCGCGACCCGCACGCCCTGGAGCGAGGCCGCGAGCGTCCCGGCGATGGCCTCGACGCGGTCCCCGTGCACGACGAGGAGGTCGGGCCGCTCCCGCGCGAGCCAGTCACCCACCCCCGCGACCGTCCGCGCGAGGACCTCGTCCATCCGTCCCTCGCCCGCGTGGTTCCGCACGGTGTCGAGGAGCGCCCCGAAGCCGGCCTTCTCGATCTCGTGGACGGTCGTCCCGTAGCGTTCCTCGAGGTGCATGCCCGTGGCGAGGATGCGTGCCCGGAAGCCCGGCGTGTCGCGGGTGATCGCCACGAGGGAGCTGAGCTTCCCGAAGTCGGCGCGGGTCCCCGTCAGGAACGCGACGGTGCGCACCCCGTCGGCATCGCTCGCATTCCCGGCCACGCGCGGCGTGTCAGCCAAGGTCGTCCCAGCCGACGTGCACGTCCGCGGGGAGGTCCCGCGTGGCCGTCCGCCCGAGCACGCGTCCCTCCCAGTCCGCTGCCAGGATCGGCCCCGTCCCCGGGCGCTTCACCCAGGTGTTCTCGCGCGTCAGGGCCTCGCCCGCGCGCACCCCCCGCGTCGTGACCACGCAGGCATAGGCGAAGTCGATGGTGACCTGCTCCTCGGGGAGGATCTCCTTGCGGCCCCCGAGGGCCTCCCAGATCGCCCGGCTCCCCGAGACGAGCTCCGCGAGCTCTGGCGGGTCGATGGAGATCGGCACGTCGGGGCCCGGCCAGCCCTTGTCCGAGGTGAAGTGCTTCTCGAGGATGCGGGCGCCCAGCGGCACGGCCCCCAGGCACGTCCAGTTCCCGAGGCTGTGGCACGAGAGGCCCAGGACCGCGCGGGGGAGGGCCTCGGCGAGCTGCCCGAGCGCGCCCAGCCGCACCTTGTCGTAGGGGGTCGGGTACATCGAGGTGCAGTGCAGGACGGCGTAGGGCACGCCCCGCTTCTCGAGCACCTCGACGGAGCGGAGGACGCTGGCGAGGTCGTTCATCCCCGTGCTCAGGATCATCGGCTTCCCGAAGCTCGCCACGTGGTCGAGGAGCGGGAGGTTGTTGCACTCGCCGGACCCGATCTTGTAGGCGTCGACGCCGAGGCGCTCCAGCCGGTCGGCCGCCGCCCGCGAGAAGGGCGTGGACAGGTAGGCCAGGCCGCGCTCCGCGACGTAGGCCTTCACGTCCCGCTCCTGGGCCTCGTCAAACGCGCAACGCGCCATGATCTCGTAGATGCTCACGTCCGCGTTGCCGGGGATGACCGACTTCGCGGCGGGGATCATCTCGTCCTCGACGACGTGGCACTGGAACTTCACGATCTCCGCGCCCGCCGCTGCGGCGTCGTCCACCATGCGGAGGGCGCGCTCGACGCTCCCCTCGTGGTTGATGCCGATCTCGGGGATCACGAGCGGGGGATGTTCGAGACCGACGGGACGGCCCGCGAGGGTCAGGGTGGGGGCTGCGGACATGCCGGGAGCCTACCCCGACGCCGGAGCCTCTGCCCAGCCCGCGCCTACGCCGCCCGCCGCGGCGTGAGCGGCTTCCCGATCGACGCGAGCGCGACGCGGTCCATCGCCGCGACGTCCTCGGGCTCCACGCGCACGATGGAGAGGTGGAGGGTGTCGTTCTCGTCGACCTCGGTGCTCTCGAGGAGGTGCGCCTCGACGACGAGCGCCCAGAAGGGACCGAGCGGGAGGACCGCGCGCCACTCCGTGCTCCCGAGGATGTCCACGCCGGCGTGCCAGTGCGTCACGTCGCGGCGGGCGGCGCGGAGCTCCTGCCCGACGACGTTGCGTGAGAGCGGCATGGCGAGCGCCCAGCACGTGAGGAGGCGGCGTCGAAAGCCCGCGGGGAGCTTCTCGACCCCCACGCGCTGCCAGCCACCCGACTCGTCCCCGCTGTCCCAGGGGTTGCCGTGCTCGTCCTCCTCCACGAAGGGGTCACAGGCGCCGTTCCGGTCGGGGTCGCCCTCGTCTTCCGTGTCGTCCACGCCGCGCGCGACGCGCCCCGCGAGGCAGGCCTCCTGCAGGTCGTGGAGAGCCGAGAGTACGATGCTCTCGAGGCCCGCCTCGTGAAGCGCCGCGAGGCGGAGGTCGGAGTCGGTGAACTGGACGATGGCGCGCATGGATGGAGTGTCCTCGCGCGTGCCTACGCCAAGAGACCCGCGGGCCGGACACTCCGCACGAGAATAGTCTCCCCCCATGCCGCTCCCCCCGCCCGTCCGCGGTGACAACCGTATCGCCGGCCTCGTCCCCTTCGGACTCGGTGAACAGAAGCCCCACCACATCCTCGAGATGTTCGAGGTCCTCGCGGACAACCTCGACAGCCTCCCCTACGCCTGGCGGATCCTGAACCAGGGCGTGTGTGACGGGTGCAGCCTCGGCCCCCGCGGCCTCCGCGACGACGTCGTGGAGGGCACGCACCTCTGCACGACGCGCCTGAAGCTCCTACGCCTCAACACCATGCCCGCGTTCACGCCGGACGCCGTCGCGGACATCGCGAAGCTCCGGAGCATGGACAACGGCGAGCTGCAGGCGATGGGGCGCGTCGACCGACCCTACGTGTACCGGGCGGGGAGCGCCGGGTTCACGCCCATCTCCTGGGACGAGGCCCTGCGCATCGGCGGCGAGGCCCTCCGCACGACCGATCCGCAGCGCCAGGCCTGGTTCGCGACGAGCCGAGGGATCACCAACGAGACCTACTACGCCTTCACGAAGTCCGCGCGGCTGGCCGGGACGAACCACGTCGACCTCTGCGCGCGCCTCTGTCACCAGGCCAGCGTGGCGGGGTTGAAGGCCACGATCGGCGTGGGCGCGCCGACCTGTTCGCTGAAGGACCTCATCGGGACGGACCTGCTCCTCCTGTGGGGCGCCGACATCGCGAACAACCAGCCGGTCACGATGAAGTACCTCGCGTACGCCAAGGAGAAGGGCACGCGCGTCGTCGTCATCAACCCGCTCCGCGAGCAGGGGTTGGAGCGGTACTGGGTCCCCAGTCTGCCCACGAGCGCGCTCTTCGGCACGCGGATCATGGACGACTTCGTGCAGGTGAAGGTCGGTGGGGACATCGCCCTCGTCCACGGGGTCCTCAAGGTGCTCCTCGAACGCGAGAGCGCCGGCGAGACCGAGGTCCTCGACCGGGCGTTCATCGACGCGCGGAC
>JACCEC010561176.1_pt1 | contig 10696 bp, 5 predicted proteins | sample 7450121 | NCBI WGS metagenome assembly JACCEC01 (sample SAMN15323455, study PRJNA562643) | freshwater metagenome | isolation source: river surface water | place: USA:Blue River Watershed | collected 2017-08-18 | reverse complement strand
GGACCATTTGCTTATTCCCTGTCGGGTTTTCGCTCTTTAGAGTCATCCTCAGAGTGATTGCGGTCTGGGAGCTGAAGGATCGGAATTGAAATATTCTTTTTACCGATAAAATTTAAAGAAAAGGAAGGAATATTATTGCTATTTTAATTTTTATTGCTTTCGTTTTATGGTTAATATTTGCCTACATTAAATTGTTCGAAATTTAATTCTTACTCAATTGAAATTGATGCACTACTTTGAAAGCTGGCAATTTTTGTTTAATATTTTTTACAAATTCTCTTAAAATCTTTGCCAATGGCCCTCGAAGCATTTTGTATAACGTTCTCGTTCTTTTTGCTCAACTGGTTGATGAGTGCAATATCGAAAGCGCTTAGTTAATTTTTGTTGTAGATCTTGGTGTTGGAGTAATTCGCTGATTTAACTGAAGTGAAATATTGTTCCCAAACCTTCTCATGAGTTTCAAGAAAATGGGTTGCTTCTTGTGCAGTTGCCCTCCCAATTATGCCTGTGATCAGATTATAGAGTTTGTTCTTGAATATTCCTGATTTTTGTTGCCTGCTGAAGCAATCCTACTTTATTCAAATTTATACTAGTAGAGTGATAAATGCCTGTTCCTACAACGAGAAGGAGTAATTGTTGGATTTAGCTGTTGTGAGTAGAGCTTACAAAAATGAAAGATAAGAAATTTTGGTCAAACTTTGCTGAATTAACTAATTATTACGAAATTTTATATAAGGGTAACCTGCTCAATAAGAGCTGGGATATTTTTGAAAAATACATCTACTTCGAAATTCATTGAGGGCTAGGTTTCCTATCCTCTATGGTAATAGCTATTATCTTCGCGTTAGGTATTGATCCTGCCAAATAGAAACTACAAAAATTTGGAAGCACTTCTAAATGATTTTTCGCTATGATTCATGATGACATTAAGAAATCTACTCATAGTCTAGTGGTTGACAAGTAAATTTGAAACTCTCTTGAAGTCCTCGAAGTATTCGTAGTAAGATTGCTTTGTTGTGTTGAGGATTTATTCAACCAGCACCATCACTCCATCAAAGAAATCCTCGTCTTCAATTTTGCGAAACATTTCTTGGATCGTATATTAAATAATTTTTTTCTTAAGCCCTTAATGCAAGTATTGCCTAGTCTTATCTTAAGAGGTTAGAAGTTGAGCCACAAAAGAACTTACTGAAGAGTATTGCAGATTGCCCAGTAGAAGTCCCAATGCTTCTTCTTTTTGCTAAAAATATTGTAGCACAGGAAAAGGATTGTGTCGTATCAAAAAAGAGTATATTTTTTGAAGATGGCCCAAGCAGGTAGCATTTCTTTCAGGCTAGCGAAGTATTTCTAGACTTAGGGTAGCGATTTAATACTTCTAAAGCTAGACTGGCCTTTATTATTGGGCTGGTTCTTATTAGTCATCATCGAATTCAAATAGTCGTTAGGCCTCGCTTTGTATCCCCCCTCCCTCCAGCTACTCAGGAATATCCAAACTTTCACTATTACTTTGAGGTTCAGCCTCGAAAAATAGTTCGGCGATCCCGGCTTCCTCATTCGACAATACTTAGGTAATAGCATGAGAGGCTGTTTTGATCGCAATGTCCTCCAGATCGGAGTATGAGATATTGAGGGCAAGGACAATCATCCTGCGCGTGAAGGTACGATGGGTGCGGCAATACTTGATGAATTTGTCTAAGTTGCTGCGAATCTGTTGGGCGATTCCAATGGTTTGAAAAAATTCCTAAGGGGAGATATTATGTAAACGTAGCAGTGTTTCGAGTGAGCGCGATTTATCCATCTATGTGATTATATAGGTACATTGTTTGAATCTGTTTGAATCTGCTATATTTTATTTATAGTTATAGCTAACAATCACTTTACTAAAATCATTCACTCCAATATACATCATTTAGATCATCTCATTCTTCATCAATTCACTTCATCTGTTTTATTCTTTCATACAAATGGACTACAATCAAAAGCAGGAAATAAAACTATGGAGATTGAATAAAAAGGAATGAAAGCAAAAGGTTATTATCAAAACTCATTTTAGACCTACACCTATCCAATTTTGAATTAAAGTCCCTCTTATTATAAGTTGAGTTGTTATTGGAACTGAAGGCGCTTAGCCTATTCCTCCATCATGAACTTTTAATATTAATTTTCGTTTTCCTCCAGCTAGAATTATTCTTCGTTTCTTGATTAGAAGTGGACTTCCTCTTAGCCTTCAATATTTTTGTGGGCTTCCCAAGCTGAATTGACGATTTGGCTTCCCATCAGTTGTTTTTCCTCCATTTACTCAAAGAGTTTGTCCACTTTTTCACTGTTAAAGAGCTTATCAATAACTTTCTAGTGATCAGACACGCTTCGATCAATAAAATCAAGACTCCTAGTTATTAATTACAACTGGTTTACTATCTTTTCAAGTTCAAAGGACATCAGCTCTGATATTTTCTAAATAGTGAGACGATTACTTCTGACCTTTCGTTTCTAATCTAAGGCTTGGACTTATTTAATTCATTTATTAGGTTGTTATTTTGGGTTTAATTGAAGGCCGGAACCTACAATCCAAGTTTATTTGATTTAAAGAGTGGCTGAACACCGTCTCCGTTAACCTTCTCTTTGAAGTTCTACTCAACTCCTCTCCCTGTACTATTAAGCTATCTATCAAAGTTGCTCATCCAAATCATTACTAATTTGTCATCACCACCAGTTGCAAAGTAATCTCCCTTTTCATTAAAATCAATAGTCCGAATCTACCCTTCGTGCCCAAAAACAGTCCAACCAAGCCGGCCTTGTTTCAGCTACCATATCTTAATTTTATTATCGCTGGAGACTGAAGCCATATGGTATCCGAGTGGGTGGAAGGCAATGCGATTGACAGGACGGTCATGAGCATTGTAATGTTGGATAAGCTTGCCCAATCTCGTATCCCAAACTTTTATTGTTCCATCAATTGCAGATGCTGCAATGCATGTCCCGTCGGGAGTAAATTTGCAGCTTAAAACTTCGCTCTTGTGCTATAAGAAGGTAGCTGAGACAGTTGCTTTGGTGATATCCCAAAGTTTTACACTGCGATCGTCAGAGCAAGAAAGCAGAAGTCTTTAATCAAAAGATATCTGGCACTAACGGACCCAATTAGTGTGTCCAACAAACGACTGTTTAAATTTGCCATCAAGATCCCACATTTTTATTGTCTTATCTGAAGAGCAGCTCATTAAAAAATCCTATTGATGAGACAAGCTAAGCTTGAGAACTGGACCTGAATGTGCCTTTACTGATTTGTGCTTCCCATTCCTTAATCATCCCAAATGTACACTGAGTTCTTCCAAATTCTTATTTATCGATCGTCGCCGCAAGAAATAACTTTGGTTGAGTCTGAATTAAAAAGCACGTCATTGACTTGACCTTTATGGCCTACAAATTTAAAAGGACGGATTTGTGGTTTGAAATTCCAAACTTAGACAAGCCCATCAGAGCCTCCAGAAACCATCTGCTTCCTAAATTATTAGAGTACGGTACATTTATTTGGAGAAGCCAACGCTGGTGACTGCTTTTTAATGTCCACGAAAGCACCTAACTAATGAAGGATCTTCAGCAGTGGCGATAGTGCGAATTAATCCCTTGGCTTATTCCATGACTGTTTGATTTAAATATTTTATATAGTGATTCAATAATATAAGCTTGTTATTAGATGGATAACTCAGATCTTTACGCTTAATTGAAATATCTTAATGGCTTCGGCAATAGCTTTGCCACTTAAGCTTTGCCTGGTGCTCTCCCTACGGGTAACATCTATTCTACTCAGGTCAAAATAGCCCTGTTAAGCTCAAATATGGACTGTTTGCCTAGCAACTTTCGGGATCAGCTTTTACTGTAAAGCGGGCATAGAACCAAAAGGTATGGTACTACAAATTGCGTCCTTCTGCTATTGAAGGACAATATGAAAGATCAAAATACCCCTTCAGAATCATTGCTAGCTACTTGCAAAAATAAAATTTGGATTACAATCCCAACCAACTGAGATGGAAGCCTATTCCATCAGTCTAAGAAGGATCTGTCAACTTTGTTGAAGGCCTTACTTCCCTGCTTGGGGCAGGATAGCCTTCTCTAAAGCAAGGAATCTCAATTTATTCCTACAGTGCTAATGCTTCAATGTAAAAAACAGCGTTTTACAATTCAGACGGAGACTTTCTTATTGTCCCTCATGCTGGAACACTACACGTTAGAACCCTTAATGGACGCTTAACTGTGAAACCAAAATAGATTCTCATCATTCCCAGGGGAGTCAAATTCTCAATTGATGTAGAAGGCTAAATTAAAGGATGGGTCGCTTAGTTGTTTGGACATCATTTCTCACTGCCAGAACTCGGACCGATTGGTGCAAATGGACTTGCGAATCCAGCAGATTTCGAATATCCGACTGCTTGGTTCTAAGACAAGAAATAAGAGTGGAAAGTAAACATGGAGATATTTAGATTTATAACAAATACATTGGCGAAATTTATGAATGTAAATCTTAATTCAGTCCCTACGATGTTGTTGGATGGAGAGGAAATTACTCTCCCTGCAAATACAACTTAGACCTATACAACACCATTGGATCTATTTCGTTTGACCATCCTGATCCATCAATTTTTACAGTGCTAACAAGTAAGTCGGCAATGGAGGGGTAATAAATTGCTTATACAGTACAGCAGCACTCGACTTCGTGATCTTCCCACCAAGATGGCTCGTCGCATAGCATACATTTAAACCACCTTACTATCATCGAAACTGTATGAGCTAGTTTATGGGCAATATATGCGGTTAATATGATGCTAAGGGTAAAGGATTTGCCCCAGGATGTTCTTCTCTGCATTCAACCATGACCCCTCATGGTCCTGATGCTGATTCATATGAGAAATTCGTGACAAGTGAACAAAAACCTTTTAAAATTGGGTAGGGTAATTTATCGTTCATGTTTGAGTCTGGATATCTTTTAAAGACAACTAGCTACGCTATGAATAGCTCTGCAGAAGTTGACAAAGATTACTACAAATGCTGGTAAAGACTGTCCTAGGTAAAATACAGCAGCTAGTGATTCATTATTCATTTATTCACCCAAAGGTACTGCATATTATTTTAATAATAACAGCATGAATATCAACTGCAGTGTGCCCTTATGTCGTTGACTTTTGAATTGAGTCTTTCGAAAGTGTGAAGAGCTTAGTTGGATATTTCCCTCGCCACCTCTACGTTCGTATCCTTGGCCATGAACAGTGTTATTATGAGTTGTTTGTTATGGGCTAAGTGGATGAGGTAGTTATCGTAGTAGAAGTTTACGACTGTAAGCTGAGAGTATGTTTTAGTCTATCTTACTCAAGAGTTACCTTTTGTAGATTACCGTTTGTTTGGTTGAGTGCGCTGATTAGTAGAGTCGTGGTCTGTATGAACTTTTAGTGCTGCTATTTTTTCTATTGCTGTGAAAAACTACTGCAGATATGCAATCCTTCATTATCGGATAGTATTATTCCTCTTAGGGCATAGAATTATTCGACCAGCTTTTTCAAGAGCTCAGTGCTTTCACCTCCCATATTATTATATCCACAAAAACCATATTTGTTGATATTATACATCAAGACACATTTTTTACGCTAAAGAGGAGGAGGGGTGAGTAATGAAAAGAGTATGGTTGTGATAAAAGTAGGTAAAAATTTGAAATTAGGAAATATAATAGTTTCCAAATGTCTAAAAATTCAGCTATTGACATTATTTTGAGAGTCCGTCCTCATAAAAACGTTTACAAAGGGTTCAGTAATAATGGTGATAAGTAGGTTTAAACAAAGAGGAATGCCGGGCCTAGTTCTTCATTCCGAAAGACCAAGACGAGGGATACATTAATAACAAATAATAGAAGAGATCGTTTCAATTCAACCAAGTGTTCGACATGGATACTAAACAATAAAAAGTGTTTGATAAAGTTGCCAAAGATGTTGTTGATTCTGCAATGGAAGGCTTTAATGGCACCATATTTGCCTATGGGCAAACTGGTAGTGGTAAAACCTTTACAATGACTGGTGGCGTTGGCAGCTATGATGACCGAGGCTTAATTCCAAGAACACTCAGCTATATCTTCAACGAATGCAAACAAAGGTCTGACAATATTAAGGTCAATATCAGCTATTTACAAATCTACCAATCAGTTGGGTATGATTTACTTGCTGTAGAAAATGTAACGAAAAAGCTAGAGGACCTGCCAAGAGTAGAGCCCAGAGAAGGTGCTAATGGATAGCTTCAACTGAACAATTTGCAAAGCTTCCACTGCAATACAGAGGAAGACGCACTAAATTATCTATTTATTGGTGACACTAATAGAGTTGTCAGCAAAACACCAAAAAATGATGAGTCTACCCGATCTCACTGCATCTTCATTATCAATATGGAAAGCTCGAAGCCTGGAAGCGATATCAAAACTGTAGCGTCAGTACACTTAGTGGATTTGTCAGGCTCGTAAAGAATCAAGCAAACTGGGGTTGAAGGCTTGTTAGAAAAAGAGGCTATTAATATTAATCTTGGGCTGCATTATTTATAAAGAGTTATTATTTAGCTGAATAAAAAGGCAAGAGGTGAAAATGTCCATATTCCTTATAGAGAGTCCCTGATGACGATGGTCTTAAGAGATTCTCTTGGAGGCAATTGTAAGACCCGCATGGTTGCGACAATGAGCCCAAAAGAATAAGATATTCTTTAATCTATTGCGACTTGCAAGTTCGCTATGCGTGTTGCTTTAATTAAAAATGATCTTCTTCGAAACGAGACTGTTGATCCTGGAGTTATTATTGCCAGATTAAAAAAGGAAAATGCTCAGTTAAAGGCTTAAATTGCTTTACTAAAAGGAGAAGAGGGAAAGGAATAGCTTGATAAATACGATATTGAAGAATGTCATAAGCTAGTTGATGACTTTGTTTAAACAGAAGATCCAAGCGCGACCATTATTTTAAATGATCGCCTCAAAATTCACTAGTGCTTTTATTACTTTAAGAATCGATTAAAGCAAGGAGGGCTTGCTGCAAGACCTGTCCTTGAGGAAAAAGTTCTCAATAATTAAAGCAAAAGAATGCTTTAAAAGTCAAATATTATGAATGAAGAATAAGTTGGCACAAGAGCAGCTGAAGAAATCAGAAGACTCAAATTATTGATTCAACAAAGAGATAATTAGCTGGCCTTGCTGGTCAGCTTAATAAAGAAGAAAAGTGGGTAGGGAAATTAATATGTTATTCCAGTAAAGCGAAACAATCAAGAATAGGATTTGCTAAGAAGTGTTGTCAGATAGAAGCCATTGGTGTTCCCCAAGTAAGTTGATCAGCAAAAATAATAAGAAGTTTCCAAATATGAAAAGCCGAGTATTGCCAATATTTCAAAGCAATCAAATACAACAGCAAGTAATATGAAACCTCTCCAAGAAGCAGATGTCGAATAAATCTAAAAAATGCTTATCCGTCCTGTTCATCTAACGCCGGAGCAAATGCTTGATTAAGCGCAAGCTTTTTAACAATTTAGGCGTTCTTACAGAAGACATTAGGCTATGGAAAAGAATGTAGCCTTACTTGGGGAAAAAATGACAAAAGGAAAAGAACTTGGAAAAGTTATGAATGATATTCGGTCTCAGATTCAACAAAAAAAAGAAAGACTTTAAAATATAAAAAGATAAAATGCTGTGAATAGCTTAGTTGAAGGAAAATAAAGGGAGCATCCCGACCAATAAAGGCTTTAGAACTAAATTCTCAGCCTTAAATAGCAGTCAAAGCCAATTGGGGCTTAGCTTAAGTCCTTAAAGAACGATATTTAAAGTATACAATTACTCAATAAAAAACACTTAGAACAATTGAAAAAAGATTTTACAAAGTGGTACATGCTTAAATCAAAAGAGCGGTCAAACTTAACTCAAAGTATTGACTCTTCTTTGCTGACTTCGAACATTAGGGACAAATAAGTTATGGGACATTTGCAATCTTTCTTGGCCGCTCGTGAATAAATTCGAAAGAGATGAAATGATACTCATTTGATGTATTAACATATACGTATCGTAATTGGACGTATTTTATTGAATTGAATTAATGGTGATTGATGTTATAATTGATCGAAATTTTAACGGATTTACCAATGGATGCTTATGAACTGGACAAAGAGTTTCAAATGTACCCTTCTTTTTATCAAGTAACTCAGTACAGGAGGACGGATACTATCATGAATATTGCAGACTATATCTTGCCAATATTGCCCTGACCAACCAAGTCAAGGACCTCATCGAAGATAAGAATCAGCTCATCAATCGGCTGAGCAAATACGAAGTAACTACTACCTCAATTAGGATGACTAATTCGCAAGCCACAGTGATCGTAATAACGAAAAGAGCAAGCGCATGCGTAGGAATGCTGATGAAATTGAGAGATATTATAAATGTACTGTGAAAACATGCGGAAAATCATATGGAAGCTAAGGCAGTCTCAACCAACACTATAAGCTTAAACATCCTTAAATCTACCTAACCCTACCGAACGTCCAGTCCAACTATGTAGTGGGAGCCCCTTTAAAATAATAATGGGAAGATAGTCGGGACAAGTAGAATAGGCGCAAATTCGCTAATAAATCCAAATGATATGCACTCCTCTATTTATCACTCACTAACTTGCATTACTGCAATAAATAACCTTGCCGTGGACAGGCTTCAACATTTTTCGCCACCTTGGGTAAGCAAAATAATTTGCATATTTATGGTAAGCAATCCTCATATCAATCTCTATTTTTCATAAATGTAGTTTTAAAGTGCACTTTCTATAATAATAATAATCAGATGAAAGTGTCAAGTATTTAAAGTTCTATGTAGAAAATAAACGGACTAAATTTGAAGAACAGTTTGAAGATTCAGAAGCCAATTACAGTGAGGTCTTCTAGCCTCAGATTGACTCAAGAGAGAACACTGGAAGACCAGTTCAGCTTATTCGAATCAAATAAGATGGAAAAATTGAAGTTAATGAAGATGCTCTTAATATTATTGCATAGTACAATATACCAGTTGGATTCGTTAGTCTAGTCGGCAAGATGAGGACTGGTAAAAGCTGTCTCTTGAACAGACTCCTCCAACTGACTGGAAAAGGAGTAAATAACAATTAATTTAGTTCCAAGTCGATCCATCAGTATCTAGCTGTACTCAAGGAATATGGATGTGGTCTGAGCCCCTTTTTAGCCCTGCGCAAAACAACTATGTGTTTGTCCTTGATACTGAAGGCACAGATAGTCTCTAAAAAGACACTTAGAATGATACCAAAATATTCACGCTTTCTCTTCTTATCTCTTCATACTTTATCTACAACTCAGTTGGCTCAATCGATTAGCGTTCGCTGAGTGAACTTTAAATGGTAACAGCCCTTAGTAAAACAATTAAAACCGATAATAAAATCACTGATAAAGATAACCAATAAGTCCTCCATCGATTTATGCCTAAGTTTCTTTGGATCCTACGTGACTTTACCCTTAAAATTTAAGACGAACGTGGAAGAAGAATTAGTGCAACGCAATATCTTTAAAATTGTCTTTCCGAACAAAGTGGTGGAAAAACCAATGACGATGCAAGAAAGATTAAAAAATCAATCTTAACCTATTTCAAAGATCGATAATGTGTAACTTTAGTAAGGCCAATTGGCGACGAAGCAGAGCTTCAAAGGCTAAATAATATCCCTGACCACGCTTTAAGAAAGGAATTTATTGATGGAGTAAATAATATCCGTGAATTAGTGCTCCGTAATGCTGGCCCTAAGACGTATGAAGGCGAAATAATTACCGGTCCAGCAATAACATCCATGATCGAAAGCTATGTTTAAGCTTTCAATTCAAATAAAGTACCAAATATCAAGTCAGCGTGGCAACAAATCGCAGAGGATTAAGGATCAGCCGCATACAATAGGGCTCTCTAGAAGTATGAGGAGATTTTTAAGGAATAGTTTCCAGATGATACTCCAAAGGGAGAGTAAATTTACAAGACTTTAGCTCGGCTCAAGGATGAAACAGTGAAATAATTTGAAGCAAACAGTTATGGCAATATAAACCAAGAGTATCTTAAAAAGTTGAAAGATCTTATAAAGAAGAAAGAGTAAAGCATCATTTAAATAAACAAAAACGTGAATGATGTTCGTAACAACTAAATTTTAAAAAAGCATGCACAAAAAATTCGCACTAAGTTGGAAAATGGCAAATACAATAAAAAAAAAGAAGAACTGACAAGCGATATACAATAATTAGCGCGTAATTATAATGCTGAAGCTCGGGGCGAGAACAAAGGATAAATTCTTACTTAGTTTATTACAGATTTGACACAGGCTATGCTATCATTAGATGCACCTGACACTTCTGAAGCAGAGGAACAAAGACACCGATAAAAGATAAAAGCAGATTAGTTGTAGAAGAAGTTAAAAATGCAAAATGAGCAAATAGAAAGCATGAAACGGCAGCTTGATGCTAAAAAAGACGCAGAAAAAATAATTATAAATAATGGGAATAAAAATGATAAAGGAAGAGATAAAGACAAATAAAAGAAGTCAAGCGGAGGTTGTTGCTCTGGGGACAAATGCTAGATCATGTGATTTTTTAATATCGATCCTCCATTCCATTATTTCATAATAGATTTTATTGCCAAGATATTACAAAAAAGTTATGT
>JACCEC011962134.1_pt1 | contig 10697 bp, 8 predicted proteins | sample 7450121 | NCBI WGS metagenome assembly JACCEC01 (sample SAMN15323455, study PRJNA562643) | freshwater metagenome | isolation source: river surface water | place: USA:Blue River Watershed | collected 2017-08-18 | reverse complement strand
GTAGGATATGGCCGCCCAGGTTGGTTAAGACTCGAACAGTTTGGAGCGGGAATGATAACAGGCTGGGGGCAGCACCACTTTGACTCAGCAGCTTGGGGAATGGATACGGAATTAACTGGGCCGATTTCTGTTCAAGCGGTTGCAGAATTTCCAAAGTCGGGTTTATGGAATGTTCATGGAGATTTTATGGTCAAAGCAGAATATGCCAACGGGGTTACGATGTACACCAGCGGAGGTTTTCCAAATGGTATTCGTTATGAAGGAACAGAAGGCTGGATTTTTGTATCAAGGGGAGAATATGTAGCTTCCGCCAGCGACCCTATTGCGAAAGCAAAAAGTAGTAAGGCTCTTGATGCTAGTGACCCTAAAATTTTGAGTTCGGTGATTGGTGCAAATGAAATTAATTTGTACAGAAGTGAAGAACACCATGGCAACTGGTTAGATTGTATCCAATCTCGCAAAGAACCTATCTCGCCAGTTGAAATAGGGCATCGTGCTTGTTCTGTATGTTTGATTAGCCATATTGCTATGAAATTACCAAGAAAACTCACTTGGAATCCTTCAACCGAAAAATTCGTGAATGACGACGAAGCAAATAAAATGCTCGCTCGTTCGCAAAGAAAGCCTTACGGTACTAATTACATAAAAATGAAATAATAAAATGAATTCAAATAAAAATAGACGTAATTTCCTTAAATCTACCACAACGGCAGCGGCTGGATTGATGGGAATACCTTTTCTACCACACTTAGATTTAACATCGGTGAATACAGAGGTAGTGAAAGCAAAGCCAATGCCGATTTTTGATTCGCCTCGCCTCAAATTTGCCGTTATTGGTATGAATCATAGTCATATTTATGGTCAAGTGGAGGCGGTGAAAAAGGGCGGCGGACAATTAGTAGCTTTTTATGCTAAAGAAGCAAATTTAATTGCTGATTTTGCGAAAAGATACCCAGATGCAAAACTTGCAAAAGACGAAAATGAAATATTGAATGACAAATCGATTCAATTGGTATTAAGCTCTGCCATCGCTTCCGAAAGAGCTCCTTTAGGGATTCGTGTCATGAAGTCGGGCAAGGATTTTATGTCGGATAAACCAGGTATTACTACTTTAGAACAGTTGGCAGCGGTTCGTCAAGTACAAAAAGCCACTGGTCGGATTTATTCGATCATGTATAGCGAGCGTTTTGAAAATAAAGCTACCGTAAGGGCTGGAGAATTGGTGAAAGCTGGGGCAATCGGTAAGGTAGTTCAAACCATTGGCTTGGGACCTCACCGCATGAATACAAAATCTCGCCCAGAATGGTTTTTTGATAAAGATTTGTTTGGAGGTATCATCACAGATATTGCTTCGCATCAATTTGACCAATATTTATACTTTACAGATTCTACAAAAGCCGAGGTGGTGGCATCACAAATTGGAAATGTACATCACCCTGAATTTCCTAAATTTGAGGATTTTGGCGATGCCATGATTCGTGGAAATGGAGGAATGGGATATATTCGAGTGGATTGGTTTACGCCCGATGGTTTGAAAACCTGGGGCGATGGTCGTCTGACTATCCTTGGTACGGATGGCTATATTGAGATAAGAAAGAATATCGATATTGCGGGTAGAGAAGGCGGTAGCCACTTATTTTTAGTGGATAATAAAGAAACCCGCTATTTCGATTGCTCTGCTCAGACTTTACCTTATGGAACACAATTGGTAGATGATATTCTGAACCGTACCGAAACAGCAATGCCTCAAGAACATTGTTTTTTAGCAATGGAATTGGCATTAAAAGCCCAAAAAAATGCCCAAAGAATTAATTTGAGCAAGTAATTTTTTTGTTCATCAAACGCAAAGAAGGTATTGTCGATGTCGCCTTCTTTGCGTTAATTTTTGTTAAATTTCTCTTTTTCGAGAATTCATTCCCTAAATTTGAAGAAATTTTAATGAAATGAAAGACTACTCTAATTTTCTCACCAAATGTTTATTGGCAATTTATCTCGTCGGGCTTTATTGGATAATTATCTTAAAACTAAATGTCCCTCACATTGTTGAAAATAGAACACTTAATTGGATACCTTATGCCGCTCCAATGGTCTTAAATGGGAAGATAGATTATGGAGAAATGCTCTTAAATGTGCTGATTTTTGTTCCGTTGGGAGTTTATTCTGCTGTTTTATTCAGATTATGGACTACATTTAAGCACTTTTTTCTATTTTTATCGACAAGTATATTGTTAGAAACTTTACAATGGATTGGAAAATTGGGGTCTTCTGATGTGACAGACGTTTGGCATAATACTTTAGGGGCAGTTTTGGGTTTATTTGCTTATAATTTTATCAGAAAGTATCTGGGAACTGATGCAAAAGCTCAAAAGTGGGTCAATGTATTAGCAGTTATTTTGACTCTTGTCTTTATTTTATTCATTGTTTATTTGAAAGTAAATCATTTATGGATGTTCCGTGAAAGAACTTTATTCCGTTAATGACCTATTTTTAATCAGATTATTTTATGAAAAATTTAAATGATTTACTCCAGTTAGGCGACCCAAGGTTGTACGAAGTTTGTGAGCCTGTCAAGGTCGAGGAGGCTGAATTGATAGCAAATTGGGTGGCAGATTTACATCAAGTAATGGAAGAAATTAGAGCAAAATATAAGTTTGGAAGAGGAATTGCTGCTCCACAATTAGGAATCATGAAACGCCTGATTTATTTGAATTTGGATAGACCAATCGTGATGATTAACCCTGAATTGGAAGAATTAAGCCAAGAAATGTTTGAACTTTGGGATGATTGTATGTCTTTTCCTAATTTGCTGGTGAAAGTCCGCAGACATGAAAGCCTAACAATTCGGTATTTGGATGAAAATTGGATAGAACAACGTTGGTCAGTTTCTGGGGCAATTTCAGAGCTGATTCAGCATGAGTTTGACCACTTAAATGGTGTTTTATGTACCATGAGAGCGATTGATAATCAATCTTTTCAATGGCGACCGACACCCGAATAGGTTATTTTCTTTCGCTGACATTTGCATAAATGATATCCATGATTCTGACGAGTTGTTGATAGTCATCATCACTTAAATTTGCCCAAGATTTTCGCCTGATTTCTCCAATCACAGCTTGGGCTTTTTCGTGAATTTTCTCACCTTCTTCGGTTAAATAGATATTAAATTTTCGTCTATCATCGCCCGACATCTGACGGCGAACTAGGCCCTTATCGACCAATAAATCTAAAATCCTTGTAATGGTCGGAGCATCTTTAGCAGTATCAGTTGCCAAATCATTTTGGCTAATACCTGGTTTAGGTTGGATATGATCTACCACAACCCATTGATCCACTGTAAGGTCGATAGCTGCATCACTAAGCCCTTTTTGCATAAAGCTTCTGATTTTTTTGATGGTGGTATCAATTTTAAAATAATATGAGCGAGTATCAGAATGAGTCATTTTCAGATGTTGATGCAACGTTTTTTTTAAGGAAATAGTCTATTACCAATCTATTCCAATTGATTCAGAACTTGTTTAAAGACTTAATGTAAAAAAATAAGCCTAAGCGAAATCCTATTCTTTAAATACAAAATTAATAAAAACCATCGAGGATTTTTTATCATTATTACTTGTGAATAATCATTTTTCGTATTTTTGGTAAAATTATACCTTATTTCGATGAAAATAACTTATGCTGAAGAGCAAAATTTAGATTGGAGAGAATTTACTGAAACGCTCATTGCCTCTACTTTAGGCGAACGCCGTCCGGTTCAGGATTCGGAAAGAATGAGAAAAATGGTTGAAAACGCCAATTTAATCGTCACAGCTCGCTTAGATGGAAAACTTATCGGGGTGGCAAGGTCGGTGACAGACTTTGTGTTTTGTACTTATTTGTCCGATTTATTTGTAGATGTAACTTATCAAAAACTTGGAATTGGCAAGGAATTGATACGTTTTACTAAAAATTGTACACCACAAGCCAAACTAATTTTATTGGCAGCACCGGCAGCGGTCGATTATTACCCGAAAATTAACATGGAAAAACATCCTGCTGCCTTTACTTTAGATGATGTTTTGGATTTGGTAGATTGATTTTTAAATCTCAAATTTTGTTTCGTTTTTTATTTCACTCATCACGAAAGTACTATGAGTACTGCCGATATTTTCGAGAGATGCTAATTTATTCATCAAAAAACTTTGGTATTCTCTCATATCTTCCACTACAACTTTAATCATGAAGTCGTATTCACCCGAAATATTATGACATTCGATGACTTCTGTAAGTTTGACAATTTCCTGCACAAATTTTTTGCCTGCTTCTTGAGCATGCTCTTTTAATCTGATATTACAAAAAACCATTAAATCTTTCCCGATTTTTTCTCGATCAATCAAGGCTACATACTTTTTGATAATTCCTTCATTTTCGAGTCTTCTTACACGCTCGTAAACAGGTGTGGGCGACAGATTAAGCCTTGATGCCAATTCTTTAGTTGTAAGGTGAGCATTTTCCTGCAAAGATTTAAGAATTTCTTTATCGGTTGTATCTAATTTCTGCATAGATAATTTGTCGTTTTTGGTTTTATTTTATCCAAAATTAAAAATATAATTCCTTAAAAACAAATCAGTTTTAGATAATTTATCTATTTTTTTCTAAATATTTAAAAAATCAATCTTTAAATCGTACTTTTGTAAGATAATTTTTGTTTATACTGAAAAATGTCAATGCAATAATTAAATTGTACAATTTATTAAGTTAATCAAGGTTAATACAAAATTTGTTTAGCAAGCTGGGTATTTTAAAATCGACAGAAAAGTGGTAAATATTAGAGAAATACTTAAAAATAGAATCCTTGTCTTAGACGGTGCGATGGGTTCTTTGATTCAGGAATATAAATTATCCGATGCAGATTATCGTGGTGTTCAATTCAAAGATTTTGAGCATGAAGTGAAAGGCAATAATGATATGTTATCGCTGACACAACCGCAAATCATCAAAGAAATTCACGCAAAATATTTCGAAGCAGGAGCTGATATTGCCGAAACGAATACTTTTTCAAGTACTTCTATCGCAATGGCGGATTATCACATGGAAGATTATGTCTTTCAGTTGAATTATCAATCTGCAAAAATTGCTAGAGAAGTGGCAGATGAATTTACGTCTAAAAATCCTGAAAAACCTCGATTAGTGGCAGGCTCTATTGGTCCGACTAACCGAACCCTTTCCCTTTCTCCAGATGTGAATGACCCAGGTTTTAGGGCTTTAACTTTTGATGAACTCGTTGATGCTTATTATGAACAAGTTGCAGGGTTGGTGTTTGGGGGAGCAGATTTGCTATTGGTCGAAACAATCTTCGATACATTGAATGCCAAGGCGGCTTTATTTGCCATAGATAGTTTTTTTATTTCGCAGCAAAAATCAGCAAATACAATCTCATTACCTTTCAGTAAGAAAATAATTGAATTACCGATTGAGACTTTTCCACCAATCAAAGGTATTTTGTATGCTTGTCTGATTGGAGAAACATCACAAAAACCTGGTGTAATGGTTTCGGGAACAATCACTGATGCTTCTGGAAGAACCTTATCTGGGCAAACAACTGAGGCTTTTCTTACTTCAGTATCTCACATAGATTTGCTTTCTATTGGTTTAAATTGTGCTTTGGGAGCAGATTTGATGCGTCCTTATGTACAAATTCTTGCCGAAAAAGCACCCTTTAATGTATCGGCTCACCCCAATGCAGGATTGCCTAATGAAATGGGAGAATATGACCAATCTGCTACGGAAATGGCAGAAATTGTGGAAGATTTTCTGAAAAATGGAATGGTTAATATTATCGGAGGCTGTTGCGGCACGACTCCTGCTCATATAAAAGCAATTGCCACTATTGCTGCCCAATATCAACCAAGATTGATTCCGACTTTGGAGCCGATTCAGAAAATTTCAGGTTTAGAGCCTTTTAACATTACAAAAGAAACAAATTTCGTCAATATAGGTGAGCGTTGTAATGTATCTGGATCTAAAATGTTTGCCAGATTAATTCGTGAAAATAAGTACGACGACGCTTTATCGATTGCCCGAAATCAGGCTGAAAATGGGGCCCAAATAATTGATGTTAATGTTGATGATGGCATGATTGATGGGGTAGAGGCAATGAAAACTTTCTTGAATCTAATTGCTGCTGAACCCGATATTGCCCGTTTGCCAATTATGATAGATTCTTCCAATTGGGATGTCATTGAGTCTGGATTAAAATGTGTGCAAGGCAAGGCTATTGTAAACTCCATTTCATTAAAAGACGGTGGAGAAGAACAATTCATCGAGCGAGCTAAGACAGTTTTGAGATATGGAGCTTCGGTTGTGGTAATGGCTTTTGATGAAATTGGGCAGGCTGATACTTTTGAACGTAGAATTGAAATTTGTGAGCGTGCCTATAAAATATTAGTTGAAAAAGTGAATTTCCCTCCACAAGATATTATTTTTGACCCGAATATTTTGACAGTTGCTACTGGATTGGAAGAACATAATAATTATGCAGTAGATTTTATAAAAGCAACTGCTTGGATTAAAGAAAATTTACCTTTGGCGAAGGTTTCTGGTGGAGTTTCTAATATTTCTTTCAGTTTTAGAGGAAATGAGCCTGTCCGTGAGGCAATGCACACCGTATTTTTATATCATGCAATCAAGGCGGGTTTAGATATGGGTATTGTCAATGCAGGGCAATTGGGGGTATATGATGAAATTCCGAAAGATTTGCTAGAATTATGTGAAGATGTCATCCTGAATCGTCGCTCTGATGCAACCGAAAGATTGGTCGCATTTGCCGAAACAGTAAAATCGAAAGGGAAAGAACAAGTTGTTGACAATGCTTGGAGAGAACAGTCTATCGAAAAAAGACTAGAACATGCCTTGGTAAAAGGGCTTTCAGAATATATTGAACAAGATGTGGAAGAGGCTCGTTTGAATTGTGAACGACCATTGGATGTGATAGAAGGTCCTTTAATGGCAGGAATGAATGTAGTAGGGGATTTGTTTGGCGAGGGTAAAATGTTCTTGCCACAGGTAGTAAAATCAGCTCGGGTAATGAAAAAAGCAGTTGCGTATTTATTGCCTTTCATTGAAGAAGATAAAGTTCGAACGGCTGCATTGAACCAAAATACAGCTCAACAAGCTCCAACCAAAATCCTATTGGCGACAGTCAAGGGAGATGTACATGATATTGGTAAAAATATTGTCGGAGTGGTGTTGGCTTGTAATAATTATGAAATCATTGACTTAGGAGTAATGGTTCCGACAAATAAAATTTTGGAGGAAGCCATCAAACATCAAGTAGATATTATCGGGTTAAGTGGCTTGATAACTCCGAGTTTAGATGAAATGGTGAGGGTTGCCAAAGAAATGGAAAAAGCTAAGTTTACCATTCCTTTATTGATTGGAGGGGCAACAACCTCTCGGATTCATACCGCTGTAAAAATAGATCCACATTATTCTGGACCAGTAATTCATGTTTTAGATGCTTCGAGAAGTGTACCAGTGGCTGGAAGATTGACCCAAAGCGAGCTATCAAAAGCTGATATTTTCAAAGAAATCAAGGAAGAATATGCTAAATTGAGGGTTGAACATGCCAATAGACAAGAAGAGAAAAGCTTTATTTCTATTGAGGCTGCACGAAATAATCATAAAAAACTCACTTGGGATGCTTACAAACCCAGTAAACCGAAATTCTTGGGAAGAAAAGTGTTTGAAAATTATGATTTGAAAGAAATTAGTAAATACATCGATTGGACTCCTTTTTTCCAGACTTGGCAATTGACAGGTAAATATCCTGCAATTTTGGAAGATAAATTTGTAGGTGTAGAGGCTAAAAAATTGTTTGAGGATGCCCAAATAATGTTACGGGATATTATTGAAAACAATTTACTGCAAGCCAAAGCGGTCATTGGTTTTTATCCTGCAAATGCTGTTACAGACGATATCTATTTACATCCTTTTGAAGCCTACGAGGTGGATGTTGCTGCTCAAGGGACTTTAAAAGGAACAGCTTATAAAATTCTTGAGCAAGAGAAGCCAATGGCAATATTGCACCATCTTCGTCAGCAAAATCAGAAGGCAAAAGATAAACCTAATTATTGTTTATCAGATTTTATCATGCCAAAATCTTTAAATAAGTCTGATTATTTAGGAGCTTTTGCTGTTATTGCCGGAATTGGTATAGAGCAGATTTTGGAGAAGTATGAGAAAAATTTCGATGATTATAATGCTATTTTAGTAAAAGCTTTGGCGGATAGATTGGCGGAGGCATTTGCTGAACTGATGCACGAGAAAGTTCGTAAAGATTATTGGGGCTACGCAACAGACGAATCTTTTACTAATGATGAATTGATCAAAGAGCGTTATGCGGGAATTCGTCCAGCTCCAGGTTATCCATCTTGTCCAGATCATACTGAAAAGGCTACATTATTTGATTTGTTAAAACCTGAAGAACTCGGAATTACTTTAACAGAAAGTTTTGCAATGTACCCAGCAAGCTCGGTGAGTGGTTGGTATTTTGCTCATCCCGAAAGTGAGTATTTTCCCATCTCAAAAATTGCCAAAGATCAAATTGAAGATTATGCCCAACGCAAAGGTATGAGCATTGAAGAGGCAGAACGTTGGTTGGCCCCTGTATTGAATTATTAATGCTTGGTCGTATTCTGACATAGTAGAAATCCGAATATTTGATAAGAATATTCGGATTTCTTATACATTTCCATCGGCAAGACCTTATAAAAATAAAAGCCACTCAAAAGAGCGGCTTTTTTATAAAACTTAAAAATATGTCAAGCTATTCTGATAGAACTGATTCTTCTTTCAAGAAACGCAAAAATTCCAAACAATAAACCACTATAGAATAAATCGCCAATTATCTGATTCTTCAAGAAAGGAATTCCCGCTTCGTAAGCAGCGATGATACCCGTAAACGAATGAGGATATTGACCTAAAACCGGATTTGCAATAGCCGATTCTGGATAGAAAAATGCAAAGTTTGTTATTAAAAAGAAAAATAATGACGCAGAAATACTAGCAAAGAATACATTTACAAAAGTAATTTTCTGCAAAAGATAGATGGACATTAGAGCGATACAAGCAAATGTCGCATAAACTAAAATAGTGCCACTATGAAAACCAAACCCAGTTTGAATTTCTATTAGAATATCTGTAATAAGAAGAATATGAATTGGAAGTGCAACTGCTTGGAAAATATTTTTCATATACGCTCCTCCAAAAAGTGCAATGGCAATCATGGGCGTAAAATTGAACGGATGTGGGAATAATCTACTGAAAGTTGCTATAATAATCAGTGCAAGCAGCGTTAAAAAACGATTGATATTCATTATGTTTAGGTTTTATTGTATGACTCGACTTAATATCATACAAATTTACAAAAAAAACATAGAGAATGTAAAAATTAAGGATATTTTTAGAAGATTAATGCCGACAAAAAAATCTTTATTTGTCGGCATTGACTAATTTATTCTAAAACCCAAGTATCTTTACTCCCTCCACCTTGAGAAGAATTAACAACCAAAGAGCCTTTCTTGAGTGCTACTCGAGTCAATCCTCCTGGAGTGACATGAATTTTGTTTCCGTATAAGATATATGGTCTCAAATCTACGTGTCTGCCTTCTAAGCTATTATCAACCAGACAAGGACTCCTCGAAAGAGAAATAGTTGGTTGAGCAATGTAATTCCTTGGATTTGCTTTAATTAAATTTCTGAATTTTTCATGTTCTTCGCTGCTTGCTTTAGGTCCAATGAGCATACCATATCCACCAGCTTCATTGGCTTCTTTTACCACCAATTTTTCGATATTCTCCAATACATATTTCATCGAATCTTCTTCACCACAGAGATAGGTTTCTACATTTGGAATAATAGCCTCCTCACCCAAATAATATTTGATTAATCTTGGCACATACGCATATACAACTTTATCATCAGCAATACCTGTACCAGGAGCATTTGCCAATCCGATATTCCCTTTTTTATAAACGTCGAACAATCCCGGAATACCAATTAAAGATTGAGGATTGAATGTTTTTGGGTCTAAAAATGTATCATCAATACGTCTGTATAGAACATCCACTGTTTTAAAGCCTTTGGTAGTTCTCATTTTTAGATAATCTCCCACAACAACTAAATCTCTGTAATCTACTAATTCTACACCCATTTGTTGAGCCAAATAAGAATGTTCGAAATACGCAGAATTATAAATACCAGGAGTAAGAACGGCGATGGTGGGTTCTGCTCTTCCAGAAGTATATCGTAAAACTTCTAATAGTTTGGCTGGATATTCGGAAATAGATCTGACCCCCGTATTGGAAAGTACATCAGGGAAAGTTTGCTTGGATAATTCCCTATTTTCAAGCATATAGGATACGCCAGACGGGCATCGGAGATTATCCTCTAATACCGTAAATATTCCATTGTTATCTCGAATTAAATCAGTACCAGTGATATGTATCCAAATACCTTGTGGCGGCGTAAGCCCTATACATTGTTTCAGGAAGCCTTTGCTAGACTCAACAATTTCTCTTGGAATAATACCATCTTTGATTACCTTTTGCTCGTTATAAACATCTTGCAAAAAAAGATTCAATGCTGTAATTCTTTGACTAAGTCCTCTTTCTAAAGCATCCCATTCTTGAGAACTGATAACCCTCGGAACAATGTCAATT
>JACCEC011076908.1_pt1 | contig 10699 bp, 13 predicted proteins | sample 7450121 | NCBI WGS metagenome assembly JACCEC01 (sample SAMN15323455, study PRJNA562643) | freshwater metagenome | isolation source: river surface water | place: USA:Blue River Watershed | collected 2017-08-18 | reverse complement strand
TGATCAGACTCAAGTAAAGTACTGGCTTCAGATAAATCATCATTCAGATCATTTAAACTATTTTCAAAGTCAGTAAGATTCTTAATAGATAAAACACAACTATCCATAAAAGATATAGCATTATTAAATTCAGGAGAAATAAAATATTCAGCTTTAGAGTTTTCATTAAGCAAGTCAGCAATGTCTTGTTCTTTATCTGTAATTTCAGTTGAATAGCTTTTAAGTGAATTAATTTCATCAGCTACTATTTGAACACTATCAAGAGTTTCAAGGCAAGCTAGTTTTTGTTGTTCTTTATTATTAATTTCGACTAATGAATCAAGCTCAGTTTTTTTGTTTCTAGCTGTGGCAAGAATATTTTGCAATGACACCTTAGCTTTTTCTATATCTTCAGCTTCTTGGATAGCAATTTCCAGTGCTTCGTATTTAGAAATATCATCATCTAAATCATCAAAAGATTTTAATTCATTTTTGATTTCTTTGATTTTTGTTTCACTTGATTTTATGATTGGATTAAATGATAGATTTTCAGTTTTTAAAAGTTCAGCAGCCCTATCATAATCACCAGAGTTCGAAAGCTTGGAAATGGTCTTTGGGATAGCATCTTTAGATAGAGATACAAGAAAAGCTGGGTCATGTTGATTTGAAAAAGAAAACGAACCTAATGTTCTGTCAAATGGAGGATGGCCTAAAAAGTCAAGTATTTCTTTATCATAAACGGTGCCAACTTTGAGTTTTTCATAAACAAGCTCGTCATCTTTGTAAAGGCGAACTTCATTTTTATCGCCTTTCACCCTTTCGATCATATAGCCATCGTCATATTTAACTCTGATTATTGCATTTGAGGCTTTATGACGAACCCATCCAGGATGAAAACTTCTATATCCCTCTTGCCCCATATGATAGAGATAATCAAGAGCACGATAAATAGCAGATTTACCTGAGTCCGATGTGCCAGTAATTACATTCAAACCTTTGTGAAGTTTAATGACAGTATGTTCATGTGACATCCAGTTTATTAAAACTATTTCATCAATTTTTCTCAAATCTCTCACCTATTGAGCCCAATTATATTGGATCGCCCAAAAGCATTGTATCAACAACTGAGGCGAAATGCAATAGTTTAAACTCATCTCTTGACTTTGTAATATTTTTTGAATATGTCTTGTAGTTTAAAAATGAAATTTTATAAATAGTGCCCTTATTTATTTTGATTATGTTATTGTCGAAGGAGCAACATATTGAAGAATTGTCTTTAGAAAAATGATTATTACAAGAAAGACAAGTGAAAGAATCTGCTCTGATAAAAGGCTGACAAATAAAGGAATCATCAATATCCAAACTTATTTTTTTAAATTTCAAATACAACTCAGTGTTTGAGTTTTTAATAAGTTGGCATCTTCTAGTGTAATCTACATCTTCAACAGTTATTTTGAAATCTGGAGATAAAGATAAACTTTCATTAGAATCATAAATAAAGTTAAATGAAGATATTTGATTCCCTAAAATCAAGTTGCAGATTATTTCGTCACCGTAAATTTTTAATCTTTCAAAAGTCGGTGTCATAAGGAATTATAGCACCACATTTGTAAAAAGAAAGTATGATCATCAAAATTGACAAAGATATGCTTTTAGTGGAATTGTATGAATTAAGATCATTCATTGTTGACTCTACTGTACAGACAGAAGAAACTAAAGCTGCAAGAAAAAAGCTTGATGAAATTGTTAACTTAATATCAATGGCCCCTAGTGCCGACAATAATCAATCATTCCCAAAAATAAGCATAAGAGGCGGTAGATCATGAAAATATTTGACTTTATTAATAAATTAGATGAAATTGGCAACTATAGATTAGCCGATAAAATAGATAATGAAGTAAGAAAAGTATATGCTCAAGCTTTTCAACAAACACCAGGAATGCAAGGAAATCATATGATAAATCCGGATTTTGGATTTATTTTAAATAAGATTCTCATGGATGCTCAGGCAAACATGAATAAAAAAGATACCGATACATTAACTCCAACCAAAACTCCAGATCTTTCATCAATACAAAAAAAATTAAATGCTTTAACTTCTAACTATGGATCTATTCAAAAAGATGTAAAAAAACTTAACCAAAATTATGATATGATTCCTAATCTATCAAGTATGATAGGAAATAATTCTGAAAAAATAGACCAAGCTTCAAATACTCTCACTACAAATACAAATGAAATTAATGATATCAATCAAGATATCGATGTATTATACGAAGCAGTAGAATCCTTACCTGAATAAAATGACACAATCAAGATTAAACGATTTATTAGATAAAGCAAAACAAGATACTATATTAATATCTGAAGTAGCTGAAATTTGCGGGGCTACATTACAATCTAACTCTAAACATGCTAAAGATATAAAAGATTTACTGAATAAATTAAATAATAGATTAGATTTTATAGAACAGAAAATAAACTACTTATATGAAAATAACTCACCAGTATTTGCAGCGGTGTTAGAAGATGAAAAGGAGGACTAAAAAGTCCTCCTTTTTTATTCAGCAGTATCAGCTAAACTTAGCTTAACTTTAAACGGTTGATCTGTTTCGTAACTTGCAAATAAATTGGTAGATATTTGATAAACTTCACTACTACCTGTATATGGACAAGTAATAATAAAGTTACCATCTTCATCAACTGATACTTCACCAGTTTGATATTCTTGCTTAAACTTCTTAACTGGATTACCATCAGTCCCAATCAATTCAGTTGAATCATAATCTTGGTCAACTAAACCTAAAGCACGTTGGCCTTCAACAGTAAATGCTTCATCATCTTCATCAAGATATTCAGCCAAATCTTCTAGAAGATCAATATCGTCATAAGCCATACCGTCAATTTCATCAGTTTCAACAAGATTAAATGCAGCTTCACTGTTATTTAATATTTCCTGATAAGAAGAATCATTAACAATTTCATCTTCAGTTTTTACTATTGCTGATGTATTTGATTGAAGATGTTTAGGATATGAACTAAAAACATGCTCAATCATTTGTCTATAAGACATTTTTTCTTCTAGTTTACTGTTTTGGGTTGCTACATTTAAAATAGCCACAGACAATTTTTTATAAGAAGGAGTCCAATCATATGAAAGCATACAAGTTTCATCATCAAAATTAAAATCTTTACTTGGTGCTTTTTCTTGCATAACCCCAACATTTAAACCAAACAACGCACCAAGTTTCATAATATCTTCAGCTAATTCAGGATAAGATGAAGATAAATCGTTTAGTTGAGCAAAATAAAGATCTTGACCACGATCAAGATTATAATTTGACATCAAAGCATAGCCCCTTTAAGAATTTCAACAGCAAGTGTTCCGCCTGTAAGAACTAATCCCCAAGTATTTCCTTGTCTCTTCTTTTCTTCAAGATCTCCAGTTACCATTGTTGGATCACTAATATTTGGAAGAATGAGAAGAGCGATTGCTCCCAAAAGAGGACTGCAAATGCAAAAAGCCCACCATGAGTAACCTCTTGCATTTGCCCAAATAGCAACTCCAATATTGAATATCAAACCCAAAATAAATTGTGTCATTTTTTAACCTTTACGCCACTGTTTTATCATCAATTGTAGATTTTAATGAAAAGTCTATCTTGATTGGAAAGTTTAATCCACCGGTGGGAATAAAAGTAAACTTTTCTTTCTTACCTTTTTCAACTTGAATCATTAATACTTGATAATCTTTGCGTGGCATTTCCAAATTAGTTTTATATATGTTACCCCTATTATTGAAAACAAGCAAACCTTTTCCACCACGAGGATTGAAAGTCATTTTTAATATGCCATTTTCTTTTGGGTTGATGATTATATTTACATTAGAACCATATTGACCACGGACAGTGTTTTCTATACCATCTCCCAATCTATATGAAGCTTTGTTTTTAAAATCTACATTGAAATTAAAATTAAAATCATAAGATGGCTGGTATACATCATAAGAATCTAAAACATTATCTTTGCTGCCAAAATAACAAGTAACTACGTCACCTTTTGAAAAATCTCCCTCGAGTATCCCTGATATTGTTGCATCAGGTTCTACCCAACTTGAAAGATTTACTTGTGAGTTCATTTCCTTTGATTTAAGGAAATTATGTGCAGTATTAGCTCCAACTAACTCAGGTGATTCATGAGTTGTTATAGATTTTTTTAAGTTATTAACTAATCCTTTACAACTGAAAACAAACTTCTGTTGTTTGTTAGTGCCATTTTTATAGTGAAAGAAATATCTTACACGAGTGTTGTTCTGGAATGTTTTTTTATGTAGAACTCCAGTCTTTGTAAGGGTTTCTGGATTGTTTAAATAGATTAAACAACTCTGATTCGCCATTGAACCAAACATAAACGAAAAGACGAAAAGTAGTACAATTTTTATACTAATCATCATTTCAGCCCTCCCCTGCTTGTTGATATTGGTTTATTCTTTACAAAGGAGAAAGACACTTCTGATAAGTAACAATAACTAACTGTAAAAATTAATTAAAGGTATTTTTATGAATATTCGTCTCGCTCAAGCAGCTGTATCTCAAATCCCAGGAAACTCAATAGAAGAAAAGATATCTTGGCTACAATCACATCTTGATACTGAACTAGGTGAAATGTATGCTTCCGGAAAATTAACTAGAGCAGACATTTACAGAATGATGACTGGTGATTTGAAACAATCTGATGAAGAAACTAAAAAACTTTTAACCCCATATTTAAAACAAGTTTCAGAGTTAAGAAAGCTTGCAACTCAATTAACTTCCAAATCTGCTGATCCGGACACAGTTATTGTCAAACTACTTCAAAGAAAAAATGAAGTATTAGTGAAGCAACTCAAGGCTTTTTATGCATCTTCAAAAAGAACAGAAGAAGTATTTACACCTCTTTTATCTATAGAAGATAAGGAAGAAGTTGCAACTATTCAAAAGTTTGTTGCAGAAGAAATAGCAGCCAAAAGATTAGATATTAAAGTTGATTTCTTACAACTTGCTCAAGATTTAATCAAACAATATCCTACTTTAACTATGGATGATATTTTGGCTATGATTAATAGATATCCAAAAAAAGGCAACATAGCATTAATCAGAGATAACTTCAAATTCGTGGGTTCTTTTGATGGGAGCCGCTTGATTGATAGACTTTCAGATGAACAGTTACTTGAAATATATGAACAAATATTTTCTTTCAGATACAAAGTTTTTACTTCAGGTCAAGCAAAAATACGTCCTTGGAATGCAATTTTAGCTCAAAATCCAAATCAAGAAGGCGCTGAAAAATATAAACAGTTAATTAAAGAACCTATTTCTTGGCATCTTACTGATATTTTAGAGAAGACAGGCGTTGATTTCTCTGGATCTATTGCTAGTTATCAAGAGTATTATTATCCAAAAGAAGTAAATGGAGAAGCATTAGATACTCCAGAAAAACAAAAAGACTATCAATCAAAACAATTCAAAAAAGCAGTTCTCAATGGATATGATAATGAGCATATTCTTGGCTTAATAGGAATGGATTTTGAATTTATTACAGATGATTTTGGTAAAGAAAAAAGGGTTCCTAAAAAAGTTAATACTGAAGCATTAGACACTTGGGGTAAATTAGTTAAATACTATTATGAAAACCCTATGAATAATAGTGTTCCGGCATTTATATCTGAACTTGATAGAGCTGGCTTAAATTATGTCACTGAAATCATTAATGGAGCTTATCTTGTTAAAAAGGATGAGAGATATAAAGAGTTCAGCTTCAATATTCTTTCAAGTGACGAAGGCTCTATGCTTGAAACACTTAGAACAGAATTTAAGTTAGATGCTATTCCAATGCCTTTATCAATGAAAGTCCCACAAGGATGTCCAACAAACAGTTCATTCTTAATTGACTTTACAATTCCAAGTGATATTTTAGAATCTTTTGATTCTAATGGACAACCAGTGATTAAAAGAAAGGTTGTTCTGGTAGGTGAATATTTCGGCTTTTCTGGTGGTGAGCCTGTAATGGTTGGTTTTGATGCTGATATAGATTGGTCAAAGCCTGATGGAAGTCAATTTACTTACAAGAGTGACGAATCTGATGAAACTCCAGCAACACCAGGTTCTATGATTCCTGGAAAAGATTTATATGCTCTTAGATCTGAATGGAAAGTATTTACACAAAACATCCTTGGGCATTTGTATGGTACTGCAGCATTACATTTTGATAAACAAGATTTACTAGATACTAATAATGCTGCTAAAAAATTAAATACTAAAAGCATCATTTTTCATTACGCAAAACAAGAAACTGCATGTACAGCATTAAATAGAATAAAAACTCATATGGCTACTTGTCCTGATGTAAATGCTTGCCCTGGAAAAGAATATTTAAATGCTGAACAAGTTTTAACAAATAGATATGAAAGTCCTGAAGAAATGCAAATAAATATTATTGATGCATATATCCAAAGTATCAAGGTATCTGAAGGCCTAAAAGAAACTATAACAAACTATTCTGGACTCTATTCTTTCAATAGACAAAATGGATTTGCACATACTCAATATATGCTCCAGTTAGAAGCTGAAAGAGAAGCATTAATGGAATCACCTACTCCAGAAAATATTAAAAGACTTCAAGATGTCAACGTTGAAATTAGAACGATGAAAAATTCTCCATTGTATGATTTTAAAGTTGCTTTGGATAACACATTAAAGCAAGAAAAATTTGTTGCCAGAATTGATGCATTAGAAAATCTCAAAGCTTTAATTCAATCAGGTCAAGCAAAAATGCAAATGATGGAAGTAAGAAATTTAATCACTGACATTATGAGATTTGCTATACCTGAAAGCTTAAGCAGAAGAACAGCATCAACAATAATCAAGAAAGCAAACTATAAGATTAAAATATGCCGTTAATCCCTTCAAACTATATAAACTCTTGGTACAAAGTCCAAGATAAAGTTGATCCAAAAGACTTTTACTATATTAAGGTAATCAGATCAGTTTTTAATCAAACTGTTGAAAGAAAAAACTTAATTCAAGGCGAAGTTGGCACCCACGCAATGTCAATTCGTGAAACAGCTTGGAATACATTTGTTGAAGGTGAAATATTAATTTTACCAACCAAAACTGATGAAGAATATGAAACTAAAGATGTTTTTTCTTTATTATTGAAAAAATATCAAAAATTACAAAAGTATTTTAAAGAAGTAGATAAAGATACAATCAGCAACTCAGAATTGGACTATTATTTAAAAACAGAAGATTTATTATCAAAGGCACAGATTGAATTAGGTCAGGATAGATTGTTTGTAAGATTAACATTTTTAAATCATTACGATCAAATGTTTGATATGTTATTGCCTAAGCAAAATTTTGTTACTGTACCACCAGACACAAAATTTACACAAAATGTTAACGCTCCTTATTATTCAATAGGTAATAAATCTGGATCTGGTGAAACTGCAGGAACCGGCACTTCAACAACAAGTTTAAGAACGGGCCCACTAGCAGGAGCTGGAAATACAAACAATGAATCATCTGAACCAGGAGCAGGAACAACAATATCCCAAGGTATTGAATATTATTCTAGATTTGCAAAATTTTATGATGTTAAATTTTATATTCCTGAAGATAATATAGAGTTTATTATTACAAGAGGAAATATTAATGTTGAAATTGATTATTTGAAACATTTTTATTTGAACTCCAACACAACACAACCCTTTTATGAACCAAAAGGATATTCAATACAGGGTGAAGTAGAAATAATTATTCCTGTAGATATTTGGACAACAGTTCTTCAACCGCAAATAAATAATAGCGACAGATTATTGCCTGGACAAAATTTTATGCAGTTGATAAGAGACAAAGTAAATTGCTCTATAAGCTTGTCTGATGGAAGGATATTCAAGGTCGGTTTGGTCAATGCAACTACAGATTTTGATCTGAATATGACTTCAGATAATCTACCTTCTGCAACAATTAGATTCGAAACTTATGCAAGTAATTTTTAGGAGAAATTATGCCTTTACTTAATAGTGGATATTTAGCAAACTGGTACAAAATGTCATTACCTCAATATGATGGGCAAGGCAATATGCTTCCTAGCACTTATGAAGTTTTAGTCGAAAACTACACTGAATCAAAAGTTCAAGAAGCACAAAATAAATCTATGATTCAAGGTGATATTGGAGTACACATTATGGATATTGGTACTCTATATTACACCACTTCAATTTCATCACCAGTTTTGATTCCTTATAGTTCAGAATTTAATGATATTTTTGACACAATTGTTTATTTTACTAATATTCAACGTCAACCACTCAACGGTACATTTGGATTAGCTTATTTATTGAAAAGTGCAAGAATAGAAGTTACAACTGACGCTGTAAGAGCAACAGGTAATTTTGAAGGTGACACTGCAGTTGCTTCAGCAGCATACAATGGAGATAATTTGCAGGTTGATTTACTTGCAAGAACTGCAAGATTTTATGATACTTATTTTTATTTTGGAGAAATTACAGATTCAGCACAATATCCGATTATATCTGGAGAAATTAATTTAAACTTTGATATTGATAAAAATTATTTCTTAGGTCAAATGTGGAGATATAGTGGAACTGGAGAGATTGTTCCTTCACAAAGTCCATTCTTCTCACTCCGTGGATATAGCGCAACAGGTAATATTAAAATTGGTTTAAGTCCAGCACAATATGTTGAACTCACAGGGTTATATGCAGAACAGCTACCTGGCGTTTTAGTAGGTAATACAGGAAATATAGGTGTTTATATTGCAAACAATGGTGGTGCAAAAATATTAAAACTAGGAACTGCTTTTGTAATTACCAAAATAGAGTTTTCTATGCAACAAAATTCAATTATTACTGCTACCTTAGAGTTTAACGCATTCTTTAATAATGCAATTGGAAACTTACAATCATTTACAACTACTTAAATTAAATTTGAAATGTATAAATAAGGTATGTCTTTAGAACATTTGTCCTTTATTTATGCATTTGAAGAAAATACAGACAAAAATAAAGTGCTTGAGGATTCATCCGATGGCACTTTAATTCTTTCTTTTTCTATTCCAGGCAGACCAGCAACTAAAAAAACTTCACAAAGAGTAGTAAGACGAGGTGGTTTTACTAGAATTTTGCCTTCTTTGCTTTACGAAAAATACGAAAAACATTGTAAAGAATACTGTGAATCAATTTGGAAAAATAAAGGCTATGATCCTATTGATTTTGGAATTTCTATTAAATTAAAAGTTTATTTAGATTCCTGGATTGTTGGTGATGAATGCGGATATCAACAAGCAAATGGAGATATTATTCAAGCTCACGGAATTATTAAAGACGATATGTGGATTCATTGGGTAGATAATGGAGAACATATGATTCATTACGATAAAGAAAACCCAAGAATAGAAGTTGAAATAAAAAGATTTAAACACCCTAAAGAAGCATATAGAAATGAAAAAAATGAAAAGGAAGCAATAAAGGAAGCAAAGAAAAAAGCTAAAACAAAAAAGGAATAGCTTATGAGTAGAATTATTGTTGTTGATTTCAGAGACGATGAAGACTTTGCAAATCACCCTTACATTTCTTATTTAAAACAAACTTTAAATATGACTTCCTATTTAGATGAGGTTCCTGAATTATGGAAACTCAATGATTTCTTTGTGGAATGTGTTTCTGATTATTTACAAATTAAAAGAGAAAGAGTGATGTTTACAAGACTATGGGATATTTCTGTAGATCTTTCTTCTAATAGAGTTGGATTAATAACATCTGAATCTTTCTTCCCAATAATCAAGATATAAAAAAAGCAGATCTTTCGATCTGCTTTTTAAACTAGTGAGTTAAAAAACTACTCAGCTGGAGCTGCTTCAACTGGAGCAGTTGAAGTTACAAAGTGTGGCTCAGTGTCAGCAATAGTAAACTCGCCAACAACACCCAATGGCTCAACAATTGAACGCATACGATCTTGAAGCGCACTGGTGTTCTCATTAATAGCATCATTAAGAAGGTTCAAGCGCTCTTGTGCAGCTTGAAGTTGTGATGCATACTGCTGTGCAACCATTACAAACTCAAGAACTTCGGACTTTTGTGCCTTAAGTTCAAGAACTGATTGACGCATAGAAACCAACTCAAGATACTCATCGTGGGAAACTGTTGGCTGATCAACTTCAACTGCTTCCACTGCATCTACCTCTACTTCTACATTCTCATCTGACATGATGTTATATAACCTCTTTTCGATATCGATGACTTATCATCAAATATATTTTACCTATTAAATGATTTTTGTCAATTGCTTTTGCATTAATAACTTGACGTGGTAAGATTATACATCAAACCAGAAGAGGGTACGATGCAGACTATTTATATCAGTCCTTCAGATTTTGCATTCTTATATACAGAATCTAAGTGGGGTTTCTATCAAAAATATCGACAAGGTGTTAAACGACCACCTTTTTCTATGCCAAAGATTTTCAATGTCATTGATTCTCTTATTAAAAAGAACTATGAAAATGTAGATATTTCTACTATTGACGCAAACTTACCAGCTGGCACTATTACTCATTCAGATGCTTGGGTAAAATGCAAACCAATACGCAATCCTGATTATCCTGATATTGAAATATCTATGAATGGTAAAATTGATTCTATTCTTACAAGAGATAATGG
>JACCEC011460162.1_pt1 | contig 10700 bp, 10 predicted proteins | sample 7450121 | NCBI WGS metagenome assembly JACCEC01 (sample SAMN15323455, study PRJNA562643) | freshwater metagenome | isolation source: river surface water | place: USA:Blue River Watershed | collected 2017-08-18 | reverse complement strand
TCCAATCCCACCGTGATTGCGCGAAATTTGCGAAAGCTTCAAACATCTCAGGAAATGGTCCTAGATATCCAGTGTCGGAACGATCAATCATGTCCCGTAGCGCTGTTTTGATTGGTTCTGCAATCGGAAAGTCCATCTCTGCAACAGGTAATGGCAGAACATCATTAGGAAACTGTCGCCACTTGACGCTCTTTCTCTTTCTGAGTTCTTGGAGTGCGAGCGCCTGGACTGAAGTGGTCATATTGCGCAGTATGCCACTGGCCATCATCAGGATGGAACAAGCGGAGAGAGAAAACTATCTATCCTTGATTAGCCCTTGACCGAGCCAGCAAGCAATCCACGCACAAAGTAGCGCTGGAGGGCGAAGAAGACTGCGACGGGAACCAGAATCGAAACAAACGCACCAGCAGTAAGAAGCTCCCAATCGCCGCCGCGTGTACCCGTCATCTCTGCCAACCGAACCATCAACGGCGCAATATCGCGCTTGCCACCACCAAATGTGAGCGCAACTAGTAGGTCATTCCAGACCCAGAGGAATTGGAAGATCGCAAATGATGCAATCGCTGGGATGCTCAACGGAAGAACTATCTGCCGGAATAGTTTGAAGTAATCCGCTCCATCAACGCGCGCTGCTTCAATCAATTCACGTGGCAGCTGGGCGATGAAATTATGTAGTAAGAAAATTGCTAGTGGTAGGCCAAACATCGTATGTGCCAACCAAATTGGAATGAAAGTTCCGGTGATTCCAAAACTTGGAATGATTGTCACCGTACCGAGATGTAATCCACCTGAGAAGAGTTGTAGAAGTGGAATAAGTGACATCTGTAAAGGGATGACCTGCAGCGCAAAGATTGAGAAGAAGAGCAGATTACGACCTTTGAAATCAAACCAAGCAATTGAATAAGCGGCAAAAATCGCAATAGTGATTGGAATGATTGTAGAAGGAATAACGATGGCAAAAGTGTTAAGGAAATACTGGCTCAAGGGTGGCGTAGCACCACTACCTTCAAAGAGAACGCGGGAGTAATTCTCGAAGGTAAAGATTGGGCTCTGGATGAAGTTCCACCAGCCTGAAGTGTTGATCTCCGTGCTGGGTCGGAACGATGTGACAAAAAGTCCGAAAGTTGGAATTGTCCATAGAACTGCAAGCACGATTGCAGCAAAGCTTGCCCATGGGCTCGAGAGATGAACTTTGACAGCCTCTACCTCTTTTACACGGCTCTTACGCGCAGATTTCGCGAATCTCGCTAACTTCGTTGCCATTATCGCTCCGCTCTCTCACGTCTGAGATGGAGCACGTTGTACGCCACAAGTGGAAGCACGCCAATAAAGAGAATCACGGCGAGCGCACTTCCAGTGCCGTAATTCAACGCTCTAAAAGATTGGTTATACATCTCGTTTGCAATAACACTCGTCTTGAAATTTCCACCTGTCATGGTTCGGATGATGTCGAATACTTTGAGCGCACCAATCGTGATGGTGCTCAGAACTACGATAATCGTCCCGCGAATCATTGGAACTGTTACTTTGCTAAATCGCTTCCACCCGCTGGCACCATCAAGCATCGATGCCTCGAGAATCTCATCAGGAATTGCCTTGATAGCAGCTGAAAGTACAACCATGGCAAAACCAGTTTGAATCCAGACAAAGACAATAATGAGTAGGAAGGTGTTGAGCGGCGAAGTGAGAATCCAATTTGTGGGAACAAAACCCAGCCACTCGGCAATCTGACTGAGCAATCCAATTTCAGCCACTCGATCGTTGGGTTGGAATTGATATACAAATTTCCAGATGATTCCTGCACCTACAAATGAGATAGCCATAGGCATGAAGATGAGCGATTTCACAAGGCCTGGACGCTTCATACGATCAGTGAGAACCGCGATTGTTAAACCAAATCCTGTCGATGCGATGGGGGCCACGACCATCCAAATGCCGGTGTTCTTGAGAACATCAAGAATCTCAGGTTGGGTAAATGCCCATTGGTAATTTTCTAAACCAACAAAGGAGTCTCCACGCGCATCACGGAAAGATAAGTAAAGAGTTCTCAGTGCTGGGCCAATCAGACCAATGAAGAGGAAAATCAGCGCTGGGGCAAGGAAAACTAAGTACTTAACAAATCTTTGAATTCGTTCAGAACTTCTCTCTGCGAGCCAGAATGCAAGGGCTACAAGAAGTCCAAAAATAACGATAGTGAGTACAAGGCTGGTTAACTTTGAAACTGCTTGCTCGAGTTGCGATTGACGTGCTGCTAATTCCAGCATTGCAACTCCTCACCGTTTGCGGAAGGGGTGTGGCAACAAATTGTCACCACACCCCTTACCTTTATTAATTTACTTTACTACTTGTGGAAGTTTAGGAAGTTAGCGAACTAGATCTTCCTTACTTCGCGCCTCGTCAATTAAGACTTTGGCCAGGACTTCTCAATCGCATCAAGAACAGCCTTGTCAGACTTATTCTCAGCAACCCAAGCAGTCATTTCCTTCCAGAAGGAACCTGCACCAACAGCTGCAGGCATTGCGTCAGATCCATCGAAACGGAAGATTGTTGCGTTCTTGAGGATCTCAACCGCATTCTTATTTACTGGATCTGCAACGTTTGCAGTATCAAGGCCCTTGTTAGCTGAGAACCAGCCACCAAGTGCAGCCTTCTTGTTGTTCCACTCTGGGGATGTGAGGTACAACTGAACGGCCTTAACCTCTCCACGGTCAGCAAATGCGCCAACGAATTCGCCGCCACCAAGGGCAGGACGTTGATCAGCAGTTACGCCTGGGAAGTAGAAGGTGGTGATTCCGCCTTCAACTGTTGTGTCTTCTGGGGTAACGATGGTTGCGCCGTAATCAGCAGAGAGAATTCCGCCGATGAAGGATGCCTGACGGTGCATTGCACATGAACCATCAACGATTCCTGCTCCACCCTCTTGGAAGGTGGTTGTGGCAATCGCGGAGACATTTCCTACATACTTTGGATTCTTGAGGATCTTGCCGGCCTCTTTGAGGACAGCTGCGACCTTTGCATCATTGAATGGGATTGTGTGGTTGACCCACGCATCGTATGTTGCTGCGTCGTTGACGCGGAGCATGATGTCTTCCATCCAGTCAGTTCCAACCCAGCCAGTTGCATCGCCAGATCCGAAACCAACGCACCATGGTTGAACTTTGCCTTCTGATGCAATCTGATCAGAGAGTGCAAGTAATTCGCCCCATGTTGTTGGAATTGACCAACCATTGTCAGCGAATGTCTTTGGTGAGTACCAAACGAATGACTTTACGTTAGCTCCGAGTGGCGCTGCATAGAATGTGCCATCAACGGTTCCGTAAGCCTTCCAATCTGGACCATAGAATTCATCTGCTGCTGCAGAAACTTCATCTGATGCTGCAAACATCTTGCCTGTTGCAACCATTGCCTTAAGAAGACCTGGTTGTGGGAAGACAGCGAGATCAGGAGCTGTGCCACCTTCGACACGAACTGGGAGTTGCGCTTCGAATTCAGCGGTTCCATTCCAGTTAATTGTGATTCCTGTGCACTCTTCAAACTCTGCAAAGGACTCTTGATAAATTTCTGCTTCAGGGCTGCGAATTGAAGAGTAGATTTCTACTTCAGTTCCCTCGTGACCTTGATAAGCAGAATATGCGTCGCAATTCGCACCGCCAGCAGAATCATCTGAACTTGAACATCCACTGAGAACGAGCGTTAACGCCGCAAATACTGATGTCGCCAAAACAACTCGACGACGCCGCAAGAATGCGGTCATATAGTTTCCCCTTTCGAAAGGACCATAGAAGTTCTCCAGATTTCTCTGGAGAATTGCCCACAGTCTTCTCTCGGCTCCCTCTCACGGCAAGGGTTAGCCCATGTAAAAAGACTGCAAATGACTAACAATTTGGTTGCAGGGCGTTACTTAGGCGCGCTCCGTAGCCAGATTGTCGTGTGGGGCGGCAACGTGAGCGTCTCCGCCACAAGGGCTGCCTCCCTAGAGGAGCTCAACGCCACTATCCAATTTCCACGGTGACCGGCTCTAGCGTGACCGGGCATGACATCCGCAAGCGGTAACAAAATCTCGTGATCATTGGTGTTCGCAAATAGTGCGAAATTCTCACCCCGGGTAAAAGCCAATACCCCTTTCGGTGAGGTGAGCCAATGTAACGATGTTGCTCCATTTTCACCTTCGACATTTTTTTCAAGATCTTCTTTGATTTCTTTGCGCAGATGGATTGATTGACGATACATCGCAAGATGGCTCTCAGGTTTAGATTGCGACTCAACAGAGAGCTCGCTCCAGTAGTCAGGCATAGGGAGCCAAGGTTGACCAGTTGAAAATCCATAACTCTTTTCATTTGCTTGCCATGGAATTGGAACTCGAGCTCCATCTCGTCCCTTATCGACACCTTTAGTGCGAAAGAAAACGGGGTCTTGTCGCGCCGAATCTGGAAGTGCTACATCTTCTAATCCAAGTTCTTCACCTTGATAGATATAAATTCCGCCCGGAAGTGCGTGTGTCAACAATGCCATCGCTCGTGCTTTCTTGCGACCTACTTCTCCTCCCCCGAGTCTGGAAACTAATCGTGGAGAATCATGATTGCAGAGTACCCATGTTGCTGGCGCGCTTACTTCAGCCACCTCTGTCAATGTCTTATCAATCGCAGCTTTGAGAAAATTTGCTTCCCACTCTGCGATTAAGAAGTCAAAATTGAATATCTGATGTAGTTCGTCGCTACGTACGTATCGAACTGCGCGAGAACTGGGATGAACCCACGCTTCTGCAACGCTCATTCGTTCGCCTGGATACGAATCAAAGATCCTTCTCCAACGGCGATAAATCTCATGAACGCCTTCTCTATCAAAGAATGGAACATCAGAAAGCAGCGATTCACGCTCTTCTCGTGCCATATCGCTTACATCTAAGCGTAGCGCGCGAGTTAGGCCTTCTGGGTCTCGATGATCTTTAAGAATTTCCTCTTTAGCAAGACCATGTGCAACATCAATTCGGAATCCATCGACACCTTTATCTAGCCAGAAACGTAAGGTGCTTTCAAAATCACTCCAAACCTCAGGGTTTTCCCAATTGAGATCCGCTTGTGTAGAGTCAAAGAGGTGGAGATACCACTGACCAAGTGATCCATCGTTTTCTCGAACTCGGGTCCATGCCGGACCACCAAATATTGAACACCAGTTGTTTGGTGGAATCTCTCCATCTACGCCGCGACCATCAAAAAAATGAAACCGTGAACGCGCTTGAGATCCAGGATTACTAGCTAGCGCTTCCTTAAACCATCGATGCTCGGTCGAAAAGTGATTGGGAACAATATCAACAATTATTTTTAGCCCAATCTCATGAGCTTTCTCAATAAGACTTTCCGCATCCTTCAAGTTTCCAAACCGGGGATCTACATCTCGTGGATCTGCAACGTCATAGCCACCATCATTATTTGGTGAAGTGTAAAAAGGACTGAGCCAGATGGCATCGATACCAAGATCCTTGAGGTATCCCAATCTCGAGATCACACCTTTGAGATCGCCTTCGCCGTCACCATTGGAGTCCTGGAAGGAACGTGGGTATACCTGATAGATCGCAGCCTCGCGCCACCATTGGGAACTCATATTCTTCTTCGGCTCTCGTTATCTCGTTGAACTCATCAAGAATTACTCGCCTGGACTTTCAAGGCGTCGGGTGGAATTCCGCACAACAAGTGTGGTTGGCAGTGTAAGCGAATGAGACTCGCTCTTGGGAGCCTTCAGTCGCTCCATGATTGACCAGGCAGCCATCTCACCCATTAATTGAACAGGCTGCTCTATCGTTGTGAGATCAGAGAATTCAGCCATTTCATGGTCATCAAAACCAATAATCGAAATATCATCTGGCACCTTGAGGCCATTGCGACGAATTGCTTGTAAAGCACCGAGTGCCATCTCATCAGATTGCGCGAAAATTGCGGTTGGTCGATCAGGTCTAGCAAGTAAGTCATCCATTGCGCGGCTAGCGCCGTGCATTGTGAAATCTCCATAGACCTCGCGAGAAGGTTTCCACTCCAGTCCACTCTCTGCCAACACTTGCATAAATCCGTTACGGCGATCCTGAGGAACGCTAAAACCAAATGGATCATCTGGTCGGCCCGAGAGTAATCCAATTTTTTTATGCCCAAGATTGACGAGATGTTGCGTTGCAGTACGCGCTCCCGCTACGTCATCAATAGCAACGCTTGAACACTGGGCATGATGCATTCCAACGAGAGCAATAGGGATTCCAAGTCCCAACATTGATTCGAACTCTTCTTCTGTCGGTGGCAGGCTGATTACGACAAGGGCATCGACACGGCCTTTAAGGAGTTGATGCTGGAAAAGTCTCTCGCGACCTTTCATCTGGGAGAAGTTATAGAGCAAGAGATCTAGCCCAGCTTCGCGCAGCGCTTGTTCTGCTCCATTGATAACTTGTGCGAAATACCAGCGCGAAATGTAAGGGGCGACAACTCCAACTGAGTTTGTGCGACCGTAAATTGATTTTGCTGAACTTTGCGGGATGGGATAGTTAAGCTTCTCTGCCGCATCTAAAATCTTATTTCGTGTTTCGGGATTAACATGGTGAAGTCCGCGAAGTGCGCGAGAGACAGTTGCAATCGAAACATTTGCTTCGGCCGCAACTTCCTTGATGCCAACTTTGCTTCCGGGAGTGGACATCGTGCTTTCACCTCTCTACTGGAAATCGCTTCTGAGAGCCTGAAAAGCCCTGCAAGTGGCTAAAAATAGACTGCAAAACTGAAAATGACTAGAGCTTTTTTGCTTCGTAACGGATTGAGCGCTGCTAGCGTCGGCTCCATGAGCCCGGCAGGTGGAATCACCACACGAGAGTCTGCAGCCATTGCTAAAGCAATTGTGAAAATCAATCCCAGATTCTCAACCGTCATCGATCGCTCTGGAATCTGCACTATCGGCGTTATGGAAACGTTACCTAATTCCAGCGACAAGCGCCGAGAAAGTAACTTCGCTTCACTCGCCTCGTCCATTCTCTCTCAGCAACTTTCAACCAAAGCTGCTGCCACAATTATCCAGCGGGTTGAAAACCTCTCTGGCGGAACTTTGCAGGCAAAAAAGTTGGCAGATATCAGCAATTCTGAATTACGCGCAGCAGGCTGTTCGAATTCAAAGGCACGTGCAATAAGGGAGCTAGCTACTGCAACTACAAGCAAGTCGGTCCCAATGAATTCTCTGCATCGCCTCGATGACGATGAAATCATGGAGCACCTCTTGCCTCTCTTTGGGATCGGCAAATGGACTGTTGAGATGTTTCTTATGTTCCAACTTGGACGTCAAGATATCTGGCCAGTTGGAGATCTTGGAGTTAGACGCGGATGGGAGAAAATCCATGGAATGCGCACCGAAATCACCCCAAAGAAACTCGATTCACTCGGGCACAAGTACGCCCCATATCGCAGCCATGTTGCCTGGTACTGCTGGCGAGCAATTGAAGTTCTCTAGAGTCTTCAATTAAAGAAGGGCTGCGTTCAACCCTCGATAGGAGAGGTGAACTACTTCTTCGGCTCTAGAACCAACGCAACAGAGTTGATACACCAGCGCTGATCTGTAGGGACTGCGTAGCCTTCACCCTCAAATACATGGCCTAGATGTGAGCCACAGGAAGCGCAGCGAACTTCGGTGCGTATACGCGGCGCAAGTGAGCGATCCTCAAGAAGAATGACTGCATCATCCTTTGTGGGTGCATAAAAAGAAGGCCAGCCGCATCCAGAGTGGAACTTCTCCTCACTTCGGAATAACTCCGCAGCACAGGCCTTGCACTTGTAAACACCAATAGTTTCGGTCTCGTAATACTCACCTGTAAATGCGGTCTCGGTTCCGGCCTTACGCAGAACATCAAAAGATAGTGGATCCATCTGTGACTTCAACTCTTGGTCATCTACTTGAACCGGAAAAGGCTTTCCGGTGAGCGGATTGATTTTAGGTAGATCTGATCCTGGCTGCATTTCTCTGGCCTCCCTTACTCTTTCGCTCTTGTTGCTGCTTTAACTCTCAATTTTCTAGCACTCGCTCTTCTGGTAATCACCGGTCAGGCAGTTGCTTTTCTACAATTTTAATCAATCAAATCTTTGGAAATGCGATACCAGTGGTTGAGTGACAGTCATAGCCATTGGGATTCTTCTCTAGATATCTCTGGTGATATTCCTCTGCAGGCCAATACTTGTGTGGCGCAGCATCTTGAATTTCAGTCACGATATCTCCGAAGCCTTCCTTCTTCAAAACATCGTTGTAAATCTCTCGAGAATTTACCGCAGTAATCATCTGTTCATCACTAGTGGTAAAGATGGCGCTGCGATATTGGGTTCCGATATCTCCACCTTGCTTGTTCAAGGATGTCGGATCATGCATGGTCCAAAACTCTTCAAGTAATCGTTGATACGAAATCTTGGAAGGATCGAAGATAACTTGAACAGTCTCAGCATGATTTGTAGTGCCGGTGCACACTTGTTCGTAACTTGGTGATGGACGAGTTCCGCCCATGTAACCAACAGAGGTTGAGATGACTCCCGGGAGGTTCCAGAACCGGCGCTCAGCACCCCAGAAGCAGCCCGTTGCGAAATATGCTTCATGATTCATCTGCGCATCTTGGCACGAACAATCACTGATAATCTTCTCGAAAGCGCCCCCGTAGCTCAGGGGATAGAGCACCGCCCTCCGGAGGCGGGTGCACAGGTTCGAATCCTGTCGGGGGCACTTCTCATGGCGTAATTCACCCTCAATTTCATCAAATTGCCGTCGCAGACTCTTGAGTAAAAATCTTTCACGCGAGAGAATTAGCCAGTAATTACGCCCAATCGGGCACCAAGCACTACCCACTCGAGCCGCATGCTCGTTGGTCAACGCCTGAACGAAAGAGGAAATATGACAATGGATTGGCGTCATCGCGCAGCATGTCGTGATGAAGATCCCGAGTTGTTCTTTCCTGTTGGAAATACCGGCCCAGCAATTGCTCAAATTGAAGAGGCTAAGAAGGTCTGTGTGCGTTGTGATGTTCGCGAAGCGTGTCTGCAATGGGCGCTAGAAAGTGGACAAGATTCTGGCGTGTGGGGCGGGTTATCTGAAGATGAACGTCGCGCAATGAAGCGCAGAGCGGCTCGAAATCGCGCACGCATGATGGAGCATCAAGGGCTCGAATAGCCTTACATTCGGAAGTTAATCCAGACCTCTGTCCCTTTTTCAGGCTTCACAAATTCAATTGCGCCAGCTAATTCGTTAATGGTCAGTGTATGAACAATCTGAAGTCCTAAATTGGTATTACCCTCCAAAGTAAAACCTGCTGGCACTCCCACTCCATCATCGATGACTGCAACCCGCATCGAATCTTCGTTGCGCTCAACGCGGAGTTCCACTGAACTTCCGCTCTCAGAAAGTCCATGTTCGAGCGCATTGTGTACTAATTCTGTAATCACTAAAGCTAAAGGTGTTGCGACTATGGATGGAACTAGACCAAATTCGCCCGATTTACGAATTGCAATCTGATTGGGTCGGGTACTGAGTTCGACGGCGCTCTGCATAATTTTGCCAATTACCTCATCAAATTGGACGGTGTCTTGCGCGCTCGTGGAGAGCGTCTCGTGTACCAATGCAATTGAGGCTACGCGCCTAACAGCCTCTTCAATAGCTGCGCTCGCGCTGGGATCTTCGATGCGACGAGCCTGAAGCCTTAGAAGCGCAGATACAGTTTGCAGGTTGTTCTTTACACGATGATGAATCTCGCGAATTGTGGCGTCTTTGCTAATGAGCGCGCGATCTTTTCTACGAAGTTCAGTCACATTGTGAACCAATACGACGGCACCAATTCTCTTGTGGCCTTCAGTCAATGGAATAGCTAAGAAATCGACAACTCCCCCGACATTCTCAAACTCTGCTCTACGCAAAGTCTTTCCACTCATTGAAACGCGCCAATTCTCTTCTCTGGGTTGGAGGCCTTGATTTTTAGTGCTCAACGAATCAAGTACTTCACCTAGAACTTGACCTTCGAGATCACGCTCCCAACCAACACGACTAAAGGCCGAACGAGCATTAGGGCTCGCAAACACAATCTCTCCATTTACATCAAGTCGCACTAATCCATCACCAACGCGAGGGGCTGCTTCTGCCAAGTAAACGCTGTCCTTAACTGGAAAGTTTCCTTCTGCAATCATTCGATAAATATGATTTGCAATCTCGCGATAATTCAACTCTAGCCGCGATGGCGTACGCATAGTCTCTACGTTTCTATGGCGAGAAATAACTGCGATTACTTTCTGATTGAAGAGCACAGGAATTGTCTCTTCTTTAATTCTCAATTCGCCTATCTGCTCTGCTTCTGTGCCACGAACAATCTCACCTGTCGATAGCGCATGATCGATATTTGGCCGGGCACCCCATGTCACTTCTGTTCCGATCACATCATGAGAAAAAACCGTAGCTGCTGTCATGGGGCGAATTTGTGCGATTGCTTTATGTCCTTCGGGCCAACTTTTCTCATCGCTGCGCTTTGGAACCCAGAGGACTAGGTCTGCAAATGAGATATCTGCCAATAATTGCCACTCTGCAACAAGTTCTCCGAGTCGGGAGATTTCTTCTTGCGAGAGGGCGTTAGACCCTTCAACGAGATGTCGGAATGGCATACCCAGAAGTTGAAATACTATGAAGCGCCGTGACAGCGTTTGTATTTCTTACCTGAT
>JACCEC010083503.1_pt1 | contig 10702 bp, 13 predicted proteins | sample 7450121 | NCBI WGS metagenome assembly JACCEC01 (sample SAMN15323455, study PRJNA562643) | freshwater metagenome | isolation source: river surface water | place: USA:Blue River Watershed | collected 2017-08-18 | reverse complement strand
CTACATCATCAATCATTGCCATATTTAATTTTAATAATTTTGATTCATCAGTATCAACACCGAGATTATGCAACCAATCTTCGTCCAGAGCATTCTCCGAGTCGATGAGGATAACAAATATCCCTTGTTCTTGTGCGTGTTTGACAAGGTTACCTGAACAAATGTAACTCTTGCCCGCACCGCTTTCTCCAGCGAATACAGTAACTTTACCAAGAGGTACACCTTTATTAAAGTCACCACTGATAAGATAGTTAAGTGCGTAATTACCTGTGCTGATCCAATCAGTAGGGTCATTGAATCCAACGCTTAATCCTTCAATACTTTTTGTAATGTCCTTGCGGAACTTGCTAATGTCAAATGGTTTTCCCAATTTGTTCTCCAATCTTAAATTCTTTGTCTAATAGTTCAGGACATTTTTGTGTCAATAACTCAATCTCGTAATCTTGAGGGAAATGACGCAATGCATGTCTTGCTCGGTCACGAACTATGCTCGGGACCCTAGGTGTTTTGCCAGGGTCACATAGTTCTTCCAAGAGCTTTTTACCCGCCTTAAGGGCGCGGTATCTTTCGTCTGGTAGTGTCATGTGTACTCCTTAAAGGGGACCGAAGTCCCCATTACCTATTAGGCTTTGTTTTGACGAGCACGAATCATTGCTAGAATGTCTTGTGCTTTTTCACTACTTGCTGATGTTGTTGGAACTTGAACTGGTTGACTTGCTTGTGCAGGTTCGTCATCACCATCCCACGGTTCTTTAGCTTCTGCTACGGGTGCTGTTGCGGGTGCTTGTGCTACTGGAGCTGAAGCTGGTGTTGAATCCGCGGTTGAACCTGCTGAAGGAATATCTAAACCATAAGGCTTGTAGTATTGACCCCAACGGTCTGGGTCATATGCTTGACCATCAACTGATGCTTCAAACATTTCTTTGATGATGCGTAGTTCTGCTTCTGTTGGTTGCTTCGGTAAGAAGTCACGCAAGTTAAACAAACCATGTGCATTGATTGCTTCTAGTTCAGCCTCTGTCAATGGGCTTTCACGGCGTGCCCATGAACTAGTTGAATAGTCAGCATAGCCACCTTTAGAAGTTTTCTTGATGTTGAAATCTAGACCACGCATGTAATCAGTTGGCATTTCAAGGATTTCAGGATCCATGATACCACCTTTGATGATTGGGAAGATTTGTGATGTGATAGCAAAGCGGCGAATTGGGTTCGCTGGTACCTTGTCATCACCTAGTGGGTTTTGACGAACAAAACCTTGGAAGATGTATGAACGCTTCTTCCAATACTTGTTTGCCATTTCTTTCAAACTTTCGTCTTTGTACCATGGACGAACTTCTGCCAACACTGGGCAAGAGTTTGGTACATACATATCGTTACAAGGAACTTGAACGATAACTTGCTTAACGTTAGGTTGACCTTTGACGCCATTGAATGGCAATTTGATAATATTCTTTTCGACCCAGAAGAATTCATTTTTAGAATCACCGTCTGGTAAGAAACGTACGGTAGCTGTTGTACCTTCGTCAATGTTCCAGTGGGGGTAGATAGAGTTATCTGATTGGGCGTTGCCTGTGTTGCCCTTAGACTTGTTTTCTTGTGCTGCCAAACGAGCACGAATTTCTGCTAATGATGCCATAATATATTTCCTTATAAAATTTTGAGATGGTCTCTGTTGTAATAGTCGCCACTACCTATTAGTGACTAACGCAAACTATAGTTTAGCAAATCTATTTGCTTGCGTCAATAGTATTTATGCCTGTTATGGTAAAATACAAATTTATTTACCCTATTATTGATTGAAATGGGTACCACAATAGCAAAACCTCACATCAGTGAGGTCTTGTTGTTATTTTATTAATTGCTTAATTCTCTCTAGTTCACGCATAGTACTTTCGGACAAATCGTCTTGTACTGCATATTCTAGTTCGTCTAATCCAATAAGACCCGATTCGACATCTTTAATCATTTGGTCCTTATCGGCAGAAGGTTCAACTTTACTAATATACAAATCAATTAATTCCAATGTTTCAGGAGGCAACGTGCTTGAAGAAACTTTTGTTTTTACCTGAGCATTTGCTTTCTGTCCTACACGCTTCACCATATCTTGGTATTCGTCATCGTAATTGGCTTCAACGTTTTTATCAAACAATGTATTGTTCTCTTCCAAATCATCTTCCTGTAATTGTGATCCAATTAAGTCTGATGCCCATTCTTCGAGTTCGGAAACTTCTGTCATCTTAACATCTTCACCGATGTTCTTTTTAAGTTTACCTAAAATTGGCATCACTGATTCGATACGAGGATCCAGTGAGCTAGATTTAAACATTTCCGATAAATCTTCTGAGGCTTCGTCTTCCATCAATGATGGTGTCCAAGATTCAAAATAATTATTGTAGCCTTTCTTACCGGCTAACTTATGTAATGTTTCACGTAAGTTTTGATAATGGTTAACACCTTCAGTAACTAAACGTTGCACTGATTCGTTAAACTGTTTGCTACGAGTAGCACGTACAAAACCTGCCATCTTAGAATATTCTTCACAAAGGCTAGTAATGTGTTGACCTCTTTCGTCATAAGGTGTACCACCTTCTGCGATATGTCTTGCATAAACTCTTGCTAATCCTGGCTTAGTTGTGGGAGCCAGGAATCTTTCACCTTGTGCGTTTTCAATGAAGATTTTAGCAACATTGCGATATCGCTGTTCACCTTCTTCGATGGGTCTGTTATGTTGGATAATAATCTTACATTCAGGGATATTATCACTATAACTCTTAGACTTGCCCATTGGGTAATAACCCTCGTCTAGTTTTCTAGTGTGTGCTCGTTTAGCCATATCGTATTTTAACCTATCCATATATCTAGTATCAAAACTTAGTTGGTTATTGTGTGCGAACAACGACAACTTCTTCAACAACTGATGCCAAGATTCTGAATCAGTGTCTCCGGACTTTGGACTGTTTTCCACATCCTTGCCATAGTAAACAATCAATTGGCGCAAACCGTCAATCGTCAATGTTACTTTACCGTAATCTACATCGTCTTTGACGAAATTAAATTGAAAAACTTCTGCTTCTTCTGGAACTGGCATTTCTTTACCAGAACTGTCATATAAGACAGGGTCATACCCTCTACTTTGTAGGAAAGAGAATAAGCTATTGTTTAATGAATCTTGATTTTTTGGCATGTTTTGATAATCCGAATAATGTATTTATCACCCTAGGATCGCAAAGAAGGGTAAAGGAAGCACAATATCCTCATGGTCTCTAATTTGTTCTTCTAGACTATAGTGATAATCACCCAAATCCTGAATCATTCGTGTAGTTAATAATACCGCTGCTACTAAGTCATCAGTTTCGCCGATTTTGGCTGCAAAACTGTCTTTACTCGCAATGTAATTCTTTAACTCAGAAATCAAACTATGGCTATGAATCTTCATTTTCTTTGATTCTAGTAGATGTTTGAACTTAGTACACGCAGCCATCTTGGTTTTATGTGTCGTTGTAAAGCCTTTGCGTTTCTTACCGGGTTCTGAAAGAAAGATACCAGGTATGTTTGCTTCCCCGTACTCAGACAAAGAGATTAGCGCGCCTTCACCTACAGTGTTGTTCTCAACTGAATAGTAAATGTTGTTTGGTTCATTTGTGCATTCGCTAATGTACTTACATATACCTGCTAACAGTTTAATTTGTTCAGGGATAGTAGTCTTATTGTGCTTCCATTCACCAACTTGAGTGGTTGAGTTTGCTTCAAAAATTTGTATAGCTGCGTAGTCGCCGCCTGTACCGATAGCAGGATCTAATGCAACTGTATAAATCTTATCTTTCTCTGGTTTCTTGTACCATCGAATCTGACCTTGACGATGTGTAGGTTCACTGCCTTCTAAATCAATTAGTGTGTTAGGATTGATTAAAGTTTCGTCAGCAATAATAAATTCACAACCAATCTCTCGGCGGAATCTATCTTCACCCAATTGGGCTTTCATTTTAGCCGCCCATTCTTCATCACGTTCAGGGTGTTCTTGCCAAAAAGCACGATATGCTTTAAAGCCATTCACGCCCACGTCAGTTTTGTTGCCGAATTCATCTTCACATTTGTTAGCACCTTTCCAGATAAGAGCGAACTGGTCTTCGTCTGAGTTAGGAGTACTTGTGATAATCGCTTTACCACCTGTCGCTAGAGTAGGTGTAATAGCAGTCCAGAATTCTGTAGCGATGCTTGGTCGAACGAATGCAAATTCGTCTAGGTATAAGAGTGTGATAGACATACCACGACCAGTGTTTTCAGTAGTTGTAGCTGAAACAATGCGTGAGCCGTTCTCAAAGTCTAACGAGCCTTTGTTGTATGTAGTAACACCTGCTTTAATGTGGTCAGGACAGTTCTCGTATGCGTAGCGAACACGTTGCATAATTTCTTGTGCACCTGTGTATTTGTGTGCCGCAATAAGAATCGTTGAGTCAGGCACAAACATAGCGTACCACAATAGATATCCCGCGGCACTTGTTGACTTACCTGTTTGACGAGGCATCAATGAGATACTATAGCGATTCTGATGATAGTTTTCAATCAATCGTTTTTGATATTCCCATGGGTGATAATTCATCGAACCCTTTGTAGGGTGTTGAATCATAAAGAAATTGTCCATGAAGTACATTGGACCCGTGTCAGGATCACAACACTTGATAAAGTCATCTAACTCTTTATCGTCTTTGAACTTTGTCTTGACATATGGAGTTTTTACTAAGGTAGGTGTATTTGCCATATTGTATTTACTTAGATATCTTATGAAGTGAGATTAATATATCTCTCGCCATTGGAAACCAGCACCTACGTTAGTGCTCTGTGACCCAATGTTAGTAGCTACTACCAAATAGATTTCACTATTAGAACTATCATAATTTTGAACGATATAATTCTTTTTAGCAGTGCTTGGCATATTTGCTGCAGGGGCTCCTCCTGCTTTTTGACTACCTTGTGTACTAGCACCGACGAAGCCGTTGTCTAGTTCATCACCGTGAGTCCACGTAGTCATGTCTACACAATACTGCACCCCACTATCAGCATCTACATCTGTCCAGGTTGTGTCGTTAAGGTAAGTGTCATTAGGTAATTTCAATAAGCGCCATTTAATGCTATCACCGTCACTAAACATATTGAGATTGCCCATACGAACAATTATTCGATTAGGATAAGTCCTAAAGGTGTTCTTTAATCTAATAGCCATTATAGGTAATGTAGCACCTGCTGTGACTGTTTTTAATGTAGGACTGGTTACACCCCAGTCGATACCTGCTTCTACATAACCACCTTCACTTGCTACAGTAGAACAAATTTGATCCATGTAACCACCTTCAGTTGTTCCTGTGTTTAATATCTCACAACGTACAGGCAAGTTAGGACTGCTCATGTAAACTGTAGTTAATTCATTTGAGTGATGAAAGATATGACAAGGAATAAATGACCCGTCGTGAACGAAACCTACAGTAACAGAGCCAACACCTAACCACTGAAATTCAATGAAGGTTAATTGTGTTTTAGTAATATCTATATTAAAGAGACTACCGCCATTTCCATCACATGTATCTATATTCCATTCTGCTTGTGTCTTACGGACTTCTAACAGAGAACCTGTGGTATAACTACGAATTACCCATGATAATGTTCCGTCACCTGCTTGTTCAAAATAAATCCCGTTATTGTCATCATAATATCCCGTACGTTTCGTGACGTTAGTTACCGGGGCATACATATTGATACTAGACAATATCTGTTGACTCTTGCCTGGCATGTAATGATGATAGAATTTAGTTTGATGAACTGCACGACTAGTCGTACTACTGGTTGTTGCTAATCTAGCACATGCTTTATTTGTTTGAAACGTTACACTAGCCCCGTTAACTGTATAGTCAATGAAATTAGGATCTAAACCATATAAATGTTTATAGTCACCGAGTGTGAATGGCTCAGACATTCTAATGCGACCAAATGCATCAGTCTGGCCTACTTTAAGTGTAGTACGTAGCACAGGTTGCCCTAGTGCATTATACTCCATAGTCTTATGTAGGTTTAAGAGGTTAGGTTCATCCTGATGTTGGTAGTTGGTTGAATTGGGATTTCTAACTCCCATGATTAATAACCCTTGGTTGCTGAGTTATGTGCCCAGGTCAAATCTTCACCGTTGTATGTATTACTGCCAGTAGACATGTACAGTTGGAATCTTTCTGCGCCGCCGTATTCAGTAAACCAAATACGCACAGGGTACCATACACCTGTAGTTAATGCTATACTATTTGGGTTAGTGTTATACCCGCTAGTGTATCCGCTGAACTGATGATAATTAGTGTCTGTGATGTTTGCGGGTAGTGCATTGTCACCTATCCACATTACCACGTTATCGTCACAACTAATGTGAGTATTATAGTCGCCTGTCAATGGAACTTGTAAGTAACCCTTCCACTCAAATGAGTAGCCCGATTCATATGGTAAGTCGCCGCGTTGCCCGAAACTAACGTATTCGTCAATTTCGTATGCGGCTTCTGATATGGGACCGTGACTGGGAGTTGAAAAGAATGACATATCAAATGTCGTACTGCCATTACTGCTATTGAAGTTACCAACATACTTTCTACGATACAATCCTGCTGTTTCGTTTGTAACAGATGCTACATACGCAGGAGTGTATTTTGTACCTTGTAGAGAGTAAGCAGGTATGCTAGCCGCCGCCGCTGTTTTGTAAGTACCTGAATGAATATATGGTTCGTTGCGGTCCATGCCCGACGGTATAGTGTACGCTTGCGAGACCCAGGGGCGTCCTTCGATTAAGCCTCCCGAGTTAGGATTATCAACTACAGTGTTACCTGAATACTGTGTTGGTAGTTCAGTTAAATCATAGTTAGGTCTATCTCTACCTTCTGCTAATCTTTTTGTAGCGGCTAAGTCTAGTTTAGCTTTTTGTCTAGCTTCACGTGTAGGTAAGTGAGAAATTCCGTTTAACGACATATCATTTTCCTTTGTACTGCATGTTTGGATACATGCTCAAACTATCCGACCTAATGTCGCTAGGATGTTTTGGTTTATTAATATCATTACCGATAGAAAAAACAACTTCTGATGAAGTTACTTGCTCGTCTGGTGTGTTGGAATATTGCCTGCGCTGAGTTGTTTCAGGTTCTGCAACTTCATCCTCATAGTCGTTGACTTGAGTTTGTTTTTCGTCTACGCTGTCGATTAAATCTAATAATCCGCGGATAAATTCAGTAGCTCTCATCTACTTATTTATCGTAGGGCTTCTCTCCTGTAAGATGAGGTTTAGCGAACCACAGTCTAAACCATTCATCTGTGCCGGGTCGTATGTTGTTTTCACGTTGAATTTGCCCTAGATTACTACCTTGAATACTCATTTCTTCTCCGTAGCTAGTTTTTTCATGGACACCGGCTAGTCTTTTTAAATCATCTAAATTATCAGTTAAGGGGGCATAAGGTTGAACGGACTTGAGTTTATCAAATCCGTTCATTAATTTAGATTGCTTAAATGGATCGAACATCAACTATTTATTTGATATCGAGTGGTCTAGTCTTCTGAACCACAATCGAATAATAGCTTTCTTTTACAGGTCTACTAGTAGGACCTCCTTCAGGCGGATTCTGTATAGGCATGTTAATTTCGAACTCTATTGTGTCGTTTTTGACTAACGTGAAACCAGTACGTTGCAACAACGCTGACAACTGTGTGAATCCAAAAATACTATAATGGTTTAGATTATATTCGTGCTTTCTTTCACAATCGGGTGCAGGGACTTCAATGTACATTAAACCGTTGTGTTTTAGAATACGGTTGTATTCCATCAATGTAAAAATTGGGTATGGGCTGTGCTCAAGTGCATGGCGCAAAAAGATAAAGTCAACTGATTCATCAATGAAACCATCTTTCTGGGGCAAGAAACTTAAATCATATTCTTTAACTGTGTGGCCTTTCTCCCTACACAATTTAACATCACCGTCACTTAATGTGATGCCAGTAACGTTAGTGTAGTTGCGTGTTTTCATCGCATCCAAAAAATATCCGGGTCCGCAACCTAAATCTAAAATGGTTGCATCCTTAGAAATATTCAATGGATCAATGTATTTTTCAACTACATAATGTGTGAGTTGTTGGTGGAACTGTGAGTCACCTTCATCATAGATGTGGGCAGTATATAGCCACTCATTGTAAAATTTGAGTTTTACTAAATCTAGGGTGTTGTTAATATCTTGCATTGTTATCCTATAAGTTTTAATTACTTATCTGGATAATATAAGACTATTATTTTTTTATTTACCGAAACCCTTGAAGCCAGTTACTGGGCTTACTTTGTGGGTATCGTCAAGTTCTTTACTTTCCATGTCGCCATGGTTCATGTCAGTGTATTCTGCACCAACGGCTTTATATGCTTGCTTTAGCATATCTTGTTCTTCTTTAGTATACGGATGAGTTGTTTTCTTTTTACCAATCCAACTCTTACCCTTCATGTCTAAAGGATCTTTGCCGTTCGCACCAGCAACTGCCATTCCTAAACGATATGAGGTATAGTCAGCACTCATTTTTTCACCATCACCATAGGTATTTAAACCTGTAGTAGACTGTTGTTGTCTTTTGGTAATCTTTTTTTGAGTTGCCTCAATGATGAATTCGTTTGCTCTCATATCTATATATTTATCGTTAATTGATGATTTGGTAAGAGATTTTATGTTCAATAGTAGATGACATGAATGGAGAAACTGTAACTCTTAAATTACCTGTTTGTACATATGCATCATAGCGAGTAACACAGTTACCAGCGAATGTGGTACCATATGCTGTGTAATTACAACTAATCCTAGAAGGAACACACGTAACCGCAAGAGTCACTGATTGACTAAATCTTTCAACTGGTTGCACTGATGTAATCTGTATAATACCTGATTGGATCAAAGATGTTGGTATTTCTAAGACTATCTGGTCAGCTAGGTTAGAGGTAGTAGTGACTGACCACGAACCCATCGTAGTAATATTACCAATAGAGATATTACCTGACGTATAAATGTTATTGCTTGTGATGTTGTTAATCAAAAAGTCTGCTGTTTGATTAGTGTTCGCAACATTGAACGTAACTTGATTGTTTGTTTCTTGTACACCAACATTACCGATTGCTAGTGCTGTACTGTCAAAGTAAACTGATTTGAACGGGGAATCAGGAGTACCTAAACTTGAGTTTGCAGAATCTGAAGGCTTTATTGTAGTACCAATAGTTAACGTACCTGTAGTTACATCGTAATTGAAAGCAGGATCTGAAAAGAAAGTATCGTTGCTGTTAATTTGAACTTCGCCGGTATTACCAGAGGCACCCAGACCAGCCATCTGACCGAAGTTATTATTGATTCTTTCAAATGCGATACGTAACGGGGAACCCGTTCCATCGTTTGGTAACAGACCAAGGTCAATTAATTCTACTGACATATATCATCCTTATAGTGTATTTATCACGATATTTCTATGTATTTTGGGCATAAATATACTACTATTAAGGAGCATTTATGCAAAAAATCATTTTAGGACTAGTATTGTTTATGTCTATGTCCGCACAAGCATGGGACCAAAGAGCCCCATTACCCGTTCAACAATGCCAAGTTCATAGCCCATATGGATTTGCAAATACACAGCGTCAAGTTCAACCTATTTGCCGTGAAGGTTATCTAGTTGCTTATGACGCACCCGTTAAAATTCCGGCTTATGTCGCATACACATTGAAGCCAGAAAACGCATTAGGTTGCTTCCCAAGAACAAACGCCTTCGTGGCTGACCAGTCTTTAAATGGCACAGGTGCAAGACCTGATGACTATGCTGGTACAGGATACGACAAGGGACACGCGGCGCCGGACGGTGACCTATCTTATACCCAGCAAGTGGAATACGAAAGTTTTTTAATGACAAACATGTATCCACAGCATGGAAGTCTAAACCGTGGAATTTGGAAGTTACTGGAAACTTCAGTACGTGGTTGGGCAGTACAAACGAACCAAAGCTATACAATATTCGTTGGAGCTATGTATGGCGCTGGTGATGAGACTATCGGTAAAGGTGTTATCGTACCGCATGGCTTCTATAAAATTGTAATCAACAATCAAACAGGACAAGTTGCTGGTTGGAGATTCCCTCACACTAAGCCATATGTCAACTTAGGTAATGACTTAACTAAGTTCCGTGTACCGGTTGCTGATATTATGAAGGAAGCAGGAGTTCAGTATAAGTTCCCAGCTAATGCTAAAGAGTTGAATCCTGGACAAGAATGGCCTGTTAACTTCGGTGATTTGACTAAAGCAAAACGCGCCAAATGCGGTTCAAGTGCGGCAGATTAATTATTTGCCGATTTTGTCGTAATTGATTTTGTTGATTTCATACCATTCGATCCATAAGTCCGTTTTCAAAGCGCATTCATAGTATGTTGAATAGTTGATATTGATAGTCTTACTGACATCACTCAATTTTGCCCCCTCTTGAAGTTTCTTTAAGTCGGGGCATTTTTCCATAGCTCCTGCCTTAGTAGGGGCTTCGGGGAACTTAGGGATAACAGGTGGAGTTGTGCAACCTGCAAGTAACAATAGTGATAATACTAATACTCTCATTTTGCTCTCTCCGCTGATTGATTGTGTGCGTCTACGAATGGTTTAGGTATTACGCAAGTGTTAT
>JACCEC010102136.1_pt1 | contig 10704 bp, 9 predicted proteins | sample 7450121 | NCBI WGS metagenome assembly JACCEC01 (sample SAMN15323455, study PRJNA562643) | freshwater metagenome | isolation source: river surface water | place: USA:Blue River Watershed | collected 2017-08-18 | reverse complement strand
GTGCGCATCTTCGATCGCATCAAGGACATGATCAACCGTGGCGGTTTCAAGATTTACTCGGTTGAAGTAGAAAACGTGCTGATGTCGGTGCCCGGTGTGGTGGAAGCTGCCGTGGTTGGTCATCCCTGTCCTGTACTCGGCGAGCGTGTGCATGCCTATCTGTTCACGACCGACAAAACGCTGACTGCGGATACTGTGCGTGCACATTGTGCGGTGCGACTGGCCGATTACAAAGTGCCTGAGCAGGTGGTGTTGGCTGAGGGCCCGCTACCGCGAAATGCGAACGGCAAATTATTGAAGCGCGCGCTGCGTGGGTGATGCGCGGTTTCAGCGCTGATACGGCACGAAAAATAGTTTTTCGAGCGCACAATGAAAGACATTGGATCCCGGCTTTCGCCGGGAGCGAGTGGGGAATTCGGATCGCACGCGACCCGCGCACGCAGCAGTCATCACATGCAGGTGATGACGGTTAGAATTTTATCGTGACCTCAACAACTACTGTCATCCCGGCGAAAGCCGGGATCCAGTGTCTTTGTTTGTATACCACCAGCCCGAACCCTCAGTAGACCAGCTTCAGATATCAACCGCCGACCAAAGGCAAAACATCCGCACCCGCATAACGCGCTCTCGCACCGAGCGCCTCCTCAATCCGCAGCAGCTCATTCCACTTCGCCATACGTTCCGAGCGCGCAAACGAGCCTACCTTCAACTGTCCCGCGTTCCACCCCACGGACAGATGCGAAATCATCACATCTTCCGACTCACCAGAACGAGCAGACACAATGGTTGAAAAACCGCAGGCCTTGGCCGCCTGCAGTGCATCAAAGGTTTCACTGATCGTTCCCGCCTGATTGGGTTTGATGAGCACCGCATTGCAAGCCTTGTTTGCTGCTGCGTCGCACACACGCGCCGCATTGGTGACTAGATAATCATCGCCAATGATTTGTACTTTGTGACCCGCCGCTGCAGTAAAGGCGATCATGCCAGCGGTATCGTCCTCGGCCACCGGATCTTCGATGGACAAAATCGGATACGTCGTCAGCCAGCGCAGCAAAACCTCAATCCACTCGCCGGTGTCATACGCCCGCTTCTCCAAGCCCGGACGATACACGCCAGCACTCCCGAATTCAGATGCTGCGATATCAAGGGAAATCATCACCTCGCCGTGGCGGTAGCCCGCTTTTTCAATCGCGCGGGTGAGCATTTGCAGCGCTTCTTCATTATTCGCAAAATCAGGCCACCAGCCACCTTCATCGGCCACACCGGCACGACGACCGGCATCAGCCATTAGCTCACCGGCGGCGCGATAGACCTCAGCCACCATCGCTAATGCCTCGGCCATACTCTGCGCACCAACGGGCATCACCAGCAAATCCTGAATATCGATACGGCGACCCGCATGCGCACCGCCACCAAAAATTTGAATTTCCGGCAGAGGCAAGATCACCGACTGATCATCTGCAGCGTCGGCTGCGTCCCTCAGATAGCGCCACAAGGGCAAGCGCTGCGATGCAGCCGCTGCATGCAAGACGGCCATAGAGGTCGCGATCAATGCATTTCCGCCCAGCCGCGCTTTATTTGATGTGCCGTCCAGCGCAATCAGCGTATCGTCCACCCCGCGCTGATCGAGTGCATCACGACCGATGATGGCGGGTGCAATCTCACGCATGACATTCGCCAATGCTTTTTGTACGTCATAGCCGCCAAAGCTCGTACCCCCATCACGCAACTCGATTGCTTCGTTGCTGCCCGTCGATGCACCAGCAGGCGCAATACCGCGGCCCATGGAGCCATCGTCCAGATGCACGTCGACTTCCACGGTAGGTCGGCCGCGCGAATCCCAGATACGTCGCGCTTGCAGTAATTGGATTCGCGTACTCATTCGGCAAGTTCCTCTTTCCATGCGGCGCGCATATCAGCGAGCCTGGTTGCAGGCGACAAAAGCCAGCGGCGTGCAAACGTACGCAGCCGCGCTCGGTCGGATTCAGTCAGATATTCCAAGGGCGATTTACCGTCTACGCGCGCCAGCAATATCGCCGCCAGCAGCGTCGCCGTGCGAGCCTCGATGGCGTCCACGCTTTCCCAATCCACGCCAGCGAGATAGTGTTTGGCAAAGGCATCGAAGCAGTCCAGATAATCTGCCGTCGATGCAGGCCGCCACAGGCATTTGGCGATCAGATGCGTCAAGCAAAACGCGGCATCAAACGCCGGATCACCATACACCGCGCACTCAGCATCAAGAAAGATGGGCCCGTTCGGTCCGGCGAGAATATTTTTAGGGCTGATATCGCCGTGAATTAGCGTAATACGATTGTTTGCAGTCTGTTCAATCAATGCCTTCAGCATAGTCGCGCAGTCAGCATGCACTTTCGCGGTGGCGCCGAAATAAGGATCCAATCGCAGCTCGAAGAAATTGCGGTCATAGGCAAAACGCTCGGCGAGTGCAGGCTGGTTCGCATTCGCTGCATGAATCAGCACGAGCTGACGCGCCACCTGTGCCGCGAAATCGGAACTGGCATGACCATCGCGCAGCTGTATTTTCCAGACCGGATGCGCTTCGGGTGCCAGCCACTGCATCGCAAAGCAGTACGACTGCGCGTCCTCACCCAGAATGGCGGGCACTGCCTTCGGTAAAGTCTGGGCGACCTCGCGTATCCAGGCAAGCTCGGCATGATTGCGCGCCAGCGGCGCACTCCAGTGAGAGGCAACTTTCAATTCAGGCAGGGCTTGTTTGATGCACAGGGGGCCATCACGCGTTTCAACGCGCACGATGAGCGAAGACACACCACCCGTCAGGGGGACGACCTCGGGATTTTCCTCGGGTGCTGCCAGTCCCATGCGCACCAGCGCGGGCAGCACAACGCTTGCCTCGTTGGCCATGCGTGTCACGCTTTCTTGTTATGGGGCGCAGTGACTCAGCTTCGTGCGCCTTGTTTTGAAAGAAGCGACACTATACCTGACGCGAACGCAGGAACCCCCATCACCAAAGCAAGGCGGTCGACGCGACTGCAACAAGATTCAGTTCTGCTCTCAGAGCTGAAAAATCAGTACAAGGACGACGCCTGTGAGTGCAATCGATGCCCATAAAGCCAGCGCACGCGGCTGATGCAGCATCCACTGCAGGATGCCACTGTGCGTTGGTTGGACTACGGGTCGCATACGATGGACGTTCTTGGCAGCGGGTCTTTGGGGCGATGACCGTCGCCGCTCCTGACCGTTCCAGCGTGGCTGAGCTCGCTCGACACGGCGCGCTTGCTCGCGTGCCTCTGTCTTCGCGATCCATTCGTCATGCTGGCGACGCTTGCCCGGATCGGACAGTACTTCATACGCTGCATTAATGATTTGAAAGGTCTGTGTTGCTTTCGGGTGTCCGCCATGCCGGTCCGGATGAAACTGCTGGCACAGTGTCTTGTAGGCAGCCCGAATCACCTCGGGTGGCGCGTTACGTGTGACCTTCAGATTGTCGTAATGAGTATGAGGACCGTTCATGAGCCGCTCGAAAATCGGAATAAAAATAGGCTAATTGAGAATCACAAAATGCTTTTGCGTCATCTCAATAAATTGCTTTCTGTCCAAATTTCGCCTGCACCTATCGCCGCCGAATCATCGCCCTTCCCTGCATGAACACTAGCTGACTGCGTAGCTGGGTGGATGCGTTCAATTGAACAGGGACACTGCCCGTGCTTCCGCCGTGCATCATCTTTTGCACGAATTTTTCTTCTCACAAGAAACTATTTCTAGGATTCATGCACAAAGCTGAGTTCCCTACTGCAATTACCCATCTTTGTTCATGCAATCCACAACCTGCCCGCCATCCCCTACCTTTGCAGCCTTATCAACACGTCAGGTGGTGCCGCAAGCCCACGCGCTATCAGCACTGTTTACCTGCTTTGGCGTGATCATGGGTTCATGGGCTGGCCGTATCCCTGCATTACGGGATGCTCTGCAACTCTCCGTTGGCGAACTTTCTATCGTGCTGTTATGTAGTGGACTCGGAGCCGCGTTGTCGTCCGCCCTGTCTGCTCACATGTCCCCGCATTTCAGAGGATGGTTGAGTCAACGCACAAAACTCGTCGTTGCGGGTCTGGCGATGCTCTTGTTGCTGCTCTTGATTGGCATGGTGCCCAACTTGCCACTGCTAATGCTCGCCGTTTTTCTGCTGGGAGCCTGCGCCAGTACATTTGATATCGGCATGAATGCGGCAGCGGCCCACCAGGAAAGTTTGCATGCGCGATCCATGATGGCCCGACTACATGCCTGCGCCTGTGCGGGAGGGCTGATTGGCGTCATGCTAGGCAGTGGCATGGCATGGATGCAGTTTTCGCCGATACGACATTTCAGCTTGCTGATACCGCCCTGCGCACTGCTGCTCTGGTTGGGTGTTCGCGGGCTGACCACGGATGGAGCCAGCAACACCCCGTTAACAAAAAAACCCTCGTTTGTACTACCGCGTGGTGATATCGCTCTGCTGGGCCTACTGGGATTTTTGGCGGCGATGACCGAAGGCAGTATCGCCAACTGGAGTGGGGTTTTCATGGCAGACCAGTTCGGTGCTTCCATGAGCTTTGCACCACTGTCGCTAGCGGCTTTCTCTGCCATGATGCTGCTCTCGCGCTTTCATGGCGACCGCCTCAAGGCCATCATGGGTGCTCGCCGGCTGATTTGCGGTGGTGCGCTTGTGGCCGGTGTCGGGATATATCTGGCGGTATTTGCCAGCGGCACCACAACTGCAGTCACGGGCTTTGCCGTCGCCGGACTGGGGCTGGCGCTGGTGTTTCCATTTGTGTTCAGCGCGGCTGGTCAGCAAGGCGCAATGGCGATTGCCGGGGTGGCGACCATCACCTACGCCGGCAGCGTGATCGGGCCGCCATTATTGGGCGGTATAGCGCAATGGCTGGGTCTGCAGGCAGCGCTGGCCTTTACCGGACTGCTGAGCTTGGCAATCGCCGGTATAGGCTGGCGTGTGCATCTGCTGCGGTAGCGTTGGGATGGCGTTGCATCAAAAGTTCTCACTATCACTCTTCAAAAAGGGCAGAGCGATCCAGATTCGCGACATCAGGTACGCCTAGCAGAGCTAAAGTAATGTCTATCTCTTTTTTCAACAAAGCGATCGCTTTTTCGACACCGGCCTGTCCGCCACTCGCAAGTCCATACAAACCAGCGCGGCCGATCAGACAGGCATCGGCTCCCAGCGCCAGCGCTTTGACGATATCGCTGCCACGGCGAATGCCGCCATCCATCAATACCTGCATCTTGCCATTGACCGCATCAACAATCGCCGGCAGGGCCGCAGCGGCAGAAGGTACGCCATCGAGCTGGCGGCCACCATGATTAGATACCATGACAGCATCGGCGCCATGTGACATGGCGCGCACCGCATCATCGGCTCTCAGAATACCTTTGACTGCAATTCGCCCCTGCCAGCGCTGACGCAGCCACTCCAGATCTTTCCAATTCACTGACGCATCAAACGACGCACTGATGTGCTGCGTCAACGAGACCAGCTTTTGCGTCGGTGCCTCGGGATTATCCAAATTTCCAAAGGTGAAGCGCGGGCCACTGGCCAATCGCATTAACCAGCCCAGCTTGCTCGCATAGTCAAAAACATTATCGAGCCCTATGCGCGGCGGCACTGTAAAGCCATTCCGAATGTCGCGCTCGCGCGGCCCTTGCAAAGGCAAATCAACGGTCACCACCAGCACGCGCGAGCCGGCATCCCAGGCGCGCTGTATGAGCGCATCGGTCATGCCCCTGTCTTTCTGGATATACAGCTGAAACCAGAAATCCTTGCGCCCGTGACGGGCCAGTTGTTCGATACTGCAATTGGAATTGGTCGACTGACAAAACCCCACATCGGCAGTCGCCGTCGCGCGTGCGATATGCAGGTCACCCTCTGGCCACAACAGCCCTGCCAGACCCGTCGGCCCTAGGATCATCGGTGAACTCAGCGATTCGCCAAGTATCTCGACCGACTGCTTTCGCTGACTGACATCCACCATCACCCGCGGCGCAAAGCGCAGTCTGGCGAGATCAGCTTCATTGTCACGCAGGGTGCGCTCGTCATGTGCGCCACCATCGATAAACCCGAATACAGAGCGCGGGAGCTTGCTCCGCGCAATAGCGCGTAGATCGGCAATATTGACTGCCTTGGTAAAGTGCATCTTGTCTGCCTATTGGAATAGTGTTGTGCAGACATGATACCGAAGGATGCCGCTAGTCACTCAAAAATGGTCGACCAGAATGCCGGCCGAATTTCATGGATTCAGATTTGAGATCAACCGGCCCTCACGTCAGGCGGCTGGGCTAAACCAGCATGAGGCGCAGATTCATGGATTGGCTATTTGAGCAATTGCCTTTTTTGTGCTGACCTGAGAGACAGTGGTCTCCGCCGTGCCGATTCTTCCCCTTGCCACCAGGACGCCACCCGCCACGATGCAACTCCCAACCTTTGGGCCCTTCACGCCAAACGGGCTCGGCATAGACGTAACCTATCCTTTGCCTCTCCCAGCGACCGGCTACCCAGACATGCACATCGCTCTGCCAACTCCAGCAGCCGGGTATCCAAAGATAACCAGCGCGCGCGGGGGGGATGGGTTCGTCTCGCATGACGGGTGGCGGCGTGTCACCGGTGATGGTGATCCCCCGACTGATGTTGGGCTTGGCGATTGCATGATTGAATAAAAATACGCTCATAAGCGCAAGGCACTGCGCCTCATCAACATGTACCGATTTCGGAGGTTGCTCCATCGGGAATGGAATACATTTGAATGAAGAAAAATTCAAAACTCAAGAGAATAATCTACTTCTAATAAATCTATCTTTAATTTTTCAATTAAACTTGAGAAATTCAATTTTTCTTCTTCTAAAAGATTGGAACAACGAGCAATTTCTTCAATATCAACTTGAGATACCGCAGTAAAATCATCCTTGTTTTTTTGAGTTATTGTGTTTTTATCTAAAGACTTTGTATACTCAACCATATCCGAAAATATAAGAATTCCTAAAACACCTCTATGGTTCCGAAAATTGAGAATTATCTTGCTCATTGAAGCTTTAAGTAAATCTTTATCTATCCCCTCGATGTCGATTTCCCCTGATTTCCTTTGATTCGACATGGCTGTTAATTCACCGACCACATCATCAAATATTTTTTTTAGGCCAGAATTACCCGTCTCACTCGCGCCAGGAAATCCGTAAAGATGAGGATATAATTTTATTCGCTGCGGATAGCTCATTAAATTTCTCAAAGAAACAGAATCCATATTTTTTGTTCCAGTTTCTAAATATCGAAGAAAAGCAATTTGCAAAGGATTTTTTAAAACATTGTTCAAATTATCTTCTTTATTTTTTTCAAGTTCAGATAGCTGCCAAGAAATTTTTAAATGATCACACAAATCTTTTCTTGAAAATTCAGGAGATCCTTTAACATCATCTGACGCGTTTTGATTTTTACGCAACTTAATTAGCGCGTTTTTTTGTTGGAATGCATCAAAATCAGCGGCAGCCTTCTGCATCTCCACCACCTTCTTCCGCAATGCAGGCACCAAAAAAACTGATGAATGCGGCGAATCTCCATCTGAGTATTGATTCAAAAAATTCATCACGTCTTTGAATGATTCCGGGTTCCAGTGTTGATCGGCGAAACGCAAAAAATTTAAAAACGCGCTAATAGCATCATCAGAAAATTTCTTATTCTTTAAATCATGCGTGACAAGCTTTTTTATAAACTTATTTTTACTTCCAATCAAATAGCGCGATCTCAGCGATCCATCCCCCCGAACTTCGGGTTTCCCTGGAGAGATTTTATAGTCTTCATCAACAAGAATTTCCAGAAGTTTAGATGATGAAACTCTGCCGCTAGTCTTTATAGAATCAAGCAAATCCCTTGTCTTGTCACTTTCTTCAAAATTTTTTTCTACGAATACAACAAACCATTCTTTTGCCCGCCATTCATGATAGCGACTGATGAGTCTATTAAATTTTTGAGTTATTTTCCCCAACAGACTAGATGCCGTTTGATGGTCATTTTCTTGTATATGTAAACGGGGATTAATAAAAATAATCCCTTTTTCACGATCAAAATTGATTTCGTCTTTCAGTCCGAGATATCTCTCTCCCACTGATTTCAATTCAGTGTTTTTTGAGAAAGAATTGGGGCTTGACACCCTCTGCAGCATAGACACCTCTGACTCAGCAGCCCGCAGATCGAATTGCGGACCTCCACGACCAATCCAATGGTAAGAGACTTGTCTTGAGCATTCAGCTTGTCGATGCGTGGTTGGTGTACTACGAATCGAGTAACGGCTTGACTACAACTCAATCAATCCATGTCTTACGGCAATGAGTGTGAGTTCAGCCTGATTGGCAACGCCGAGTTTTTGCTTGACGTTGTAGAGATGAGTGCCGACGGTACGTGGAGAAATATTCAGAAGTTCGGCGATCTGATTGACAGAAGCACCCTTGGCGAGCTGAATGAAGACACCAAACTCGCGCTCCGATAACACTTCAATCGGACTTTTTTCACCGTTGAATTCTTCGAGCGCCATACGCTGCGACAAATGGCTGTCGATATACATGCGCCCTTCGTTCACTTGCCGGATTGCGTGAATCAACTCGTCCGGCGCGGTGCGCTTGGAGAGATAACCGAGTGCGCCAGCCTTGAGCATGTAGCGCACATAGCTCGGATCTTCATGCGAAGACAAACCCAGTACGCGTGCATGCTTGTCGCGCGCCACGATGCGACGCGTAGCCTCGACGCCCATGGTCCCGCCTAGCGAAATATCCATCACGATCACATCAGGCTGGGTGGTTGCTATCTGCTGATACGCTACCTCGGCCGACTCCGCCTCGGCCACGACACGGATATCGTCAGTCGCCTCTAGCAGCATGCGAAACCCCATGCGCACCACCGCATGATCATCCACCAGCATGACATTGATTGTTTTTTTCATGAGCTGCGACTTTCCTTGATAGGAAGTGAGACGATCACTTCGAGCCCGCCTTCGGCTGCGGCCTGAAACACGATCTGACCTCCATGTGATTCGGCGCGTTCCTGCATGCCACGTACACCATAATGACCTTCGCGCTTCACAGATACTGCACCGCGCCCGTTATCGGCGATGGCGAGCGTTAATTGTCCTTGATCACTGCTCACGCGAATGTGCGCCAGCGTGGCACCAGAATGGCGAACAATGTTGGTAACCGCCTCTTGAATGATGCGGTAAGCGGATAACTCAAGTGCCTCTTCCAATAGCGGTACGCTGCCAGTAACTTTAAGATCAAAACGGATGTCCGGATTATTCTGCTGTGTCTCGGTCAGCAGATCGCGCACAGCATCAACCAGCCCCATGCCTTCAAGCTTAATCGGACGCAGCCGAGGAATCATCCGGTGCATGGCATCGGAGGTCATGCCAGCCGTATCAAACAACATCTTGGCATGCTGTTCCAGCGGACTACCGGCGACATCCGGCCGCTGCATCATTGACTTGGCGATACTGCGAATTGCGGTCAGCGACTGACCCAACTCATCATGCAGCTCAAGAGCCAGTGCGGCACGCTCCTCTTCAATGCGCGCATGCAGCTGCTTGGTAAAGTCTCGCTGCGCATCCAAACGCGCCTGAGCTTCAGCACTGGCCTGCCGTACCTGAATATTGTCTTCGACCGCTTGTGCCATGCGATTGAAAGTCCGCCCCATCTGCCCTGCTTCCTTGCCCGGCAAGGGCGGCAGGCGTACCTGATGGTCGCCGCGCTCGATCTCGCGCAAACCACGATCGATTTTTTCCAGTGGCGCCACCCACAAACCGATCAACCAGAACAAAGCAATATCGGCCAGGATGAACAGAATCAATTGTGCGATCAAGATGTCACGCAAATTGTCCCATCCATCGAGAATCGCACGCGTCGGGTTGGTGACAATCACCAAGCGCGCCTCACCAACCTCAATCACTCGCTGCATTTCAGGTGGGGAGACCACATTGGCATACCATTGCGGTGCATCACGTCCGGCCTTGTACACCGAAGGCGGTGATTGGTAGCGCAAAACACCTGCCTTGTCGTAGAGCACAATGTCATTGGCACGTATCCGGCCGGTGGCCTGCAGAAAAGCGATCAGTTCGGTCAGATCATGACTGGCATAAGAGCTGCTCACCCGCGCCAATAACTGTACGGCGATGCGACTGGAAGCTTCCATCTCCTCGCGCACACTATCGCGCGTGGAAGTGACCTCGACCCGAATCAGGATCAGGAAAACCAGCACGGTCAGTGCGAGAAAAATCAAATTGATCTTGAGCCTCAGGCTCATGCCGGGGCGGGATGCGGTGGCGCTATCCACAGAAGTGGTGGCCCTGGTCTCGGCGGGGTTCATCATAATCATCTTCGGTTGCATCGCAGCATGGCAGCCGGGCGCGTCTGTTGCGGCCTGTCTCTGGCACGCATCATAGCAGTACGCGCCTCCGACCTGACCGGCGTTTCCCGGGGCTAGGCGGCGGCAGGGCATTGTTCATGAAAATCATGAGCCCAATTTACGCGTTTCGCAGATGCATCCGGGCGAGGGTCAGGTCATGATCGCTTCCGCTGAATGGGTTTTCCGTTCAGTTAATTCAAACCTATTAGGAGATAATCATGGCATGGACTACACCTGCAGCGACTGATCTGCGTTTCGGCTTCGAAATCACGATGTACATCGCTAACCGTTAATTCGGTTAT
>JACCEC010068059.1_pt1 | contig 10704 bp, 12 predicted proteins | sample 7450121 | NCBI WGS metagenome assembly JACCEC01 (sample SAMN15323455, study PRJNA562643) | freshwater metagenome | isolation source: river surface water | place: USA:Blue River Watershed | collected 2017-08-18 | reverse complement strand
TAGATCGCCTTGGTTGCGTCCAACCCCGTCCAGAGCGGGGCCATTTGGGCGATGACGCCTGCCAAGCGCGGGGTGACCACATAGCCTTGTTCGGCCAGCCGGATCGCGGGCGCAAATAGCTGCGCCCAGGGAAGCCGTCCCCATTTCTCATGCGCCTTCGCTGCGAGTGCAATATTTCCCGGCACGCCGACTGAATGGCCCCCCAAAAACGCATCGCGAAAGGGCAGCGGGGTTCCATCGGGCTTCAAAAAACGGTCTTCGCGCAGGGCTGCTGGCGCCGTTTCCCGCCCGTCGATTGTCGCTGGCTGGCCCCGCTTTGCATCATGATAGACAAAAAAGCCGCCGCCGCCGATGCCCGAAGATTGGGGTTCGACAACGGTGAGCGCCAGCATCATGGCAAGTGCGGCATCAGCGGCGCTGCCCCCTTGCCGCAAAATCAACTGGCCCGCCTCTGCTGCCCGAGGGTCCGCCGCGGAGACCGCCCCTTTTTCGGCCAGTGCCGGCTGGGGAAGGAGCAATAGGAGCGTCAGGGCAAGGAGGAGCTTTTTCATAGCCCGCAACCTAGCGCCCGGGTGAGGGGCGGCAAGCCCTAACGAACGTCTACCCCGACAGCCTCGGTAACGGAGGCAAAGCCATCGCGACGAAGGAGTGCCGCAAGCCCCGTGTTGATCCGCCGGGCAAGCCCCGGCCCTTCATAAACCAACGCGGAGTAAATCTGGATAAGCGATGCCCCGGCGCGAATCCGGGCATAGGCGTCTTGCGCCGACGCAATCCCGCCGGCGCCAATTAACGGGATGGCGCCGCCCGTCGCCTTGGCGAAATCGATCATCCGTTGTTGGGCTAGGGATTTGAGCGGCGCGCCCGAAAGTCCCCCCGTTTCCCCCGCAAAGCGCGACGCAAGCGGCGGGCGAGAAATGGTGGTGTTGGAGACAATCAGTGCATCGACCTGTCCCTTGGAGAGACGCGCAATCGCGTCAATATCCGCAGGTTCCAAATCGGGCGCGACTTTGAGGAAGACCGGCGGACCGTTTTGCGGGAGCGCCGCCCGCACGGCCGCCAAAAGCTCTGCCAACGCGCCTTCATCTTGCAGCGCGCGCAAGCCCGGGGTGTTGGGAGAGCTGATATTGACCGTCAAATAGCTGGCCAAGGGTGCCATGCGGCGCACGCCTGTTGCATAGTCGGCGTTCCGGTCTACCGCATCCTTATTGGCGCCGATATTGATCCCGATAATCCCCCGGCCTTGGACAGCGGCAAGGCGCGGCACGGCAGCTTCCTGCCCGCCATTGTTGAACCCCATGCGGTTGATGACCGCCTTGTCCTCGACCAAGCGAAAAAGGCGCGGGCGGGGGTTGCCGGCCTGAGGAAGCGGGGTCAGCGTGCCGACCTCGGCAAAGCCAAAGCCCAAGGCAAGCATCTTGGTCGGCACTTCCCCATCTTTGTCATAGCCAGCCGCGAGACCAACCGGATTTGGAAAATCAAGGCCAGCCACCCGCGTCGCCAACAGCGGATCATTTGGCGCTGCGTGCGAAAGCGGCAGCCGTTTCAGCGCGGCAAGGCTGAGGCGATGGGCGGCTTCGCCCTCCAAGGCAAAGACCAGCGGGCGGAGGAGGGAATAAAAGGTCATGCGATTCGCCTTAGCGCCATCGAGTCGGGGAGGGAATTGCCCGTGGGCGGCCCGATTCAGATTGGTAAAAGATGAACGACACCGGCTGCTAGGACCAGTTTAAATCCAAGTTACACGATTGGAAGACGTCCCGAGATACAAGATGTCGTTCTGGTTCAATTTTGTAGAATCTCTCCAATTCGGGCGCTTTGCCGACCGTGTAGCACCTGTTTTGCGACCCGAAGGACTCCTTTTGCGAGGATCCTTTACCAAACTTAAGGGCCGGTACTTTGAGTACCGGCCTTTTTTTTGGCAAATTACTACGTACGATAGATAAATGGTCCGGAGCCGGGCCGTTTCATCTTATGATACGCCTTTGAGGGGAACCACGTGATCGGCCTGCGATATGTTGCCCCCGACCCAATATTCACGGACTATGTCTCTGCATATTATCTGTTCTCCAGCGATGCGCCGGAGATGGAAGCTATTGAGCGGGCGGACATCGCCCAGTTGCGCTTCACCCTAGAGGGCGTTGGCCGGCTGCGGTTTAGCGATGGCCGCATCATCCCTTGTCCGCCAATCTGCCTGATCGGTCCTCGCAATCGCGCCAGCAGGATCTGCGCCGTTGGCCCTGTGCGCATCTTCGGGATCGGCCTGCTCCCTGCGGGCTGGCTGGCCCTGACCCAAATGCCGGCGCATATACTGGCAGATAAAGCGGCGAACGGGCTCGACATTCTGGCAGGCCCCCTCACGGCGACACATGAAGAAATGATGCGGGCGACTCGCCTTGCTGAAATGGCCGACGCCGCCAACACCTATCTTCGTGCCGTTGTCGCCGCTGCTGACCCGCCGCCTGCGTGGTTGATCAGGGCCGTCGAGCAATGGCTGCATGGCAGTTCAGACCCCGATTTGGCCGATCTGCTCCGCCGCACCGGCTTGTCCAACACCCAAGCGCAGCGCCAGCTAAAGCACCTTTTTGGGGCGCCGCCCAAGCTCCTCGCCCGCAAATATCGCGCGTTGCGCGCAGCCACGCGGATCGCCTCGGGAGAGCGAGACTGGACCGATTATATCGGCGATGGATTTTATGATCAGTCGCACTGCATTCGCGAAATCAAGCAGTTTACCGGGGTGACCCCGGCTGCCATCCGTCGGGCACCATCGCTCACGCCTACCCAGATCGGCCTCACTGAGACTGCCATGGCGCTAGAAATCTGATGCAGCTCGCCTTTGCGGAGCCTTGCCTGCCGCTCCGACCCTTTATTGGCGGCTATTATCTGGTTTCGTCTGACGTTCCGTATCTTCAGGATGTGGCGCGCGCCGATATTGGCCAGCTCCGGCTGTTTCTGGAAGGTTCAGGCCGAATGGCACCGGGGCATGACATCGCGCCCTTGGTGACGCCACGGGCGCTGAGCGGACCTTCCACACATGCTTCGGAATTTGCGCTTATTGGCCCGGTACGAATGTTCGGCATTGCCCTATTGCCTTCTGCCTGGGGAATGATTGTGCCAGTCTCTGCTGCCCGCCTGCGCAACCAGATTTGCGACGGCCAAGATCTGTTCGGTATCGGGCTCGAAACATTGCGAGACCAGCTGGTAGACTGCCAGACCCTTCCCGAGATGGCGACTTTTACGGACAGGTTTTTGACGGCGCGACTTGCCCCAGCCCGCAGCCCCCAGCCGCAGATTTGCGCCGCCATTCGGCGCTGGCTGTGCACAACATTGGCACCAGACCCCCAAAAACTATTTGCCGATCTTTCCCTCTCGCCAAGGCAGATTGAACGGATCGCGAACCATTATTGGGGCGCCCCGCCGCGCACCCTTTCGCGCCAATATGCCGCACTGCGTACGGCGCATGGGCTCGCCGCGAACGGCGCGCCGCCGGCTGCAAGCCTTGCCCATTATGCCGATGCCGCGCACCTGATCCGCGAAGTGCGGCGCGTGACCGGCCAAACGCCCAAGCAGCTCCGTGCCACTGGCAACCAGCTCATGCGCACCTCTTTGATTCTGCCTTCTTTTCCTGAACTCCAAGATCGGGGTTGAAATTCGGACTAATGCAGTCCAATTAGCGGTTATGCGCTTATCGAGTCTGGCTGATTATGCCGTTGTCATGATGACGGCCTGCGCCCGCCATTGTGGCGGGACCCGCATCAATGCGGGCCAATTGGCTGACGAGACGGGCATCCCTTTGCCCACGGTTCAAAAATTGGTGAGCCGCTTGTCGGCGGCAGGCCTGCTCCGCTCGATCCGGGGAGCCGGTGGCGGCTTCAAACTCGCGCGTCCGGCTGCAGCAATTAGCCTTGCCGAAATCGTCGAAGCGATTGAAGGCCCGATTGCGATGACGTCATGCGTGGAACAGGGCCGGCATGATTGCGCGCTGGAAGGCAGCTGCCATGTCCAGCCGCACTGGCCCGTCGTCAACACGGCCGTGCGCAATGCACTTGCGGATATCAGCCTCACAGCCATCGCTTCCCCTGCCCCGCCTGCTTTTGCCGTTCCTGCGAGCTGAGCCATGACAGATACCCCCCTCAAGGATCAGGCGGCGCGCGACGCCGCCGCCAAGGTCGCCGAATATGAGCATGGCTGGTCTGCCGATATCGAAACTGATTTCGCGCCCAAAGGCCTCAATGAAGATACCGTCCGCTTCATCTCTGCCAAGAAGAATGAGCCGGAATGGATGCTCGACTGGCGGCTAAAGGCGTTCCGCCTTTGGCAGACAATGGAAGCCCCCGACTGGGCCAAGCTCAATGTTCCGCCGATCGATTATCAAGACGCTTATTATTACGCCGCGCCCAAAGCCAAGAAGAAGCTGGAAAGCCTTGACGAGGTCGATCCGGAGATCCTCAAGGTGTATGAAAAGCTCGGCATTCCGATTGAGGAGCAAAAGGTGCTCGCCGGCGTCGAAGGCGCGCGCAAGGTGGCGGTGGACGCCGTGTTCGACAGCGTCTCGGTCGCCACCACGTTCCGCGAAGAGCTCAAAAAAGCGGGCGTGATCTTCCTCTCAATTTCTGAGGCTATCCGCGAATATCCAGATCTCGTGAAAAAATGGCTCGGCCGGGTCGTGCCGGTGCGCGACAATTATTTCGCAGCGCTCAACTGCGCGGTCTTTTCGGATGGCACATTCGTCTACATCCCCGAAGGCGTGCGCTGCCCGATGGAGCTTTCCACCTATTTCCGGATCAATGCCGAGAATACTGGCCAGTTTGAACGCACGCTGATCATCGCCGATAAGGGCAGCTATGTCAGCTATTTGGAAGGCTGCACCGCGCCGATGCGCGATGAGAACCAGCTGCACGCGGCCGTTGTCGAACTCGTCGCGCTTGACGATGCCGAGATCAAATATTCAACCGTCCAGAATTGGTATCCGGGCGATGCCGAGGGCAAGGGCGGTATCTACAATTTCGTGACCAAGCGGGCGCTGTGCCAAGGCGCGCGCTCCAAGGTCAGCTGGACGCAGGTGGAGACGGGCTCCGCGATTACCTGGAAATATCCCAGCTGCGTCTTGAATGGCGATGAAAGCGTTGGCGAGTTTTACTCGGTCGCTGTCACCAACAATTATCAGCAGGCCGATACCGGCACGAAGATGATCCATAATGGCAAGCGCACCCGATCAACGATCGTCTCCAAGGGGATCAGCGCGGGCCATTCAAGCGGCACCTATCGCGGCCTTGTGCGCGTTGCGCCGCAGGCGGAAGGCGTGCGCAACTTCACTCAGTGCGACAGCCTGTTGCTGGGCGATAAATGCGGCGCACACACCGTGCCTTATATCGAGGTGAAGAACCCTTCGGCCCAGATCGAGCATGAGGCAACGACAAGCAAGATTTCTGACGACCAGCTTTTCTACGCGATGCAGCGGGGGCTGGGGCAGGAAGAAGCGGTCGCCCTCATCGTCAATGGCTTTGCGAAGGAAGTGCTTCAGCAACTGCCGATGGAATTCGCGGTCGAAGCGCAAAAGCTGCTCGGCATTTCGCTTGAGGGGAGCGTGGGATGACCGGCGCGCCGCTGACCTCTCGCGACGTCGCGCGGATCAATGCCACCCCTCCCCTTCAAGGGAGGGGCAAGGCGTGGGGCGTTGCCGTTGGGAAACAGGACGAATTGCTAGCGCGTGCGCGCGCCATGCGTGCTCAGCCGACTGAACCCGAGAAACGCTTGTGGCGCGTGCTGTCAGGTGCCCAATTGAGCGGCTATAAGTTCCGGCGGCAGTCGGTGATTGGCCCTTATATTGTCGACTTCCTCTGCCCGTCGAAAGGCCTCGTTCTTGAGGTTGATGGCGAAACGCACGACGATCTTGAGCGGGATGCCCAAAGGGACACCTATTTGCGCGCTCATGGCTATGGCGTTGTTCACGTGACCAACCACGACGTCATGGCGAATATTGGCGGTGTTTGCGACCTGTTGCTCGCACAACTTAGGGCCATGCCAGACCGTCGACCGCCCCACCCCAACCCCTCCCCTGAAGGGGAGGGGCTTATGAAAGCTCAAAGGTAAGCGAATGCTTTCGATCACCAATTTGCATGCCACTGTCGCCGACAAGCCGATCCTGAAGGGCCTGTCGCTCACGATCAACGCGGGCGAAATCCATGCGATCATGGGGCCGAACGGCGCGGGCAAGTCGACGCTCGGTTATACGCTCGCGGGGCGGCCGGGCTATGAGGTGACGGGCGGTAGCGCCCAATTTGACGGCCAAGATTTGCTCGATATGGACGCGCATGAGCGTGCGGCGGCGGGGCTGTTCCTTGGCTTTCAATATCCGGTCGAAATCCCCGGCGTCTCCAATGTGCAGTTTTTGCGCGAGAGCCTGAACGCCCAGCGCAAGCTGCGCGGCGAAGCACCCTTGTCTGGGGCGGATTTCCTGAAGGTCGCGCGTGCGCAGGCAGATGCGATGGGCATGGATATGGAGATGCTCAAGCGCCCCGTGAATGTTGGCTTTTCGGGCGGCGAGAAGAAGCGCAACGAAATGGTGCAGATGGGCATTTTGAACCCCAAGCTCGCGCTGCTCGATGAGACGGATTCCGGGCTCGATATCGATGCGCTACGTGTCGTGGGCGAGGGCATCAACCGCATCATGCGCAAGCCCGATAAGGCGGTGCTCCTCATCACCCATTATCAGCGGCTGCTGGATTATGTGCAGCCCGATTTTGTCCATGTGCTGGCCGATGGCAAGATCGTTCGGTCTGGCGGCCCCGAACTCGCGCTGGAGCTGGAGCGCGAAGGCTATAAGGATTTGGCCGCGTGACAGCCCTGCCAACAAGGCGTGATGAGGCGTGGCGTTATGCCGATCTCGACGCGGTGGCGCGGCTTTGGCCGCTGCCCGCGCCCGAGCGGATTCTGGTGCCTGCCGATGAAAGCTTTGCCCGCGCGATCGTGCAAGAGGCAGGCGGCGTGCAGCAGATTGAGCTTGTGCTGGAAGCCGGCGCGGAAGCGGCGATCCACATCCTCAATTGTGGCGGCGCCTATGGGCGGATCGAACTCTCCGTCACGCTTCACAAGGGCGCGGACTTTACTTTGGGGGCGGTGCAAATTGGGGGTGATACCCAGACGCTCGAAATCATCACGACAGTGACACACGAAGAGCCCGAAGCGACAAGCCGACAGATCGTCCGCTCCGTTCTCGCCGGACAGGCGACGGGCACCTATCTAGGCAAAGTCGCGGTCGCCCGAGGGGCGCAGCAGACGGACAGCGAACAATCGGTCAAGGCGATGCTGCTCGACCGAACAGCGACGGCCAACGCCAAGCCCGAACTGGAAATCTTCGCCGATGATGTGAAATGCGCGCATGGTTGTGCGATTGGCGAGCTTGACCCGATGGCGCTTTTCTACCTCCAATCGCGGGGCCTGACCACGGCCGAAGCCAAGAGGCTCTTACTGCAGGCCTTTGTTGCCGAGGTATTTGAAGGGGCGATGGAGCAGGACAAGCTGCAAGCCCTCGCGCTCGCGCGGCTGGGGGAACTGGTATGAACCCTTGGCGCGATGACTTCCCCGGCCTTGCCGGCTGGCATTATTTGGATACCGCCGCAACCGCGCAAAAGCCGCAGGCAGTGATCGATGCGATGGCGCGCGCGCTGGGCGCAGATTACGCAACCGTCCATCGCGGCGTCTATGCCCGCTCCGCCAATATGACGCTGGCCTTTGAAGCGGCGCGGGCGCGGGTGGCCGCATTCATCGGTGCACGCGATGCCAATGAGATTGTCTTTGTCCGTGGCGCGACCGAGGCGATCAACCTTGTCGCCCAGAGCTGGGGCAACAGCCTGAAGGCGGGAGACCGTATCCTCCTTTCCCAGCTTGAGCATCATTCCAACATCGTGCCCTGGCAGTTGCTACGCAACCGCGTAGGCGTTGAGATCGACGTCTGCCCGCTCACCGAAGATGGCCAGATCGATCTGGACGCGGCCGAAGCCATGCTTTCTCCGGCGCATAAGCTTGTTGCCTTTGCGCATGTCTCAAACGTGCTCGGCTCGGTGCTTGATGCGAATCGGGCTGCCAAGCTTGCCCATGATGTTGGTGCGAAGCTGCTGCTCGATGGCTGTCAGGCGGTGCCGCATATGCCCGTCAACGTCGCCGAGATCGGCTGCGACTTTTACGTCTTTTCCGGCCACAAGCTCTATGGCCCAACCGGGATTGGCGCGCTTTGGGCGCGGGCGGAGATACTGGACGCCATGCCCCCGTGGCAGGGCGGCGGCGCGATGATTGACCGCGTGACGTTTGAGAAAACGACCTTCGCCCCGCCCCCGGCGCGGTTTGAAGCTGGCACGCCGGCAATCAGCGAGGCCATCACGCTGGCGGCCGCGATCGATTATGTGGAAGGCATCGGCTTGGCCGATATCCATGCCCGCGAAAGGACGTTGGTGAAGCAAGCGCGCGACGCGATGCGCCAGATGAACTCGGTCCGGCTTTTGGGGCCGGAAGATTCAGCCGGTATCATCTCCTTCGTGGTAGAGGGCGTGCATCCGCACGATGTCGGCACCATATTGGACGAAGAAGGCGTGGCGATCCGTGCGGGGCATCATTGCGCCCAGCCGCTGATGGACCATCTGGGTGTCCCCGCAACCGCGCGGGCGAGCTTTGGGCTGTATAATGATGAAGATGATGTGGCCGCGCTGGTGCGGGGCCTTGAACGGGTGAAAAGGATCTTCGGATGAGCAAGGAAATCCGAACAGAAGACGTCGATAGCGTTCCCCCGCCGCCCAAGGCGCGTGTGGAAGATGCGGAACTGCCCAGCGATAAGCTGGAGCGGAAGAAGGATTATCTGGAAGGCTTTTTGTCGCAAAAGCCGGCCGAAGTCCCCTCCGACGCGCCGGGCGGGGACCTCTATGACGCGGTCATCGCGGCGCTCAAGGACATTTATGACCCCGAAATTCCGGTCAACATCTATGACCTTGGCCTCATCTACAATGTCGAAATCACGGATGGGCACGTCAATGTCACGATGACGCTGACGACGCCGCATTGCCCGGTGGCGGAATCGATGCCGGGTGAGGTGGAACTGCGCGTCGGCTCTGTGCCCGGTGTGGGCGATTGCGAAGTGCATCTGGTCTGGGATCCGCCATGGTCACCCGAATCCATGTCGGACGAGGCCCGTCTGGAGTTGGGCATGCTATGACAACCGAAACCAAATCCCGCGCGCGCCCCGCCGCCGTCATCCTGACGCCCGCCGCTGAAGCGCGCATCGCGCATCTGATGTCGCAGGCGCCCGAAGGCACGCTGGGCGTCAAGCTCTCAACCCCGCGTCGCGGCTGTTCTGGCCTCGCCTATTCGGTTGATTATGTGACCGAAGCCAGCAGCTTTGACGAGCGGATCGAAACGCCGGGCGGGCTCTTCTTCATCGATGGCGCGTCGGTTCTATACCTTGTCGGCTCAACGATGGACTGGCAGGAAGATGACTTCACGGCGGGGTTCGTCTTCAACAACCCCAATGCCAAGGGCAGCTGCGGCTGTGGGGAGAGTTTTACGATATGACCAAGCGGGGCCGGATCATCCTTTCATTGTCCGGCCTGCTGATCGTGGCGGCAGGGCTTGGCTTTGCCAATCGCGATGCGCTGCTGCTGCGCGCCTATGAGCGGGCGGTGGACAAAGCCATCGGCCGCGATGTTGTCGCGACGCTGGATCCAAAGGCGCTGCACGTTGCCTTTTGCGGCACGGGCTCACCGCTCCCCAGCAGGGACCGGGCGGCGGCATGCACGGCGATATTCGTCGGAGGCAAGCTTTTCGTCTTCGACGCGGGCGAAGGATCGGGCAAAACCCTTTCCATGATGGGCCTGCCGCTCGGTAAGATCGAAGGCGTTTACCTGACCCATCTTCATTCAGATCATTTTGAAGGGCTTGGCCCGTTGGCACTTCAGCGCTGGGCCGGGACAAGTGCCGCGACCCCCCTTCCGCTGATCGGCCCGATGGGGACGGACAAGATCGCCGAGGGCCTCAACACCGCCTATCAGCCTGACAGTGCGTTCCGCATCGCGCATCATGGGCCGGTTGCTGTGCCACCCTCAGGCTATGGTTTTGCCGCTACCATTATCGGCCCAGGCATTGTCTACGACAAAGACGGCGTTCGCATCACCGCCTTTCCGGTCCATCACGATCCCGTCACCCCGGCTTATGGCTATCGGCTCGACTGGCAGGGCAAAAGCGTGACGCTGAGCGGCGATACTGCTAAATCCCAAACCCTCGCTAATGTCGCCAAGGGAACCGACCTTCTGGTTCATGAGGTGCTCAACCCGAAGCTCACCGAAATCATGGCGCAGGCGGCCGAGAGGCACGGCCAAAAGAATCGCGCCAAGGTTTTCCGCGACATTCCGGGCTATCATTCCAGCCCCGAGGTCGCGGGCGATGTCGCAACGGCGGCAGGTGCCAAGATGCTCGCCTTTAGCCATATTGTCCCCGCTGTGCCCGGCCCGCTGATGCGGCTCGTCATTGCAGGGGCGGACCAGCATTATGCCGGGCCGATCCGCGCGATGCGCGATGGCGACCTCCTGAGCATCACCGGTACCGGCGAACCCCAATATCGGAATCTGCTGGACTAGGCGCACCAGCTTTCGCAAGAGCATGGCATGACTGACAAACCCCCGCTTCAGGCCGCGATCATCCCCGTCACCCCGTTGCAGCAAAATT
>JACCEC012748810.1_pt1 | contig 10705 bp, 9 predicted proteins | sample 7450121 | NCBI WGS metagenome assembly JACCEC01 (sample SAMN15323455, study PRJNA562643) | freshwater metagenome | isolation source: river surface water | place: USA:Blue River Watershed | collected 2017-08-18 | reverse complement strand
GGTCGAGGCCGCCAGATCGGCGCGCTCGGCTGCGCCCTCGGTGTGCGCGGCATCGCCGATTTTTTTACACTGGGTCAGCACCGCCGTCTTCAGGCCGGCAAAAGAAAAATCCAGATCGCCGCTGTGCAGCAGCGGGCGCGGCAGCTTGTAGGCTGCCGGGTCACCCTGCTCGGCCAGACGCGACAGACCGGGGCCGCCGGGGTAGGGCAAGCCCATGAGCTTGGCCGATTTGTCGAAGGCCTCGCCTGCCGCGTCGTCGATCGTCTCGCCCAGCAGCTGGTAGCGCCCCACCCCATCCACCCGCATGAGCTGGGTGTGCCCACCAGAGACCAGCAAGGCGATGAAGGGGAACTGCGGCGGGTCTTCACTCAGGAAGGGCGAGAGCAAATGGCCTTCGAGGTGGTGGATGCCCATGACCGGCTTGCCCAGCGCAGCGGCCAGCGCACAGGCCACGCCCGAGCCCACCAGCAAGGCACCGGCCAGGCCCGGTCCGCGGGTGTAGGCCACCAGGTCCACATCGGCGAGCGCCTGACCGGCGCTGGCCATGACCTCGCGGGTCAGGGGCAGCACGCGGCGGATGTGGTCGCGGCTGGCCAGCTCGGGCACCACACCGCCATAGGCCTGGTGCATCTCGATCTGGCTGTGCAGCGCGTGCGCCAGCAGGCGAGGCCAACCGCCCGTGGTCGTCTCGACCAGGGCCACGCCGGTTTCATCGCAGGACGATTCAATCCCCAAAATTCGCATAACAGCTAGTTTACGGGGCCCATGGGCGGGCGCCCGGGGCTTGGCCATAATCGCCCGCAAACCCCTCTGCAGCCCCCCATGACCCACCTGAAACTGATTTCTTCCATGGCCACCAAGCCACTGCTGGCCGACCTCGTGGCGCTTTACCAGCAACAGGTGCCCGATGTGCAGGTGCATGTGGAGTCCGTGGGCGGGGTGGACGCGGCCAAACGCGTCGAGGCAGGCGAAGCCTTTGACGGCGTGGTGCTGGCCGCCAACGCCATTGACAAACTGATGGCCAGCGGCCAGGTGCTGGCCGGCAGCCGCGCGGACCTGGTGCGCTCGGGCGTGGCGGTGGCCGTGCCTGCGGGTGCGCCTGTGCCCGACATTTCGACCGAATCGGCCCTCAAAGCCGCCATCCTGGCCGCACCGAGCCTGGGCTATTCCACCGGCCCCAGCGGCGTGCAACTGGCCCAACAGTTCGAGACCTGGGGCATCGCCGCGGCCATCGGCCCGCGCATCGTGCAGGCCAAGCCGGGGGTGCCGGTGGCTTCGCTGGTGGCCAGCGGCGAGGTGGCGCTGGGCTTTCAGCAACTGAGCGAAATGCGGGGCGTCGCCGGCATCACCATCGTCGGGGGCCTGCCCAAGGCGGTGGAAATCATCACCACCTTCTCGGGCTCGGTGGCCGCCACCAGCCCGGCGCCCGCAGCCGTTCGCGCCCTGCTGGCCTTCTGGCGCTCGCCCGCCTGCGACGCGCTCAAGCGCGAACACGGCATGGAACCGGCCTGAGAGCGCTGGCCTGCCCGTCATTCAACATATTCCAAATTTGTATTTGGAAACCGATGGGACAGATCGGAAAATCCCCATCAGCGAATTTCTCTGACCTGACATGCACCCCCATCACGCCCTCCGTTGCACCCTGGTTGGCGCAGGACCGGGCGACCCGGACCTGCTCACGCTCAAGGCCGCCAAGGCCCTGGCCAGCGCCACCGTGGTTTTCGTCGACGACCTGGTCAACCCGGCCGTGCTGGAACACGCGGGCCCCGGCGCCCGCATCGTGCACGTGGGCAAGCGCGGGGGCTGCAAGAGCACGCCACAGGCCTTCATCCACAAACTCATGGTGCAGGCCGTGCAGCAAGGCGAACGCGTGGTCCGGCTCAAGGGCGGAGACCCCTTCATTTTTGGCCGGGGTGGCGAGGAGGTGGAACACCTGCGCGCCGAAGGCATCGAGGTGGAGGTCATCAATGGCATCACCTCCGGCCTGGCCGCGCTCTCCAGCCTGGGCGCCCCGCTCACCCACCGCGACCATGCCCACGGCGTGCTGTTGGTGACGGGCCACGCCAAACCGGGGGATGCAGGACCGGACTGGGTCAGCCTGGCGCAAACCGCCCAACAGGCCAAACTCACCCTGGTGATCTACATGGGCGTGAGCAGCCTGCACGCCATCCAGAGCGGGCTGCTGCAGGGCCTGCCCGCCAGCACCCCCGTGGCCATCGTGCAGCACGCCAGCCTGCCCCAGCAACGCGAAGCCCTGACCACGCTGGGCGAGTTGCAAGCGACCATGGTCCGCGAAGGGCTGCAGAGCCCCAGCATCATCGTCGTCGGCGATGTGGTGCAGGGCGCACGCGCCTGGCAAGCCCCAAGCGCAGCGGCACGCCACGCGGCCTGAAGCCGGGCCGCCTGACGCGGCCCCTTACACTCCTGCGCATGAATGCATGGGATGCGGTGATCGTCGGAGGGGGGGCTGCCGGCCTGTTTTGCGCGGGGGTGGCCGGGCAGCTCGGCCAGAAGGTGCTGGTGCTGGACCACAGCGAGAAGGTGGCTGAAAAGATCCGCATCTCGGGCGGTGGGCGCTGCAACTTCACCAACCGCCAGTTCGACCCCTCTGCCGCGCAAAAGCACTTCATCAGCCAGAACCCGCACTTTTGCCGCTCGGCACTGTCGCGCTACACCCCCCAAGACTTCATCGCCCTGGTGCAAAAGCACGGCATCGCCTTTCATGAAAAGCACAAAGGCCAGCTGTTTTGCGACCATTCGGCCGAAGACCTCATCCGCATGCTGCTGGCCGAGTGCGATGCGGGCGGCGTGACGCGCTGGCAGCCCTGCGGCGTGCGGGCCGTGCGCCACAGCGAGGGCCTGTACGAACTCGACACCGAGCGTGGCCCCGTGCGGACGCGGGCGCTGGTCGTGGCCACGGGCGGGCTGTCCATCCCCAAGATCGGGGCCACTGGCTGGGGCTACGACATCGCGCGCCAATTTGGCCTGCGGCTGGTGGAGCGCCGCCCCGGCCTGGTGCCGCTGACCTTTGACGGCCAAGCCTGGGCCCCCTACGCCGAACTGGCGGGCTTGGCCTTGCCGGTCGGCATTGAAACGGGCGACAAGAAAAACCGCATGCATTTCGATGAAGACCTGCTCTTCACCCACCGCGGCCTGTCCGGGCCGGCCGTGCTGCAGATTTCCAGCTATTGGCAGGACGGCGGCCCCATCCGTCTCGACCTGGCGCCGGAGGTCGACCTCCATGCGCGGCTGCAGGACGCCAAACTGCGCTCGAAAAAACGGCTGGTCAACGAGCTGGCCAGCCTGGTGCCCAACCGCCTGGCCGAAGCCTGGGTGGCGCAGGATGTGGCCCTGCAACGGCCCGCCGCCGAGGTGCCCGACAAGGCGCTCCAGAAGCTGGCACAAGCCCTTTCGGGCTGGAGCCTGGTGCCCACCGGCTCCGAGGGCTACAAAAAGGCCGAGGTCACGCTGGGCGGCGTGGACACGCGCGACCTGTCCTCGCAGACGATGGAGTCCAAACAGCCTGGCCTGTATTTCATCGGCGAGGTGGTGGATGTGACCGGCTGGCTGGGCGGCTACAACTTCCAATGGGCGTGGGCCAGCGCACACGCTTGCGCCCAGGCCCTGGCACAGTCCGGGTCCGGCACTTCCAGCCCGCCGATTTGAGCCCGAAAACGCTATAATGGCGGTCTTTGCTGGCAAAACCCCTGTCTGCCAAATACTAGTTCTGTGACGGGGAACTCGCCGGTATCGGAGTGCAGCGGCCCGATCTTCCCTGCACTTGCGACCGGCACAATTTGGAAAATTTGAGTCCATGACCACCATCCGTGTTAAAGAAAACGAGCCGTTTGACGTCGCTCTGCGTCGCTTCAAGCGCACCATCGAGAAACTGGGCCTGCTGACCGACCTGCGCGCCCGCGAGTTCTACGAGAAGCCGACCACCGAGCGCAAGCGCAAGAAAGCCGCCGCCGTCAAGCGTCACTACAAGCGCGTGCGCAGCATGCAGCTGCCCAAGAAGCTGTACTGATCCGCTTCTTGTCAGGGCCCAGCCCTGAAAGCCAAGCCCGCTGTTGAGGACGCTCAGGCGGGCTTTTCTGTTTCTGCCCACTTTTTTATGAGATCGACGCCATGAGCCTGAAAGACCAGATCACCGAAGACATGAAAACCGCGATGCGCGCCAAGGACATGGAGCGCCTGGGCACCATCCGCCTGCTGCAGGCGGCCATGAAGCAAAAGGAAGTGGACGAGCGCATCACGCTGGACGACGCCGGTGTGATCGCCATCGTCGACAAGCTCATCAAGCAGCGCAAGGATTCGATCACCGCCTTTGAAGGCGCCGGCCGTCAGGACCTGGCCGACAAGGAAAAAGCCGAGATGGCCGTGCTGCAGGTCTACCTGCCGGCGCGTTTGTCGGCCGAAGAAGTGGCCGCTGAGGTCAAGGCCATCGTGACCGAACTCGGCGCCAAGGGACCGGGGGACATGGGCAAGGTGATGGGCGCGGTCAAGACGCGTCTTGCGGGCAAGGCCGACATGGGGGAAGTGTCGGCGGCGGTGAAAGCGGCTCTGGCAGGCTGACCTTACTGGCCCGGTTCCGCCCCGAGCATGGGGCGCGCCGGGCGCCTCAGAAGCCGCTTCGCGTCACACATCGTTGCCCGACGCGCCCCACACTCAGGGCTACCGTCATGGTGTGCAGGACTGCACTCAGCTCCCCGCCACCTTCATCCTGTTGACCAACACCGAGCCAATGCTCTTGGCACCCATGTTGTAAACGTCGGCGCCCACGGCTTCGATGCCCATGAACATGTCCTTGAGGTTGCCGGCGATGGTGATTTCCTGCACCGGGAAGGCGATCTGGCCGTTTTCGACCCAGAAGCCGCTGGCGCCGCGCGAGTAGTCGCCGGTGACGTAATTCACACCCTGACCCATCAGCTCGATGACGAACAGGCCGGTGCCCAGTTTGCGCAGCATCTCGTCGAGGTCGTCACCCGGTTTCGTCAGGCGCGAGGTCAGCGTCAGGTTGTGCGAGCCACCAGCATTGCCCGTGGTGCGCATGCCCAGCTTGCGGGCCGAGTAGCTCGACAGGAAGTAGCCCGCCACCTTACCGTCGGCCACCACGTCACGCGGGGCCGAGCGCACGCCTTCGTCGTCGAAGGGCGAACTGCCCTTGCCGCGCGGCAAAAACGGGTCTTCGTGGATATGGATGTGCTTCGGGAAGACCTGCTTGCCCAGCGAATCGAGCAGGAAGCTGCTCTTGCGGTACAACGCACCGCCGCTCACGCCCTGCACAAAGCCGCCCAGAAGGCCTGCAGCCACGGGCGATTCGAACAGCACCGGGCATTCGGTGGTCGGGATCTTGCGGGCGCCCAGGCGCGAGAGCGCACGCTCTGCGGCGTAGCGGCCCACCGCCTCGGGCGAGGCCAGCTCCTCGGGCGCGCGCATGGACGAGTACCAGGCGTCACGCTGCATTTCGGCGTTGCGACCGGGCAAGGACGCGATCGGTGCGACCGAGATGCTGTGGCGCGAACTGGCGTAGCCGCCCCTGAAACCGTGCGTGTGGGCGCTGAAGAAGTGGCTTTGCTGGGCCGACACCGCCGCGCCTTCGCTGTTGGTGATGCGGCGACTGGTTTTGAGGGCGGCGGCCTCGCACTTCAGGGCCAGTTCGGCCGCCTGCTCGCTGGTGATGGCCCAAGGGTGGAACAAGTCCAGCTCGCGCGGATCGGTTTCGATGTCACGCTCATCGGGCAGGCCGGCGACCGGGTCCTCGGCTGTGAAACGGGCAATGTCATAGGCCGCCTGCACGGTGCGTTCAATGGCGGCCTGAGAAAAGTCGGAGGTGCTGGCATTGCCACGGCGGTGGCCCACGTACACCGTCACACCCAGAGATTTGTCGCGGTTGCGCTCCACGTTTTCCAGCTCGCCCTTGCGCACCGACACGGAAAGGCCGCAGCCTTCGGAGGCTTCGGCACCGGCATCGGTGGCGCCCAGCTTTTTGGCGTGCTGCAGGGCGCTGTCGACCAGGTGTTCAAAAAACTCGCGGCTGTAGCTGAAACCGCTGTGGGCTGAAGTGGTGGAAGTGTTCACAAAAGGGCTTCACATTAGGGGCTGTCGGGGTGGCCGACTATGATACTGGCCCAAGAGAATCACTCGGGCGCCTGCCCCGCAAATCCCCACCATGTCCCGCAAGCCCAAAAAAGGTTATTTCGTCAAAGGTCAGTTCGTGGCCGAAGGCAGCGAGCTCGACCTGGAGCTCAAGCTGGCCATGAAGTGGGGCCAGTCCACCAGCAAGACCGACGCCAAGCGCGAAAGCGAGGAGCTGCAGGAGTTGGGCGAGCAGCTTTTGACCCTGCGCGGCGACCTGTTCAAGCCCCTGCCACTGCCCGACAAGCTGGCCGAGGCACTGACAGACGCCAAGCGCATCACCAACTTCGAAGGCAAGCGCCGCCAGATGCAGTTCATCGGCAAGCTGATGCGCCAGCTGGACGAAGAAACCCTGCAGGCCGTGCGCCACGCACTCGACCTGCAGCGCCTGGGCCACTCCTACGATACCGAGCAACTGCACCAGGCCGAGCAATGGCGCGACCGCCTGATCGCCAGCGACGAGGCTGTGCAGCAATGGATTGCTCAATACCCGGGCACCGACACCCAGCAGCTGCGTGCGCTGGTGCGTCAGGCCCGCAAGGATGCCGTGCCGACCGACAAGGCCGCCGTGTCCCAGGGCCTGGCGCCACGTCAGGGCCGGGCCTACCGCGAGGTTTTCCAACTGGTCAAAGCCACCCTCAAGGGCTCGGACAGCAGCGAAGCACAAGCCGAAGAGAACGACGATGAGTGATACGCCCTTGCACGATGCCATCAAGATCGGCATCGTCTCCATCAGCGACCGCGCCAGCACTGGCGTCTACGAAGACAAGGGCCTGCCCGCCCTGCAGGACTGGCTCAGCAAGGCCCTGCTCAACCCCATCACCTTCGAGCCCCGCCTGATCCCGGACGAGAAAGATCGCATCAGCGCCACCCTGATCGAGCTGGTCGATGCCGGCTGCTCGCTGGTGCTGACCACCGGTGGCACTGGCCCCGCCCTGCGCGATGTGACGCCCGAGGCCACGCTGGCCGTGGCCGACAAGGAAATGCCCGGCTTTGGCGAGCAGATGCGCCAGATCAGCCTGAAGTTCGTGCCGACCGCCATCCTCTCGCGCCAGGTGGCCGTGATCCGCGGCAAGAGCCTGATCATCAACTTGCCGGGGCAGCCCAAATCGATTGCCGAAACACTGGAGGGCCTGAAAGACGAGAACGGCAAGCCCGTGGTGCATGGCATCTTTGCCGCCGTGCCCTACTGCGTGGACCTGATCGGCGGCCCCTACATGGAAACCCGTGACGAGGTCTGCAAGGCTTTCCGGCCCAAGACCGCTGTCCGTGCACCCCGCGCACAGGCATGAACCTGCAACCAGGCCAGACACCCTCGCTGACCGGCTGGCGCCTGCGCTGGTACACGATCATCTTCGAAGCCGACACGGTGGCTGGGAGGCGTTTCGATCTCTGGCTGATCGGGCTCATCGTGCTGAGCGTGGTGGTGGTCATGGCCGACAGTGTGCAAAGCCTGCACAGCCGCTTCAGCAACACTTTCTCGGTGCTGGAGTGGTGCTTCACCCTGATCTTCACGCTGGAATACATCGCCCGCCTGGTCTGCAATCCCCGCCCGCTGCGTTACGCCACCAGCTTTTTCGGGGTGGTGGATCTGGTTTCGGTGCTGCCCACTTACCTGGCGCTGTTTTTTCCGGAAGTCCACGCCCTGATCGATGTGCGCGTGCTGCGCCTGCTGCGGGTGTTCAGGGTGCTCAAGCTGGCGGCCTACATCACCGAATACCAGACACTGCTCGGGGCTTTGGCGGCCAGCCGGCGCAAGATTCTGGTGTTCCTGTCGGCGGTGCTGATGGTGGTTGTGGTCATGGGCACCGTGATGTACGTGGTCGAAGGCCCGGGCAACGGTTTCAGCAACATCCCGACTTCGGTCTACTGGGCCATCACCACCATGACCACCGTGGGCTTCGGTGACATCACCCCCAAAACAGACCTGGGTCGGCTGATTTCATCGATCATGATGCTGCTGGGCTGGGGCACCCTGGCCGTGCCGACCGGCATCGTGACGGCAGAGATGACCGTGCGCAGGCAAGCCTCTGAACCGGGTCCCACCACACGCACCTGCCATGCCTGCCTGAGCGAGGGGCACCGCCAGGACGCCCTGCACTGCTTTCACTGCGGCGCAGTGCTGCCCCCCTGGCAGACCGGGGCCTGAGCCCTGCGACAAACCGTTATAATCCTAATTCTCTGGCAAGAGCGACAGCAGCACCTCCGGACCGGCCAACGCCAAACGCGCAACGCCCCCATGCGGGCAGGCCACCCAACCGCAAGGACTGCATCCCAAATGATCGCCCTCCCCCTTGCCGCCTGCAGAAGCAGCCCCACATGGGGTTTTCATCTGTATCCCATCCAAGCCCGCGCCGGGAGTTTTGGCGCTGACTGTGTCCGTGTTTCCTGTCTGTTTTTTGATGTCTTGAGGTTGTTCCATGCCCGCTCAAAAGCCGAAGAAGTCCGTCCAGGCTGCCGCAAAAACCAAACCCGCTGCCAAGGCTGCTCCTAAAACCGCTGTCAAAGCCGCACCGGCCAAGAAACCGGTGACGAAGGCTGCTGCTGTGCCCGCCAAAAAAGCGACTGTCAAGACAGCCGCCAAAGCCGCAGCACCTGCCACGTCCGTGAAGAAAGCTGCCCCCGTGCCTGCCAAGAAAACGACCTCCAAGGCCACCGAGACCGAAAAAACCAGCAAATCCAAAGCCAAGGCAGAACAAGCCGAAGCCGAGGTAAAGAAGACCGCCAAAAAAGCCACCGCTGCCAGCGCCGAAGAAACCCCGACCAAGAAAACCGCAGCCAAAAAAGCTGCCGCAGACAAACCGGCCAAGGCCCCTGCCAAGGGCGCCAAGCGTGGCCCCAAGAAAAAGGACAAGTCCGCCGATGAAGGCATGGACGAGGATCTGGGTGACATCGAAGCCGACCTCGAAGGCGAGCCCGAAGCCGCGCCAGCCGAAGGCGTCGAGAAGGCCAAGCCCCTGCGCATGAAGATCAGCAAGGCGAAAGAACGTGCCTTGATGAAGGAATTCGGCCTGGACGAAACCGTCCTGACCGAAGAGGAAATGAACAAGCGCCGCCAGCGCCTGAAGACCCTGATCAAGCTGGGCAAGACGCGCGGCTACCTGACCCATGCCGAGATCAATGACCACCTGCCCGACAAGCTGGTGGACGCCGAAACCCTGGAAGTGGTGATCGCCACCCTGAACGACCTGGGTGTGGCGGTGTACGAGCAGACGCCCGATGCCGAAACCCTGATCATCACCGACAACGCCCCCACCGGCTCGACCGAAGAGGAAGCCGAAGAAGCCGCCGAAGCCGCCCTGTCCACCGTGGACAGCGAATTCGGCCGGACCACCGACCCGGTGCGCATGTACATGCGCGAGATGGGCACTGTCGAGCTGCTGACCCGCGAAGGCGAAATCGAGATCGCCAAGCGCATTGAGGGCGGCCTGATGGACATGATGGAAGCCATCAGCGCCTCGCCGGCCACGATCGCCGAAATCCTGTCCATGGCCAACGAGATCCGCGAAGGCAAAGTCGTCATCTCCACCGTCGTGGACGGCTTCACCAACCTCAACGAAGCCGATGACTACGTGGCCGAAGAAGACTTCGACGAATTCGACGAAGCCGACGACGACGATGGCAAGGGTGGCTCCAAGGCACTGACGAAAAAGCTTGAAGAACTGAAAAACCAGGCGCTGGAACGCTTTGACCGCATGGCCGAGCTGTTCGAGAAAGTGCACAAGGCCTACGACAAGGAAGGCTGGGGCACGCCAGCCTATGTCAAGGCCCAGACCGCGCTGTCGGCGGAGTTGATGACCATCCGTTTCACCGCCAAGACCATCGAGAAGCTGTGTGACATGGTGCGCGAACAGGTGGACGATGTTCGCAAGAAAGAGCGTGAGCTGCGCCGCATCATCGTGGACAAGTGCGGTTACCCGCAGGACCAGTTCGTGGCCGAATTCAGCGGCCGTGACAAAAATGGCAACCGCGTGGCCTCGCACCTGCTCGACCTCAAGTGGATCGAAAAGCAGGCTGCATCCAACAAGCCTTGGGCCGCCATCATGGGCCGCAACATCCCGCCGGTGCAGGACATCCAGCAAAAACTGATGGACCTGCAGGCCAAGGTGGTGGTGCCGCTCGATGAGCTCAAGGACATCAACAAGCGCATGAACGCTGGTGAACGCGCCAGTCGCGACGCGAAGAAAGAGATGATCGAGGCCAACCTGCGTCTGGTCATCTCGATCGCCAAGAAGTACACCAACCGCGGCCTGCAGTTCCTGGACCTGATCCAGGAAGGCAACATCGGCCTGATGAAGGCCGTGGACAAGTTCGAATACCGCCGCGGCTACAAGTTCTCGACCTACGCCACCTGGTGGATCCGTCAGGCCATTACCCGCTCCATTGCCGACCAGGCGCGCACCATCCGCATCCCGGTGCACATGATCGAGACCATCAACAAGATGAACCGCATCTCGCGCCAGCACCTGCAGGAGCACGGCTTCGAGCCCGACGCCTCGATCCTGGCCGAGAAGATGGAGATCCCCGAGGACAAGATCCGCAAGATCATGAAGATCGCCAAGGAGCC
>JACCEC011865534.1_pt1 | contig 10705 bp, 7 predicted proteins | sample 7450121 | NCBI WGS metagenome assembly JACCEC01 (sample SAMN15323455, study PRJNA562643) | freshwater metagenome | isolation source: river surface water | place: USA:Blue River Watershed | collected 2017-08-18 | reverse complement strand
GACCCCACGATTATGAGTCGTGTGCTCTAACCACCTGAGCTACCCAGCCGCAGAGCCCCGAGACAGGATTGAACTGTCGACCCCTTCCTTACCATGGAAGTGCTCTACCACTGAGCTATCGGGGCGTTGCTGGTGCCTTCAAAAACAGGCACCAGAAGAGATTAGCACCTCTACTTGGTTGCTCGCAAACGCCAGATGTTGGCGCTCAACTTGTCGCCAGGCAGGTGCAAGTTTGCGCCGTCAACCTTGATCGAGCCGCCGCCAAAGATGTTTTCGGCCTTGGCTAGGCCAGGCACGGCATCCTTCGGAAGCTTGATGTTTTTGTCGGCACCGCGAGTGACGCAGACCACGATGGTCTGCTTTTTGTCCTCACGAACATAGACGACTGCCTCCGGGCTCGAGTAGATGAAACGCATCGAACCCTCGTTGAGAGCTGAGTTTTCGCGGCGAATCTTGGTGAGCTGCTGGTAGATCGGGAGCATCGAGGTGTCGTGCTTGCGTTCGTTGTTCCAAGGCAGCGGGGTGCGTGAGTTTTCGCCGTTGAAGCCGTCGAGGCCGAACTCGTCGCCGGCCCAGATCACCGGGATGCCAGGGAAGGTGAACTGCATGGCAGCACCGATCTTCTGGGCGCCCTTGATGGTGAACGACTTGAAGCGCGGGATGTCGTGTGTGTCGAGCGGGTTCATGTTGTGCAGGCGCACGTGCCACGGGAACGCGGCGATGAACTGGTTGTAGCTGGTGACCAGGTCGTTGCCGTCCGCCAGGTAGTCGCCGTCCCACATCATGAAGCCGGGGTCGCCCTTGGCGTTCTTGTTGAAGAACCAGCGCCAGACAGGCTTGGTGAAGTTCGAGTAGGTCATCGCACCCTGCCAGCCGTCGCCCTGAACCTCGTAGGCGGCGTCGCCGGTGTATTCACCGAGCATGATGGTGTCTGGGTTTATGTCAACCATGGTCTTGCGAATGACCTGCGAAACCTCGAGGTACATGTCTTCGTCGCGGATTCGCCCAGTCATGTTGGCTACGTCGATGCGCCAGCCGTCCATGTGGAACGGAGCTTTCAGCCACTTAGCAACGACAGACTTCGGGCCCTGGATGAAACGCTTGCGAAGCTCTTTGGACTTCCAGTTGAACTTCGGGAGGCTAGGTACGCCAAACCAGGAGTCGTACTTGGTGTTCTTCTCACTGAAGTAGTAGAAGTCGCTCTCGGGAGCACTTGGCTTCTTGTAGGCGGCTTTAAACCACTCGTGGCCGACGCCGGAGTGGTTGGAGGTTAGGTCTCCGATAACCTTCATTCCGCGCTTGTGAGCGGCCTTGATTAGCTCTGCGAAGGCTTCGTCGCCGCCGAGTAGCGGGTCAACCTCGTCGAAGGAGGACGCGTCGTAGCGGTGGTTTGAGCGGCCCGGGAAGATCGGGGTCAGGTAGAGCATGTTGACGCCGAGGCTCTGCAGGTGATCGAGGTGCTCGATAACGCCCCAGAGGTCGCCGCCGAAGAACTGCTCACTGGTGCCTGGGCCCTGGCCGATGACTTCGTCGCCCCAGTTGGCCTTGATTGCCCAGCTCGGGGTCTTGTGCTTGTCGGCCTTAGCCGAGCGCGCGAAGCGGTCGGGGAAGATTTGGTACATGATCGTCTTGCGACCCCAGCTTGGAGCGCTCGAGAACGTGTTCAGCTTCCAGTCCAGGGTGTCTGGCTGGTTTAGACGGAACAGACCCTGGGTGTTGTACCAGATGACTTCGCCGTTGCTGAGCTTGATGTAGAAGCGGTAGTTCATGCGCGGGTTGTGCATGGTGATGGTCGCTTCGTACCAAGACCACTTGCCGTCGCGCTTGACGACCTTTGCCGGTGGGGTCGGGAACGCCTCGCCGCTCTCGCTGTAGCGAACGCGAACCTCTGCGACCTTGCCGATTGCGTCGTGAATTCGAACGCGAATCTTTACTTTGTCGCCCAACACCGGCGACTGGTTCGGCACATAGAGCGCCGAACCGTCGTGGTGTGGTTGAAGTGCTAGAGGTAGTTCCAGCGACTTAGCCATTAGCCCTTGACCGCTCCACCGATGAGGCCAGAGACGATGAATCGCTGTAGCCAGAGGAACAGGATCACGATCGGGGTAGCAGCAAGAACAGCACCTGCCGAGAACATCGACCAGTCCTTAGAGAACGGGTCGGAGATGAACATCTGCAGACCAACCGCGAAGGTCATCTTGTTCGGGTCGTCGAGAACGACCGAGGCAAGAACGAAGTCGGAGGTGATACCGATGAAGCTCAGGAGAACTTGAACGGCAAGGATCGGCGAAACAAGGCGAAGGATGATTCCGAAGAAGATGCGAGCGTGGCTTGCGCCGTCGATCTTCGCAGCCTCATCGATTTCCTTTGGCACGGTGTTGAAGAAGCCGTACATCAGATAGGTTCCACCACCGAGCGAGCCACCCATGTAAACCATGATCAGACCCAGCTGGCTGTTGAGACCCAGCCACGGGAACACACGGCCGACTTCGGAGAGAATGCCGTAGATAGCAACCAGACCGAGCAGAGCCGGGTACATCTGAACCAGGATCAGCGAGAGCAGACCGCTTCGACGACCGCGGAAGCGCAGACGCGAGAACGCGAACGCTGCTAGCGCGCTCAGGAACACCGAACCAACCGATGCGGCGATGGCGATGACAAGCGTGTTGAAGTACCAGAGCGCAAATGGACGGTCTGGGTCGTTGAACAGCGCAATGTAGCTTTCCATCGAGAACGCACCGAATAGGTTGTTGGTGTCGTTGATGTCGTTGTTCGGGTAAAGCGAGGTCGAGATGATGTACAGGATCGGGAAGATCGAGTAAACCACTAGAGCCAAACCAAGAAGGTGCTTCCAACCGGTGGTCAGAGCCCACTTGAGTGGGGTGCGGCGCTTCTTGGCGAATTTGTACTGAGGTTCGATTGCGGTGGTCATGTTAGTTCATTTCCTCCAGGGTCTTGGTCCGGCGGAAGCTGATTAGCGACAGACCACCGATAACGATGAAGATAAGGATCGAGAAGGCGCTCGCTAGACCGTAGTCGCGACCGCTACCCGTGGAGAACGCGATCTTGTAAACGAACGTGATCAGGATGTCTGTGCCACCGGCGTTGTATCCCGAGGACGTATCGTTCGGACCACCTCCCGTGAGCAGATAGATCAACGTGAAGTTGTTGAAGTTGAACGCGTACGAGGATATCAAGAGCGGTGCGAGCGAGACGAGCAGCAGCGGCATCTTGATGAGGCGCAGAATCTGCCACGACGACGCTCCGTCGATGGTCGCCGATTCGGTTAGCTCGGCAGGGATTGCCTGGAGCGCACCGGTCGTGATCAAGAACATGTATGGGAAGCCGAGCCAGAGGTTCACGAGAAGAACCGCTAGACGGGCGTAACCCTCTTGTTCGAGCCAAGGCGTGTTGTTCATACCGGCTTCACCCGAAGGCTGGCCGAGTATCACGTTGTTGATGAAGCCGTAGCGGGTGTTGAACAGACCACGCCAGACGTACGCCGAGAGGAACGCTGGGAAGGCGTAAGGCAAGATCATGATCGAGCGGTAGATCTTCTTACCCTTCATGCGGTCGTCGTTGAATAGCAGGGCAATACCCAGACCAACTACGAAGGTGCTTAGCACTGTCGCACCCGCGAAGATGAAGGTCCAAGAAATGATCTTCAGTAGCGGTGCGCGCAAGCGCTCGTCGGAGAAGATTTGCTGGAAGTTTTCGAAACCAACCTCTACGCGCCAACCAATCGAGCTGGCCTTTTCGCCGTCGGCATCAGCAACTTTGTCGCCATCTGCGTCTAGGCGGAAGTAGCCGTCCTTGGCTGCGTAAAACATGTTTCCGTTGGAGATTTCACGGAAGTGCGGGTTGGACCAGTCGTCGTTCGGGTTGATGAACTCGAGGCGTTCGCTGTACATCAGGCCGTTCATGAGGTCCTCGGCCATCAGGAACTGGTCCTTCTCGGTTGAAGTCCACACACGCATGGCACCCAGAGCGTTTGCTTGGTCGGCGTCTAGACCGGTTGGGTCGTAAGGTTCAAAGCCCTCTGGTGCCACAGCGACAAAACCGGTCGGGCTGCCGTCAACGCCATCACACGCAGCGTCGCCTTCGACAGGTCGGAGAGCCTGGGTTTCGGCATCTGCGCCACCAATGTAGGACTCGAGGTTCTTGATTGCGGTTTCACCGGTCTCAGGATCGGTTACGCGCACCTCGTACTTGGTCGCCATCATCCAGGTCTTCTGGTCTGCATCCTTCAGGTAGCAAACGTAGTAGCCGTAGCTGAGCTCGGAGTCAGTCGATTCGATAGGCACGTAGCTGGCCGACTGAATACCGGAGACTGCCATCTTGATGTCACCGTTGTGGTCGTCGGCATAGTTGGTGAATGCGGTGTAGGAGCTGAAGAACAGCACGTACATCTGGAAAGCAATGAGAAAGAGAACGCCTGGGGCGAGGTACTTCGCGGGCAAACCGCCACGGCGAAGGTAAATCCAGTTGATGACTGCTGCGACGATCACAGTGACGGCACTAGCCAGCCACATTTCTCGGAGCATCAAGGTCCATAGAACGAAGCCGACCATTGCGTCAACGATTCCAAGAGTCAGGATTGTGATAATCCAACCGCGAGTGGTGCGTGCACCGCCTTCACTCAAGCGTCTTGCGTGCTTGCGCTGTGCGCGACTTTCGGCCATTTGCCTTGCTCCCTAGGTTTTTGTTTCAAGTGTTTCTAAAAAATCCTGCCCAATCCTAACAACCGGCACTCGGTTTGGATGTTTCGGGCTAAGAATCGGGGCCCTGGTTTCCCAAGGCCCCGATTCTTTAGTTGTTAGCCTCGCGGCTGACTAGTTGTTGAGGATCGCGTTGATGTCTGCGACCATCTTGTTCCACTCAGCTGCAGCGGTAGCCTCAACCTTTACCTTGCGGATTAGGCGAGCCTCTGCCTGGCCCCACTTCTCCCAAACCGAGTCCATTGCTGGAATGTTCGGCATTGGAACAGCGGTTGCACCTGCGTCAGCGAAGCCAGCGATGACCTTGTCCTTCTTGGCAACTGCAAGAGCCTTTAGGTTTGCTGGGGTCTTCTTGTCCTTGGTGAAGAACACGGTCTGTGGGACCGAACCGGCTAGGTAGGTGAGGAGCTTGGTAGCAGCCTTCACGTCGGTGTCTGCCGACTTGGTGATGAAGAAGCCACGTACACCCATGAACTGACGACCGACGGTGTCACCCTTAGGGAACTTGTCGATAGCGAATCCGGTGCCGACCTTTAGACCGACGGTGCAGCCAGCCTTACCGCCGGTGATGTCACCGATCGACCATGGGCCAGTGATCCAGTACTTCTTCTTACCTAGGATGAAGTCACATGCGAGGTTACCCCAGTTGCTTGGAGCACCGAAGAATGCGGTTCCCTTGGTCTCTAGCCATGCAGCGAACTTTGCGCCACCTGCGTTACCCATTCCGAGGGTGCTGGTCCAGCCACCTGCGTTAGAGGTGAATACAGGAGCACCGAAAGCGGTCTGTAGTGGGTAGAAGTGGTATGGGTCTCCACCGTCCGAGCCGTAACCGATCTGAAGCTCACCGTTCTTGACCTGCGATAGGGCAGTAACAGCCTTTGGAGCCTTCTTTACGTTACGTAGCCAGGCGATGTTCTCAGTCCAGGCAGGAACACCGTACTGAACACCGCTGACCTTGAAGCCTGCAAGTGCGTTCGCTGCTAGACCAGCCTTGACCGAAGCCGAGAGGTTGATCGAACGTAGAACACCAGCAGCAGCTAGGTTTCCGGTCCAGTCGTGTGGAGCAGCAGCCAGAATGTCAGGGCCGGTTCCAGCTGGAACTGCGGTCGTGACTATGTCCCAAACCTGGCCGAAGTCCTTACCGACGATGGTGACGTCGATGTCGTTTGCAGAAGCCCATGCGTAAACGACCTTGTTGATAACAGGCTTTGAGCCGTTATCTACCCAGATCAATAGGCTTCCAGTGTTAACAGCGTTAGCAGGAGTGCTAACGGCTAGCATGGCGGCGGTTGCCAGTCCGGCAACTACACCCGCGATGCCACGGTTGCGGATCTTCATTTGTAACCTTTCAGTTGACTAGTCGATGAAGGACTTGCAATCAAGTCTCCATAATGAAACAACGCGGAGACCTCAACTAGCAACCTGAAAAGGCCATTTTTGATAACGGTCTCATCACAAATCCTGCAAGCGTTTACAAAAAAGGTTCTTTTCTGCACGATGGACTAACCTAAATCTCATGTCGAAAAACGAACTTCTCTATGTAACTAAAGACAACGCAGAGTGGTGGCGCTCAGCCGTCATCTACCAGATCTACCCTCGCTCCTTCGCCGACGGCAACGGAGACGGTATGGGAGACCTAAAGGGTGTAACCGACAGACTGGAATCGCTTGCCGAATTGGGCATCGACGCCATCTGGTTCTCTCCTTTCTTCAAGTCACCTCAAAAAGACGCCGGCTACGACGTGTCTGACTACAAAGACATCGACCCGCTGTTCGGCACCCTGGCCGACTTCGACATCATGCTTGCCAAGGCGACCAAGCTAGGCATTCGCATCATCGTTGACCTAGTGCCAAACCACTCCTCCGATCAGCACGCGCTGTTCCAGGCAGCTCTAAAGGCTGGCAAGGGTTCCCCTGAGCGCGACATGTACATGTTCCGCGACGGCAAGGGATTCCTCGGCCGCAAGGAGCCAAACAACTGGAAGTCGGTTTTCGGTGGTAACGCATGGACCCGAATCACCGAGCCAAACGGTCGCAAGGGCCAGTGGTACCTCCACATCTTCGACTCGTCGCAGCCGGACTTCAACTGGGACAACCCGAAGGTCCTCGAATACTTCGACGGAGTCCTACGCTTCTGGCTCGACCGCGGTGTCGCCGGCTTCCGCATCGACGTCGCCCACGGCCTCAAGAAGCGCAAGGGTCTGCCAGACACCAAGGACTACTCGACCGAAATGGGTGGAGCTAAGGCCGAAGAAGACATGACCATCGAGGAACTCGAAGAGCGCAACCCGTTCTGGGGTCAGCCAGAGGTCCACGAAATCAACAAGCGCTGGCGCAAGATCCTCGACGAGTACGACGACCGCGTCATGTGTGGCGAGGCTTGGGTAATGCCGCTTAACCGCATGGCCACCTGGGTTCGCCCAGATGAGTACCACCAGACCTTCAACTTCGGCTACATGTTCGCCGGTTGGACCAAGGAGGAGCAGCGCAAGAGCATCAACGAGTCGCTCGAAGCCTTCGGTAAAGTTGGCGCACCGAGCACCTGGGTGTTCTCGAACCACGACGTAATCCGTCACGTTTCGCGCTTCGGAATGGCCAACGGCGTCCCGCAGGGTGACGGCATCGGCCCGAACAGCGAGCAGCCAGACGAGGCAGTAGGTCTTCGCAAGGGACGCGCTGCCACAGCGTTTATGCTCGGCCTCCCCGGCGGTGCCTACCTATACCAGGGTGAAGAACTGGGCCTCCCGGAGCACACCACCCTCGAGGGTAAGTACCGCGAGGACCCAACCTGGTTCCGCACCAACGGCGAGCGCGTCGGTCGCGACGGTTGCCGCGTACCTATTCCATGGGAGTCCGGCGTCAACGAGTCGAACGGCTTCTCGACCAAGATCGGTAACGGCTGGCTACCTCAGCCGGAGAGCTACCGTCGCTACGCTCGCAACCTACAGGTCGGCCAGCCTGGCTCGACCCTCGAGCTCTACAAGGCTCTGCTAAAGGTTCGTAAGCAGCACAACCTTGGTGCGGGTAACTTCGCCTGGGCTCCTGAGTACGAAAACGCAAACTCTCTCGCCTATGTAAACAACGGCGTACTGGTTCTGGCCAACTTCACCGGCCACCCGGTCACCTTGCCTGCGGGTGAGATCCTGGTCACCACTCAGCACGATCTTCGTGTCGAGGGTGAACTCGAGCACGACCAGACAGTCTGGATCAAGCTCAGCTAATGGATTTGGCTTCGGGTGCCCACCACTCACCTTTCATCTCGAGTGAGTGGTGGCGCTCGGCCATCATCTACCAGATTTACCCGCGCTCATTCGCCGATTCAAACGGCGATGGCATGGGCGATCTACCCGGCATCACTTCTCGGCTCGGAGCACTGGCGTCTTTAGGGATTGACGCCATATGGCTTTCGCCGTTCATGCGCTCCCCGCAGAAGGACGCCGGTTACGACGTATCGGATTACACCGACGTTGACCCACTGTTCGGCACTCTTGGCGACTTTGACGCCATGGTGACCAGGGCGCACGAACTCGGTTTGCGCGTCCTGGTTGACCTGGTGCCAAACCACACCTCCGACCAGCACAAGTGGTTCCAGGCCGCACTCGCCGCCCCGAAGGGTTCGCCCGAACGTGCCTTTTACCACTTCAAAGAGGGTCGCGGCGAGAACGGCGAGCTACCCCCGAACAACTGGCTTTCGATGTTTGGCGGCCCAGCGTGGACGCGCATCGAAGACGGCTCGTGGTACTGCCACCTCTTCGACTCGAGCCAGCCAGACCTCAACTGGGAGAACCCAGCCGTTCAAGAGGCGTTCGAAGACATACTCAGGTTTTGGCTCGACCGCGGAGTCGATGGGTTCCGCGTTGACCAACCGCATGCGATGGGCAAGGCCGAGGGGCTACCCGACCACCCAGACGTCGAACGGGCGGGTGCTGGATTCATCGAAGGTGAGCCGAGCCCGCCGATGTGGTTCCAAGAATCGGTTCACCCGATCTTCCGTCGCTGGCGGGCAATTCTCGACTCCTACCCCGGCGAGCGCGCGATGTGCGGCGAAGCCTACGTGCTGCCGCTCAGCTTCATGGCCCTGTGGGTTCGCCCAGACGAGTTTCACCAGACCTTCAACTTCCGCTACCTCGACAGCGAGTGGAAGCCCGAGATCCTGTTTGCCTCGATCAACGAATCCTTCAAAGCTTTCGACGAGGTGAGAGCCCCGAGCACCTGGGTGCTCTCGAACCACGACATCATTCGCCACGCGACCCGCATGGGCGGAGTGGTAGGACGCCCAACCGCATCGGACGGCATCGGCCCAAACGACCCGCAACCAGATCGCGAACTCGGGCTAAGGCGCGCACGCGGTGCAACCCTATTCACCCTCGGACTCCCCGGCTCCACCTATCTATACCAAGGTGAAGAACTAGGCCTGCCCGAGCACACCACGATTGCCCCGGAGTTTAGGCAAGACCCAACCTTCTTTAGAACGGATGGCAAGCGAGTTGGCCGCGATGGCTGCCGTGTGACGCTGCCCTGGGAGTCTGGTGCCGGCGCTGCCAACGGCTTCAACCAAACGGGCAAAGCCTGGATCCCCCAGCCAGAAATCTATGCCGAATACTCACGTGACCGGCAAGAAGGCATCCCTAGTTCGACACTCGAGCTTTACAAGCACGCGCTTAAACTGCGCAAAGAACTTGGCCTCGGCCACGGCTCGTTCGACTGGGTGACCGAATACACCAACGAAACTACTCTCGGCTACCTGAACAACGGCATCCTCGTGATTCACAACTTCGGGCGCGAACCAATCGCACTACCCCAAGGCAACCTCATTGCATCGAGCCAATATGGCGATACTCTCGTGATTGAGGCAGACCAGACGGTTTGGCTGAACACTAAGTAGAGAGGTTGACCATGGCTCGCAAGACCTATGACACCGATCAGCAAATTTCCCGCCTGCGCAACTACAACATTGTCGCCGGATTCCTTCACCTATTTCAGGCAGTAACCTTTGGCTACTTCCTGACCCAACTACCTTTCCAGGTGGACTTCCCCGTCACCATCGACTACATGACCGGTCCGCCGGGATCATCGGCTCCACTCGAGACAGTCACGCTCTTCAACATCAACCTCGGTATCGGTGCCGTCGCGTTCCTCGGAATGTCGGCGTTCTTCCACTTCCTAATTTCTTCACCTTGGTTCTTCAAGCGCTACGCAAACGGCCTGAAGCAAAACCACAACTACTTCCGCTGGGTCGAATACTCGCTCAGCTCATCCGTCATGATCTGGCTCATCTCACAGCTCTGTGGCGTGAATGACATGGCCGCACTGTTCTCGATCTTCGCCGTCAATGCGTCGATGATCATGTTTGGTGCTCTGCAGGAGAAGTACGAAACCCCGGGAAACAAGAAGGGTCTGCCGTTCATCTTCGGTTGCATGACCGGAATCGTTCCTTGGATCATCATCGGCGTGAACACCCTCCAGCCAGGTAGCACCAGTGCTGCCGAGGTTCCTGGCTTCGTGATCGGCATCATCATCACGCTGTTCATTTTCTTCAACACCTTTGCGGTGAACCAGGTCCTCCAGTACCGCCAAATCGGCAAGTGGGCCAGCTACCTCCAAGGCGAGCGCAGCTACATCACGCTAAGCCTGCTAGCCAAGTCGGTCTTGGCTTGGCAGGTTTTCTCGGGAGCAATTGTTCCCGTGCTAACCGGCACCAACTAGTTCAAAAGAGAAAAGCCCCGACCTGTGTGGTCGGGGCTTTTCTCTTACCCATTGCTTAGACGTTCTTTGGCTTGCGTGGCCACCAGAACTTCTCGCCAGCGATGAACGCCAGAGCAGGAACAATCACTGTTCGCACGAGCAGGGTGTCGAGCAGCACACCGATGCAGACAATCACACCGATCTGGGTGAGCGCGATCAAAGGCAGAACGCCGAGAACCGCGAACACCGCTGCGAGCAGAACACCCGCGCTGGTGATCACACCACCGGTAGCCGATAGCGCCT
>JACCEC010469216.1_pt1 | contig 10706 bp, 4 predicted proteins | sample 7450121 | NCBI WGS metagenome assembly JACCEC01 (sample SAMN15323455, study PRJNA562643) | freshwater metagenome | isolation source: river surface water | place: USA:Blue River Watershed | collected 2017-08-18 | reverse complement strand
TGGTGTAGTTTTGTCTATGGCTTGGCTTTTATCCTAAATCCATTTTTTTAGAATGACGCTAAGTCACCACGACGATATTGTAAATATGCAGTTACAAATAAGCCAGGAATTGTTACTCCAATAAGACCTAATACAATACCTGATAATAAAGGTTCAACCATAATTAATATTAAATGAAAAAAAGAATTATTTAAGTTTGCAAGCAAACTTGTGAATTTTGCTTGCAAACTTTTGTGTATCTTTCACAACACGCAAGTTAACTATAAAAAATTAATTCTTTAAAAAAGATCTCCGGATTCTTTTAGTATTTTTTCTAAAAAACGCTAAATAACATTTCTTATTAGCTTTTTTTATTTTCTATACTTTTTGTGGAGTTTTCACACTTCCATATCTTACCTTTAAAATTTTGGGCAAACCCAACTAATAATTTTTTTTCACCCATGCAGTACTTGGATTTAAAAACCAATAAAGTTTGCAAGGAAACTTTGAAAGTTTATATTTACAAAACCTGCTTTCGAAAACTTTCAAAGTTTCCTTGCAAACTTAGAAGCAAAATAAGTTTTTAGATACTATGATCTTTATACCTCAATTCTTTTAAAAAAAAATTAAAAAAAAATAACCATTTTTGTTATACAGTCTAAGTTTGTTTTATCTAAATTTCTAAGAAAATAGTAAAATTAAATCAATAATGGAATATTAAAACGATTTATAATTTAAAATCGTGTTATCCTAATTTCAAAATTAGGAAAAAAATTTGAAAATAATTATTTTATAAGCGTTTATTTAGATGGTTTTATATAAATTATAAAACAAATTTTTAATCTATATAAAGCCATCTAAAAGTATTAAAATTTTTAGTTAAAAATATAACTTGAGAATAAAACAGCTAAAACGAAAATTAATAATAGTCCAAAATATAGACTAGTACGGTTTAATTCAACTACTTGTTTATTTGGATTTGGTCTAGACATAAAGAAAGAAAATTTTGTTAGTTGGTCTAGCTTTTCATATAATTTCGAATGAAAAAATAATATTTTTTATTAAATTTAATAAAATTAATAAAATGCCTTTTTATTTAAAACTTTTTAATAAAAGATAAAATTAAGAGTTACTTATAGTTATCTCCTACTTTTTGACAAAGCCAAAAAAGAAAATTTTGCTTTGAAGGCAGTACATTTTAATATATATAAATTTATAAATTTATAACTTTAAGCTTATAAACTTTGCAGTTAGCTTAAGATAAAGAGTTAATTTATAAATCCAAACTTGAGTTTGTCAAGTTTTTATATATAAAAATTTTTTTAATAAAAAAGGTTTTTTTATTAAAAAATAAAAATTATATAAATAAGAATCTAGCCTTTTAAGTATTTTTTTTACTTATTCAACTTAAATATTAAAAAATTAGATTTTAGATTAGTAAATCAAATCTTTACTAATAAATTTAGCTAAGCTGTATAATGTTCGTTATTAATGAATTAATAACATTAATTCTATCATTTAGGGAATTTTTTTAGAAAAAAAAGATTCCTTGATGTAATAAGCTCAGCTAATTCTCTTGCTAAAGCTAACCTTAAAAAAGGGTTTTACTAGCAGAGCTAGTCTTGTTTAGCAAGACTAAAGTTGTCTAAAAACTATTTGATTATCTTGAAATAAATTGCATAGCTGTAATAGCACCTAAAAAGAAAATTGTAGGAACAGCGATTGCATGGATAGCTAGCCAACGGAAAGTAAAAATTGGATAAGTAATAACTTCAGCTGATTTTCTTGTAGTCATATTGAATCAGTTTAAAAAGATAAAATATTTATTAAAAAAAGAACTCGAAATTTTTTTTTTTAATTAGCTTTCAAAGTTTGCAAGCAAACTTAGTCCAACCCTGAAAGGTTGTCAACCTTTTTATTATCTAAAAAATAATAAAAAAAGAGTAAAAAAATTATTTGAAACTTTTTATAAAACCATTTAAGCTAAATTATAAGAATGCTAATCCGTCAAAAACGGACCCTTTCGGGCGGAATTAAAATAATCTTTATTTTTAATTTTTTAATTTTCCATTTTCTTATGGAATTAAAAAAATTTTACTTTTAATAAGTCAATATTACTCAAAATTATAAAAAAAAAAAAGATCGATTTTATAATTTTTTAAAATTTAAAATAAAGACAAGGTAATAAACATTAACCTTAGTTCAATTTTGTAAGTATAATTTATATATAGAATCTATAAAATTATTTTTTTGTAACAAAAAAATAATCAATCTTTTTTTTTCCATATTCTAACAATATCTAACTATACAAATATGCATATTTCAATAATGCAATTCCAATTCAATAAACTTAACCCTAACGGTTGGGTTTATAAATTATACAATAAAAATAGTTTTGTTTAGTTTTGCTAACTATAAACCCAAATTTTTAAAAAAAGTATAACAAATTTTTTTATAATAAAACGAAATAATGTCCAATTAACGTAACTTTTTTTAAAAAATCTCAAAAAATTTAGGAAAAACATTTTACCTTATTTTAGTTTCGACTTTTTCCTTTCTTTAATAAAAACTTCTTTCAAAGTTTGCTTGCAAACTTAGACATATTGATAAAAATAGTAATTAGAAAAAAAATGAGCTGAATTATTTTAGAAACGATTTTTTCTTACTAACTTTGCTTGCAAACTTCCGAAGATAAAAATTTCAATAAATTTTAATGGTTTCTTTTTTTACAAACTTAACCGATAAGGTTAGGTTTAACGAGTATTGTGTTTGAATTTTGTAATAAGCGAAGTTGTCCATGAGTTTGAAATTCAATTAGTGAACGTAAAACTACCTAAGTTTGCAAGCAAACTTAGAATGATTTTCGTTTGTTTAACAAAAAAGTTTTTTTAAAAAATCCAACTCATTGAATTAAGTTTAGAGTCTCATTTAATTCTTAAAAAATCATATTCTTTAATTTTTGTTTTTAACTTTTGTTGGTAAGTAACCAAGTTTGCAAGCAAACTTGGAAAGTTAAGTAAAAAAATTACTTTTAAAGGAAGTTTATATTAAAAATTGATTTAACTAACTAAATAAATTGTAAATTACGATTACTTGTAAAGTGCTTCTTAATCTTGTGGAACTTTAGCTTTGCAAAAGTCATTAATTGTCAATTAACTTTAAAAAAATGATTTATATTTAGATTTTTATTAATTAATGGATAACTTGTTAATAAAAATCCTCTAAGTTTGCTTGCAAACTTTGAAAGAGTTCTCTTAGCTTAGTAAGTAGTCATAAAAAAATTTTAACGATGTCAATAAATAAATATTTTTTACCCGATTTTATAGAAATTCAAAGAAATAGTTTTCGCCAATTGTTAGAGTATGGTTTAATTGAAGAGTTTTCAAAACGAAATCCTATAAATAACGTAAAAAAAGATCTTGAATTATATTTTTATCCTGAATATTATAAATTAACTATCCCTGAATTTAATCCAAAAAAAGCTATTTTAAATTCTAAAAGTTATACTTCAAAATTATATATGCCTGTTCAATTATCTGATAAAAATTCAAAAATTATTAAATTAAAATGGGTTTATATCGGAAATATTCCATTAATGACAAAACGTGGTCATTTTATCTTAAATGGAGCAGCAAGAGTTATTATTAATCAAATTATTAGAAGTCCTGGAATTTATTATCAAGAAAAATTTTATGAAAATTATTTACAAAAATGGAGTCAAAAAGCTGAAAATAGTTATAAACGATATTATGCAGATTTAATTTGTCTTAAAGGAACATGGTTAAGACTTGAAGTTGATAAAAAGAAAAATATTTGGGCTCAGACAAAAAAAGGTCCAAAAATTCCAATTTTTTGGTTTCTTCTGGCAATGGGATTAACTAAAAACGTTATCTTTCAATCTGTGTTAGAACCAACAAGACTAATCAGAAATTTAGAAGAAAGAAACATGAAAAAGAAAAAAGAATCAAATTTTAAAGGACTATATCGTTTAACAACAAAAAGTGGAAAAAAAATTTATCCTTATATTACAAGTTCTTCAGAAAGTTGGAAATTAATTTATTCTTTAATTACGGGAAAAAATCCAAACATTGAAAAAAATCTTTCAAATTTAGGAAGAAAATGGATATTTAATAAATTTATGAATCCACGATCTTATGATTTAGGAAAACAAGGACGATTAGCCTTCAACAAAAAATTAGGATTAAATATTGCAGTTAATCAATTAACTTTAACTCCTTATGATTTATTATATGCAACAGATTCCTTAATTAAAGTTGAAAAAGGCTTAAAAGCCATTGATGATATTGATCATTTAAAAAATAGAAGAGTTCGAACCTCTGGTGAACTTATTCAAATTCAAATTGGGAATGGCGTTAGTCGATTAGAAAAATTAGTTCGTGAAAAAATGAAAGAAAGTTCTAAGAAATTTGAATTATTTGCTTCAAAAAAAAAACTGGAGCAATTTTCACAAAATCAAGGATTTGGACAAGAATCAGATCAAAAATTAAAAACGTCTAAAAAAAAAATAATATCTACTGTTTCAGGAGGAAAAAAAAATCTTTCAAGAATTTCAAATCTACAGAAAGAAAATAATTTTCAAAAATTAAAAATTAGTCATTTAATAAATACTAAAGCATTTAATAGTTCTTTAAAAGAGTTTTTTGGAACAAGTCCTTTATCACAATTTATGGATCAAATTAATCCATTATCTGATATTACTCACAAAAGAAGACTTAGTTCAATGGGTCCAGGGGGAGTTACAGGTGATACTGCAACATTAGCTATTCGAGGTATTCACCCTACGCATTACGGGCGTATTTGTCCTGTTGAAACTCCTGAAGGGAAAAATACAGGTTTAGTAAATTCAATGACAACTTATGCAAGAGTGAATTTTGAAGGAATTTTAGAAAGTCCATTTTATAAAGTTTATAAAGGTCAAGTTCAAAAAAACGCTGGAATGTTTTTTCTATCTGCTGAAGAAGAAGAAAAAATCAAATTAGCAGCTTCTGATTTATTTGTTTCTTCTATTAAATTTTTACCGCGTTCTTATATTCCTGTACGTATTCGAGAAGATTTTACCAAAATAACAAGAAACGAAGTTCAATATATTGGAGTTTCTCCTATTCAAATGATTTCAATTGCTACTTCTTTAATCCCTTTTTTAGAACACGATGATGCAAACAGAGCATTAATGGGTTCAAATATGCAACGACAAGCTGTTCCACTTATGCGTCCTGAACGTCCAGTCGTAGGAACAGGATTAGAAGCAAGAGCAGTTAGTGATTCTGGTCATGTTATTCAAGCGAAATATAGTGGAATTGTTACTTATGTTAGTGGACAAACTATACTAGTAACAACAATATTAAAAAATTAAAAACAAAAATAGGTTTTCTCTTAATCTGACAAGTAGACTTTTGCAAGAGCTAAATTTTTAATTCCTAAATTTTAAAATTAAAGCTTTTTATGCAAAATCTGCTTAACAGACTTTGGGAAGACATTTGCCAAACCTTGTCTGCTTTAGGAGACTAAGTTTGCTTGCAAACTTAGTATGTTAAGCGGCTTGGCTGTAGAAACTTTTTTAATATTAAAAAATATTAAGAAAAAATGGATAATCATTGGATAATATTTGAAAATCTTATATAAAATAACTCAATAAAAAAAATATGTTATTTAACATTAATAAAAAAAATTTGGTCGAGCTTAATTGTTATCAACCCTTAAGGTCTTATCAAAGCCAACCCTTTGGGTTGGCTTTGCTTGAACAAAATGTCAGAATGGATAAATTAGGGAAAGTTTGTCAATCTTTAAAGGACACAAATGTTGGACATTTAACCTCACATAATTTGCAAAAAGGTTTTTGCAAGCCTAATTCTTTAGGTTCGACTTCGGAAGAAAGTTTAGTTTATAATAAAGAAATAGTAAAAAAGAATAAAATTTTAACTTCTAATTATTCACTTGATCCTTTTTATAGATCCAATCAAGATACAAGTTTAGTTCATAAACCTGTTGTTTTTGAAGGACAATGGGTTGAGGCTGGAGATTTACTTGCGGATTGTTCAGCTAGTGTTGGTGGGGAATTATCTTTAGGACAAAATATTTTAATAGGTTATATGCCTTGGGAGGGATATAACTTTGAAGATGCTATTCTTATTAGTGAAAGATTAGTATATGATGATTTATATACATCTATTCATATTGAAAAATATGAAACAGAAATTCGCGAAACAAAACTTGGAATCGAAGAGATAACTCGTGAAATTCCTGAATTAGGAAAAAAAGATTTAGAAAATTTAGATTCTAATGGATTAATAAAAATTGGAAGTTGGGTTGAAGAAGGTGATATTTTAGTTGGCAAAGTAACACCAATAAGTAAAAAAGATCAATCACCTTATCAAAAATTGTTATATACAATTCTCGAAAAAGAGTTTTTACCTGTTTGTGACAGTTCATTTAGAGCTCCAAAAGGTATCAAAGCAAAAGTTATTGATATTAAAATTTTAAAAAATTTTTTACCGATTCAAAGTATTTCAAAACAAAACTTAGATAAAAAAAGTCTTAATTTAAAATCAAAAAAAGAAAATGTAAAAAAATTAATAAAACAAAAAGAATTCATTAAAAAAGATAAAATGGTTTTTGGAAAAACGGTTATTCATACTAATTCTTCAAAGCAAGACTTAGAAGATAAAATAGGTAAAGCGAAAAAGTCTTTACAAACTCAAACTATAGGGTTAGGTTTGCAAAGACTTGAAACTTCAAAATTTCAAAGGCATAATAAAAAAATTGTTTTAAAAAGCGGTCCAGTTATTTGTAAACCTAATCCAAAAGATTGGGTTTGGAAAGAAAAACAATATTTTTTTACACCTGAAGGATTATCTTTTCAAATGGATTCTCTTAACAAATCTTTTCCCAACCCTAAGCCTAGCGATTCAGTTAGTCAAACGATCCATTTTAACTCACAGGGTGAAAAAAGCTATTATAATAGGGATAAAAAAGTTTTAAGCGAATCGAAAAAACCTTTTAAATCAAAAAAAAACTTGTATTTATCAAAATTTATTCCTTTAATTAATAAAAATAAGCCTTTAAAAAATAATATGTTAAATTCTTGGCAATCTTTAAAAGTTGGTCAAGGCTTTATTTTAGAAAAACGAACGCATATGCGCCAAAAAAAATTCTTAACAAAACTTTATTTTTTTAAAAAACATCTTTTAAACAAATTAAACCAGAAATTTGGTCTAGCTTATCCAAAATTTTTAAAAAATTTTAGGGAAAATCTAAATTTATTAATCACTCAAAAATTGAGTTCAACTGAACTAAATAAGGCAAGTATACAAGCTAAATCAAACATTGTCTTAGGTTTTGGAAACAAAACGATTAATCGTTTAACTTTAACTAAGAGTCAAGTTGACAATACTCAAATAAAAAGATTCGATAAATCTTTAAAAAAATTTATTTATTCAAATCAATCAACTTTAAAAAATGCTTTTATTTTGCGTTCATTATTTTTAGAAAAAAATCAAATAAATAAAAAAGTAGGTGGAACTGGACTTATTAAAGAAGAAAAAAAAATTGAATCTATTGAAATTTTATTAGCAGAAAAAAGAAGAGTTCAAGTTGGTGATAAAATGGCTGGACGTCACGGAAATAAAGGAATTATTTCAAATATTCTTCCAAGAGAAGATATGCCCTATTTACCAGATGGAACTCCTTTAGATATGGTACTAAACCCACTAGGTGTTCCTTCACGAATGAACGTAGGCCAAATTTATGAATGTTTATTAGGATTCGCTGGTCGATATTTAGGAGAAAATTTTAAAGTTTTTCCTTTTGATGAAATTTATGGTCCTGAAGCTTCACGAAGTTTTGTTTACTCAAAATTATTTGAAGCAAGAAAAAAAACAGGATTTAATTGGTTATATGACCCTAAAAACCCAGGAAAAATTCGATTATATGATGGACGAACTGGAGATTGTTTTGATCAACCTGTAACGGTTGGTGAATCTTATATATTACGATTAGTTCATATGGTTGATGATAAAATCCATGCACGTTCTACTGGTCCATATTCTTTAGTAACTCAACAACCATTACGTGGGCGTTCAAAAAAAGGTGGTCAACGTTTAGGAGAAATGGAAGTATGGGCTTTAGAAGGTTATGGAGCAGCTTTTACATTATTAGAAATGTTAACTATTAAATCTGATGATATGACAGGTCGATTAACTTTATGGTCAAATATTATATTAAATAAGGATATTTCTATTGGAACACCAGAGTCTTTTAAAGTGCTTGTTTGTGAACTTCAAGCACTTTGTGTAGATATAGAATTATTTCGTCTAAATCCTAAAAAGAAAAATAATCTTCTTATGATTGATAATTTAATGAATTTAGCTTAATTTTTTAAGATAAAAATATATTTTTTTAGGAAAATTTTATGATTTATTGTTTAACAAATCCATCTAAAAAAAATTTAGTTAAACAATAAATCATAGAATTTTAGTAAAAGTTATCAAATATTAAGACTTTTTTGTAAACCTTAAAGTTGAAAGGTTGAATAAACCAAAAAAGATAATTTTGTCAACTTTTTTAAGTTCTCCATGCAAACTTAAACAGCAGGGCTTCACAACATTAGATTATTAGGCTTTTGGAAGTCCAAGATAAAGTTTCCAAAGCTGAATTTGCAAATCTTATCTTGAGCTTGAATAGTGTGCACTACAAAAAAACAATTGTCAAGGATTCACTTTATAAATAATCTTTTTATGTCTTTGTTGTGTTTTCCTTATTAAATGATTATTTGTAAACAATAATTGCAAAAAATTTTTATTAGAAATTCTCATCTATTGCTTTCAAAGTTTGCAAGCAAACTTTGAATTTTCTCTGAATTTTATGTCAATTCTTTTACAGGAAAATTTTTATTTAAGTTTTTTAATTTTATAGCTTTTTCTTGACTTAAGAAAATCCAACTCTTAGAATTGCAAACCTAAGTAATAGGAAAAACTAGAACAAAGTTTGTAAACAAACTTGTAAAGTTTGTTTACAAACTTTGAAAGGCTGCTTTGCAGACTTTAAAAAGCTTATGGTGTGCTTTCCACAAGGTTGAGTTTGACAGAATATTCCGTGAAATTTTATAAGTTTGCAAGCAAACTTGTAAATTTTGCTTGCAAACTTATAAAATTTCACTTTAATCGGTAGTTTTTTAAAAAAACTATAGTCGGTTTTTAAGCCAGCATTAGCTAGGTCGAATATTTTTTACTAAGTCAAAATACTTTCTTAGTCAAAAATATGATTTAACAACTTTTTAGAGTTATTATTCATAACATTAAAAATGCTGAATTTAAAAAATAAAAAATAAAAAATTAAGGAAAAAACAAAAAGCCAAAGCCAAAGTTTTTATAAATCTGGCATTCAATTTTTAAATTTTGCCAAAATTGTTTACCCATTAATCTTAATTATCGCCATCTATTTTTAAAATCAAAGTTTGCAAGCAAAATTTACAAGTTTGCTTATAAACTTTGGAGTTCGAGTAGGAGTAGATTTGACAAATTTATTTTCTAAAGCCAATACAAAATTAAACCTATGGGTTAGTATTCTAAGCCTAAACTTTCGTTTTGCAACTTTTTAGAAGATTGAAATTCTAGACTTAATTAATCAAATAGTTGGAGTAAAGTCTCTTTTCTTGCTATAGTCAGCTTTAGCTGACTATAGCAGATTTTGGGAAAGATTTATAAATAAATTAATAATTTGGAAAGAATATTAATATTTAATTAGTTGAACTAAAAAAATTTATGCTACCAAAGTTTGCTTGCAAACTTTGTTTTTTAAAAAAGGAAAAATTTAAATAATATTAATAGTTTTAAAAAAGCTTAGTTGTTTAAGTACTCAAATAATTGAAAGATTTTTTTTGTAAATTTATTATTAAGTTCTTAGTTTGTAAGCAAACTTTGAAAATTAATTTAATAGAATAAAAATTTGATTTATAATTTACAAAATAATCTATATTAGCATGGTTGAAAAATGTAATTTCTAGAATAATCTATGAACCATTTAAAAATGGTTCATAGATTATTCTAGAAATTACATTTTTCAATGAATTTTTTATTTAATAATTTAATGAAGTCAATTCTTTAAAGTCTTTATGATTTAAAAAAATGTGTTGAAAACTCAAGCATAGGATTCTGTTTGGATTACTTTTACTAAGTATTTTATTAGCTAGATTATTTTAAATGAAAAAGCTTTAAAAAAAGTTAATTAAAAAAAAAATTCTATTCGATTAGACATTCAATGTTATTTTAAGTTAAAATAAGGAAAATTATTTATAAAAAATGGAGAGATGGCTGAGTGGTCGAAAGCGGCTGATTGCTAATCCGTTGTACAGAATTTTTTGTACCGAGGGTTCGAATCCCTCTCTCTCCGATTTTAAATATTTTTCTAAAACAATGATTATAGTAAAATCTTTTCGAATAATTCATTCAAATAAATTTTTAGAAAAATATTAGGTTCTTTAAGTTTCTTAAAGTATACTTGTCCAACCTTAGAATAGAGTTTTTTAAAATTCTATATATAAAGCACTTTTAAATCATAGTCATGATTGACTAATCAATTGTTTATTAAAATACTAGATTTAATTAACAATTTTTAATGAGTTAAATAATTTTCTCTAAATAAGTTTTTTTAGTCAAATTATTTAAGTTTTGCTAAGCAAAACTTAGGTAATTGGCAAACCTAATCTTAAG
>JACCEC011478715.1_pt1 | contig 10710 bp, 9 predicted proteins | sample 7450121 | NCBI WGS metagenome assembly JACCEC01 (sample SAMN15323455, study PRJNA562643) | freshwater metagenome | isolation source: river surface water | place: USA:Blue River Watershed | collected 2017-08-18 | reverse complement strand
GGTGCGCACCGGCGACGACGACGGTCCCGTGTTCCGGCGAGGGAATCTCGATGGGAAGGAGCGTTACTGGGCCTTCCACGGGGCGCAGGACGCCTGGCCGCACGGACGCCCCTATGACCTCGCCCCAGCACCCCACCAGCAACCACACGGCAGCGAGCTCCCGACGCCCCTCGCGCGCCTGGTGACGGCGTTGCGGCGCGGACCCCACGCTCCCCTCGCGGTGCTCGCGCTGGCTGACCTCGTCCTGGCCGTGACCCTCCGGCTCGCTTGGTTCCGCTTCCTCGCGGCGGACCCAGCCCGCAGCGCGGAGGCGCGCCGCATCCTGGTCGGCGAAGCAGACGAACCGCAGACGATCGCGCGCAAGAATCACCGGAACGTGTGGGAGGTCGTGAAGGGATCAGGCGAGGTGGCCGCCGCGCGGTCGTCGTACCTCTACCTGATCGACCGGATCGAGCGCCTCGCCCACGCACCCGGGCCGGTCGCCGCCCATGCAGACGCGATCGAGGCGCTTCGCCCGCACCTCGTGGCGTTGTGCGACCGTGCGCACTGGACCGAGCGCGCGCTCTTCGGTTTCGACGGTACGCGATGGTGGCGCCTCGCGGGCACGACGCCGCAGTCGGCGGAGGCACCCGTCGGGTGCGAGCGCGCCGTGGCAGGCGCGACGGTGCTCGTGCACGAGGGCTCGACCTTCGAACTGTCCCCCTTCATCGTGTTCCGCGACAGGGAAGCGTTCCTCTACCAGGAAGGCATCGGCAAGCGGGCCACCCACGCGAGCCTCGTCGCAGGTGCGACCCGTTCCGAGTTGCCCCAAATCAACTTCCGTTCGGCGACGGAACTGTGTGTACGAGACTGGGTGCCGACGGCGCACGCGCGGAGCACCTGAACCACCCTGCGAACGCCGCGCAGCGACGCCTGCCCCGCCGGTCACCCGGGGGGAGGGCGTTACGGGAGGGGGGCGGGCAGCCCCCCTCCCGTCCCAAGCACCGTCCCGCGCCCGAAGGTCTCGCAGAGGCCCCGCACCCCCGGTGCCGCGTTCCAGGGCAACTCCCGCAGGCGCCAGCCCCAGTTCCCGGCGGCGACCCCCGGCGTGTTCAACCGCGCCTCCGTGCCCAGGCCGAGGAGGTCCTGCATGGGTGCCACCGCCGTGTCCGCGATGCTCGCCCAGGCCTCGCGGACGAGGGCCCACGCTGCGTTCCCGCCGTCCCGGCCCGTCGTCACGCGGAAGACATGGCGGGTGCGCTCGTCGGTGCTCGCGTACCAGCCCGCGGCGGTGTCGTTGTCGTGGGTGCCCGTGTAGACGACCCAGTTCGGGTCGCGCCAGGTGTGCGGGAGGAAGGGGTGCAGCGGGTTCCCCCCGTAGGCGAACTGGAGCACCTTCATGCCGGGCAGGCCCGTCGCCTCGCGCAGGGCGATCACGTCGGGCGTGATGTCGCCGAGGTCCTCCGCCACGAGGGGGAGCGCGCCGAGGCCGGTGCGGAGCGCCTCGAACAACGCGAGGCCCGGCCCCGCCTCCCAGCGCCCCTTCCGCGCGTCGGGCTCGTCCGCGGGGATGCACCAGTTGGCCGCGAAGCCCCGGAAGTGGTCGAGCCGCACCGCGTCCACGAGGTCGAGCTCGCGGCGCAAGCGCGCGGTCCACCATGCGAAACCGTCGCGCGCGTGACGGTCCCAGGCGTAGACCGGGTTGCCCCAGCGCTGACCCGTCGGGGAGAAGTAGTCGGGCGGCACCCCGGCGATGGGGTCGGGCTTTCCGTCGGCGCCGAGCCGGAAGAGCGCGCGGTGGGCCCAGGTGTCGCAGCCGTCGCCGCTCACGAAGATGGGGACGTCCCCCAGGATGCGGATCCCCTTCGCGCGCGCGTGCGCCCGCACCTGCGACCACTGTACGTGGAAGAGGTACTGCAGCCCCTCGGCGATCGCGACCTCGTCGGCCAGCTCCTTTCGCAGGCGCGCGAGCCCCTTCCGGGCCTGCACGGCCTCCGGCCAGTCCCACCACCCGCCCCCGTGCGTGGCAGCGAGCGCGGCGTAGAGTGCCCAGTCCTCGAGCCAGGCCCGCTCTCCCGCCACCCAGGCACGGCACGCCGGCTCCGGCGCGATCCGCGCGGCGGCCTTCCGCAGGAGGGGAAGCTTCCAGGACTCGACGAGGTCGGCGTCCAGCGACTCCCGGCCCCAGGGCATGGCCACGGGGTCGAGCAACCCCGCGGTGACCAGCGCCTCGACGCTGATCAGGCGCGGGTCGGCGGCGAACGCAGACGGCGACGCGTACGGCGAGTTCCCCGGCCCAACGGGATGCAGCGGGAGGACCTGCCAGAGGTCCAGCCCCGCCTGCGCCATCCAGTCCACGAACGCGAAGGCCCAGGGACCGATCTCACCGATCGGACCTGGGCCTGGGAGGGAGGTGGGGTGGAGCAGCACGCCTGCGTGGCGCACTACCTCTCCGGGTTCGCGAGGGCGCGGTTCGGGGTTCACGACGCCGCTCCCGCGCGCATCAGCGACGGAGACGCCCACCGTTGCGGCGCTTCTTCAGGCCGCCCGCGGCGCGCATACGCGCCTTGGTGTGCTTGGCCTTGAGCTTGGCGCGGTGACGGGCGGTCTTGGCGCTGCGGTTCTTCTTGGGGGCGGTCTTCGGCATGATGGGATCTCCAGCCCGCGCGGGTAACGCGAGGCGCGCAGGATGTCACGTCGAGTCCCGACCGGACGATCGTCCGAGCCGCGCGAGCACCCGCGCCATCTGACGCTCCTTGTAGAGGGCGTGGTTGTTCTCGCCGATCTCGTTCGTGCGGGCCGTCGCGGCGTCCACGAGCTGGAGCTCGACCATGACCGACACGGCCTCCCCCAAAAGGACACGGTTGCGGGGAACGCTCGTCCCCGGGAGGTCGTAGACACGCACCGGCAGGTCCGCGATGAAGTTCACGACACGGGAGGACGACCCGCTCGCCGTGTTCGCGCTCCCGCCCGCGGGCCGGAGGATGTTCCGCAGCTCGGGGGCGTGCGAGGAGAACGCGGCGATCTCCTCGTCGGTCAGGAGGTTCTGGTGGCTCTCGCCGGGGATCACGCAGGGAAACGGCACCAGGTTCCGGAGGAGCCACGCGAGGGCCGTGGGGATGTCCCCGCGCGTCTCGGTGACGACGCGGAAGCGGAGCTTGTCGAAGACCGTGGCGGCGGTGGCTTCCCGCTTCGCGAGGAGCTTGGTGATGACGCTCGGGCGCGTCTTCCGGTTGCCATAAAATGCCACGATCGGCAGGCCCTCGGCGCGCATGCGTTCGGCCGCCGCGACCACCCGATCGCTCGCGAGATCGATCAGGTCGATCTCACGAAACGCAGCCTCCGCCTTGAGCTGCTGCATCTCGAGGTGGTTGATGACGTGCATGAGCTTCAGGATGGCGCACACCTGGATGCGCGTCCGGCTGAAGCGCTCCCGCGAGGACGCCCGCAGGAACGCCTCCCGCACGTCGTTGGGGCGTCGGATCTCGGGCTTGAACGTCAGCCCGACGTGCTCCTCGAGGTAGTTCACCGCCTGGTTGTAGACGTAGACCAGCCGTTCACGCGCCCAGGGCTGGTTGCGGACGTCGAGCTGCCAGAGGGCGAGGAACCGGTCGACCTCTTCGAGGTTCCGGAAGGAGAGCCCCGTCCAGTCGACGACCGATCCGCCGGAGAGCGCGAGGAGCACGGAGTCGCGGTCAAGGGCCGTCAGCGCGCGGGAGGCCGGCCCGGGCGACGGGGTCTCGTCGAGTTCGATGGCATCAGGGCGCATGCCTTCCGCGTAACCCCGCGTTAGCCCGCGGCCATGCCACGGACCGGTCTCTTCGCAGCGCTGGGGAACGCCTTCCAGGTCGTCTTCCAGAACCTCTTCACGGTGCTCGTCCTCGCCCTCGTGGCGGGGGGATTGGGCACGGCGTTCTCGGACTTCATGGCGGGGCTGGCGGTCAAGCTCGTCGCCCCCGAGCGCGGTCGCCCGGAGCTGCTCGTCAGCGAGCTCACGCGCACGGCGGCCGACCTCGGGTGGGGCGCCACGGTCGGCGCACTGACCGCGGCGTGCACGCTCTACCTCTGGGTGCAGCGCGAGCGCGGGCAGGCCACGAGCTTCTACGACGCCCTGAACTTCGGCCTCAATCGGTGGGGTCGCATGTGGAAGGCCCACGGGCGGGCCCTCCTGGCGGTGCAGCTCGGCATGCTCGTCATCGTGCCGGGCATCCTGTTCGGGCTCCAGTACGCCTTCGTCGACGCCATCGCCACGCTCGACGCCAAGGAAGCCAACCCCGGCGAGCGCAGCCGCAAGCTGACGGCGCGTCGACGCGGGCTGATCTTCAGCACCTTCGCGGTGTTCAGCCTCTGGTGGATCCCCTACCAGGGGCTCCTGATGTTCATGCTCCAGGACCCGAACGCCTTCCTCGGCGCGAAGCTGCAACTCTCGCCCGAGACGATCACGTGGGTCGGTCCCCTCCTCATGCCGGCCACGGGCGTCGTGAACGGGCTGGTGCTCGTCCTTCTCGACCTCTGCATGGTCCAGTACTACCTCGACCTCTTCCGCAAGCCCGCGAATGCTGGGGCGGAGGGGGCTACCGCCCCCTCCGCAACGCCTCCCCCGACTCCGGTCGAGGGCACGGTCGGGGAGACGGGCGCCGGCGCAGATTCGCCCGACCTCGCGAAGTCAGACGCCGTCGACCTGAAGAAGACCGACACGCACGGCGACTCGGTCTGAGCCCGCGTGCGCGTCCCACGGCTCCGCGCGTCGACCATCGTGCGCGAGGGCGTGGTCAGGCCGGACTGGCTCGTCGCGGAGCGCTTCTTCGAACGGGCCCTCGAAATCGCCACGGACGCGCTGGGCTGAAGGCCTGACGGGCACGACGGAATGACCCCACCCCACGCCTGGCTCCAGGACCTCTCGCGCACGAAGGCCCCCGTTCTCGGGGGCCTCGTCCCCGGTGCGGCCATGGCGGGCCTCGCCGGAGTCGCGCGCGCGTGGATCGTCGTCCCCACCCCGGACGACGCCGACCGCTGGGTGCGGGGCCTGAAGTGGCACGGCGCGACGGCGGTCCCCTACCCCGCCGACGACGTGCGCCCCTGGTCGGGGGACCGCCCGAGCCCCGAGCTGGCCGCGCAGCGCCTCCTCGCGCGGGACCTCTGGAGCACGGACGCGAAGGTGCTCGTCGTCGCGCCCGCGCGCGCCCTCCTGCAACGCGCGCCGGTCACCGTGCCGGTCCAGGAGCTGCGACGGGGTGCCACCCTCGACCGGGAGGCGCTCCTGCGGCGCCTCCAGAGCTGGGGCTGGATCGCTACACCCCGCGTCGAGGCGCCGGGGTGCTTCGCGGTGCGGGGCGGCACGCTGGACGTGTGGTCGCCCCTTGCCGACGCGCCGCTGCGGGTCGAGTGGTTCGACGACGAGATCGAGCGCCTGCGTGTCCTCGATCCCTCCACGGGCGCCGTGCGTGCCGGCGTCGAGGCCGCGCGCCTCCAGCCGGTGCGGGAGCTCGTGCTCGACGAGGCCGGGGCGCAACGAGCCCTCGAGCGGCTGAAGCGCTTCGCGCGGCAGGTGGACACGACGCGGTACCGCAGGGTCGAGGCCGATCTCCGCAGCCGGAACCCCTTCCCGGGCGTGGAAGATTACCTCGCGTGCTTCACGGAGGTGGCGCTCCCCGCGCCGGGCGCGCCACTCTACGTGGTCGAGCCGGAGCTCGTGCGCGCTGAGCTCGGACGCTTCGAGGAGCAGGTGCGGGCGCGCTGGGAGGGGCTCCCCGCCGAGGAGCGCCCCTTGATCCTCCCGGAGGAGCGCTACGGGCGCGCCAGCCAGGTCGCGCTCGCGGGGGCCGTCGCCGTACGCCACCTCGTCATGGACGGCGCCGTCGATTTCGAGAGCCGCGACAACCGGGAGCTGCGCGTGAGCGGCGGGCAGCTCGCGCCGATCGTGAAGCAGTTGCGGGCCTGGCGTGACGAGGGCCGCGCCGTCACCCTCGTCGTGGATGGTCACGCGCGCGCGGAGCACGTGCGCGCGCTCCTCGGTCCCCACGGCCTGAACCCCGACGAGGGCCGCGCCAGCCAGGGGCGCATCGCGCTCGAGATCGGCGACCTCCCCGAGGGTTTCCAGGTCGAGGACCGGGTCGTCGTCACGAGTGACGAGCTCTTCGGGGCCCGTCGCGATGCAGCCCCCGTACGGTCGAGCACGCGCTTCCGGGAGGCCGCCGCGGGCTCGCTCGCCTCGCTGAAGCCCGGCGACCCGGTCGTCCACGTGAAGCACGGCATCGGGACCTTCGCGGGCCTCGCGCGCATGCCCCTCGGCGCGGCAGAGGGCGACTTCGTGGTCGTGCGCTACCGCGACGGCGAGAAGCTCTACGTGCCCGTCACGCGGATGGACACGCTCTCGCGCTGGCAGGGCGCGCCGGGCGCGGAGCCTCCCCGCGTCGACAAGCTCGGCGGGAGCTCCTTCGAGACGCGTCGCGCGAAGGTCCGTGACGCGGTCCTCGCCCTCGCGAACGAGCTCCTGCGCCTCCACGCGCGTCGCCAGCTCGTCGAGGCCCCGGCCCTCGCCCCGGGCGAGATGTGCGAGCAGTTCGCGGCGTCCTTCGCCTACCCGGAGACTCCCGACCAGGAGACGGCCATCGCCGACGTCCTCGCCGACCTCGGGGAGACCTCGCCCATGGATCGCCTGCTCCTCGGCGACGTCGGCTTCGGGAAGACCGAGGTGGCGCTCCGCGCCGCCATGTGCGCGGTCGAGAACGGCTACCAGGTCGCGTTGATGTGCCCGACGACCGTCCTGGCGCACCAGCACGCCCACGGCTTCCGCGAGCGCCTCGCGGAGTTTCCCGTGCGCGTCGTGCTCCTGACGGGGGCGCGGGACGCCGAAGCCCGCGCCGCCGTGGCCTCCGGCGCAGGCGACATCGTCGTCGGGACGACGAGCCTCCTCGCGCGGGACGTGCGCTTCAAGAAGCTCGGTCTCGTCGTCGTCGACGAGGAGCACCGCTTCGGGGTGAAGCAGAAGGAGCAGCTCAAGCGCACGGCCGCCGGCGCCCACTACCTCGCGATGTCGGCCACCCCCATCCCCCGCTCGCTCCACATGGCCCTCGCCGGGATCCGCGGGATGAGCGTGCTCGCGACGCCCCCCCTCGGTCGGCAACCCGTCCGCACGGAGGTCGGGCGCTTCGACAAGACGCGCATCCGCGAGGAGATCCTCGCCGAGCTCGCGCGCGGGGGGCAGGCGTACTTCGTCCACAACCGGGTGCAGAGCATCGCGGGCGTCGCGCGCTGGCTCCAGAAGCTGGTGCCCGAGGCGCGGGTCGGGGTCATCCACGGACAGCTGAGCGAGGCCGCCGTCGAGCGCGCCATGCTCGCCTTCGTGCGTCGGGAGACGACCGTGCTCGTGTGCACGACGATCGTCGAGAGCGGAATCGACGTCCCGACGGCCAACACGATGCTCGTGAACCGCGCGGACACCCTCGGGGTCGCGCAGCTCTACCAACTCCGGGGCCGCGTCGGGCGGAGCAACGTCGCGGCGCGTTGCGTCCTCCTCGTGAGCGGCGAGGGCGACCTGCGTCGCACCGCGATGGACCGCCTCCGCGCCGTGCAGGAGCACCAGGAGCTCGGGAGCAACTTCCAGCTCGCGAGCGCGGACCTCGAGGCACGCGGCGGCGGCGAGCTCCTCGGGGACAAGCAGCACGGCCACATCGCGGCCATCGGCTTCGACGCCTACCTCCGGCTGCTCGAGGAGGCCGTGGCGCAGGTGCGGGGTGACGCTGCGGTGGAGGAGATCGACCCGGAGATCGACGCACCCGTCGTCGCGCTCCTGCCCGAGGACTACGTCCCGACCACGGCGGAGCGCCTCGATCTCTACCAGCAGCTCGCGAACGCGCGCACACGCGAGCAGGTCCAGCGCACGCTGGCGTGGATCGAGGACCGCTACGGAACGCTCCCGCGGGAGGTCCAGGACCTCGGGTGGATCTCCGCGTTGCGCTGCTCCTGCCGCGCGCTGGGGATCGCGCGGGTGGCCGTGCTGAAGGTGCGTGTCGTCGTGGACCTCGCCCCCTCGCACGCCCTCGATCCCGTGCGGCTCCTCTCGCTGTTCACCAGCGAACCCGCCCGGTTCCGACGCGCGGGCGACATGGGCCTCGAGATGCGCTTCGCTCCCGACGAGGCGAACGAACCCCTGCGCCTCGTCGAATACGCGCTCGCCCGCCTCCGCGAAGCGCTCCCCGAACCCCGAAAATAAAATCGTCCGGACGCTTGCTCGCCCGTGCATTCCGGGGGATGATTCGGGTGCTCGGAGTCGTGGAGGCCGCCCAGGAAAGGCGACCCCGAGCGTCCGCACCGCGCATCGCTTCCCTGCTCGGACGAACCAACAAGCCGCCACGTGCGCAGGCCCGTGGCTTCTGGAGACTGGACCATGCCCACCGAAGAGCTCTTTGGCGCGTACAACTTCCTCCTGGAGATCCAGGGGATCATCAACGACAACAAGATCATCGTCGGCGGCTTCAAGAGCATGTCCGGCATGGACTCCGAGACCGAGGTCATCGAGTTCAAGCAGGGCAACGACACGGTCGTCCGCAAGAAGCCGGGTCGCACCACCTACGCCAACATCGTCCTCGAGCGCGGCTACACCGCCACCGACGACCTCTGGCAGTGGCGCAAGAACATCGAGGACGGCAAGATCGACCGTCGCTCGGGCTCCATCATCGTCCTCGACCAGGACGGCCGGACGGAAGTCGCCCGCTACAACTTCTTCGAGGGCTGGCCCGCCAAGTGGTACGTCCCCGACATGAACGCCGATTCCTCCGCCATGGCCGTCGAGAAGATCGAGATCGCCGTGGAGAAGGTCGAGCGCGGTTGATCCGCCCGCGGCGCGCAAGCGTCGCGCTCGCTCGCAGGGCCCCTCCGGTCGCGTACGCGGTCGGAGGGGTTCCTCGTTCTTGGTCCTCGCGCGGGCGCGCCTGCGAGGCGGCCCTCGCCGCGCGCGTTAGCCTGCCCGCATGGCAACGCTCTACTGGAAATCCACCTGCACGACGGCCCGCAACGTGCGCGCCGCCCTGCGCGCCGTGCACCCCGACCTCGGCGACCGCAACTACGCCAAGGATCCGCTCACCCTCGCCGAGGTCCGCACCCTCGTCGCGGCGGCGGGGGGCGTCGCGGCGGTGCTCAACACCACACACGCAATCGCGAAGGAGGGCGGCTGGAAGGCGAGCCCGCCCGACGTGGAGACCTTCGCGGCAGCGGCCGTCGCGGAGTGCAACCTCCTACGTCGTCCGATCCTCCTCGTCGGGGATCGCGCCCTCGTGGGCAACCAGGCGCCGGCGATGCTCGCCGCGCTGGCGGCATCGCGCGGCTAGAACGACGGACCGCTACCGTACGTGAACCGTGTCGGCCCGCCACGCCCCGGTCAGGAGAGGCGCAGTCGCCGTGAAGCGGGGATCCGCAGCGCCCCGCCGCAAATCTCCCTCGGCGCGTGACAAGAAGGCCGACCTGAGGCTACACTCCCCTCATCCTCCCTGGAGACCCGATGCTCACCGAACTGCTCCGCGACGAAGAAGGCCAGTCCACCGTCGAGTACATGCTCCTCATCAGCGTGATCGTCATCGCCATCGTGGCGGCGGCGTACGTGTTCATCGAGCCGTTCAAGCAGGGCGTCCAGGACCTCGGCAAGGACGTGAAGAAGATCCTGTCGGACGGCAAGATCGGTCGCGTCGGCACCACGCGCTGAACGTCATGGCCTTCGGGCCTGGCTCTCGTGACGCGCCCGTAGCTGCACCTCCCGCGTGGGGGTGCGCTACGGGCGTGTTCGCGTTCGGGGTCGTCGCATGCTGACGCTCCTCCTCGCCCTCGCCTGCCGCGAGGGGCCGGCGACCGACGACAGCGCCGCGCTGGACGACACGGGCGCTGGAACCGCCCGCGCCGCGTGGACGCTCCTCGTCTACATGGCAGGCGACAACTCGCTGGAGGGCTACGTCACCCACGACCTCGACGAGCTCGAGGCAGGCGGGTCGGACTCCAGCGTTCGCGTCCTCGTGCAGGCCGACCGGGCCCCAGGCGGCGCGGACGACGGCGGGGACTGGACGGGCACGCGCCGCTACCGCATCGTCGCTGACGATGTTCCGGGCGTCGTGTCGCCCCACGAGGACCTCGGCGAGGTCGACATGGGCGACCCGGCCGCGCTGGCGGAGTTCCTGGCGTGGGGTCGGGCCGTCGCGCCGGCGGAGCATACGGCCCTCGTGCTCTGGAACCACGGCTACGCCTGGTCCCTCACCGTCCCGCCGCCGCCCTCGATCGCGGGGGACGACACGAGCGGGACGGAGATCTCCATCGCCGAGGGCGAGCTGCGCGCGGGGCTGGCGGAGCAGGTCGCGGCCGCAGGCCCCCTCGACCTCGTCGCCTTCGACGCCTGCTACATGGGGAGCTGGGAAGTCGCGCACAGCCTCCGCGATCAGGCCCGCGTCCTCGTGGCGAGCGAGGCCTGGGTCGGGGGCGAGGGTCTCCTCTACACGCCGATGCTCCGCGCCCTTCGCGCCGACCCGACGCGTGACACCGCCACGATCGCCATGGACATGGCCACGCAGGCGGTCGCCGCGGGGGAGATGACCTACAGCGCCGTCGACCTCGCCCGCATGGACGACGTGGCCGCCGCCCTCGACGCGCTGGCCGCCCCCGCCGCCACGGATGCCGAGGCGCGGGCGTCCCTCCTGCACCTCCGCTTCGCGACGCGCACGGCCGAGCCTGCGTGGCACGACGCCTTCC
>JACCEC011546371.1_pt1 | contig 10711 bp, 26 predicted proteins | sample 7450121 | NCBI WGS metagenome assembly JACCEC01 (sample SAMN15323455, study PRJNA562643) | freshwater metagenome | isolation source: river surface water | place: USA:Blue River Watershed | collected 2017-08-18 | reverse complement strand
GACCTGTTCCAACCTTTTTCGCTGCCAATGGCAGAGCAGACCACAAACTCGTTCGTGCCTACGCCTACGCCTACGAAAAGCGTATTGGCGAGTTGCCAGACCAAAAGTTTTTAGTTTTCCGTAACGCTTGTGGTCTTGCTCTCTGTGCCAATCCAAATCACTACACGATTGAAAAGCGTGGCGAGATTTTGGAAAAAGAAGCCAACCCGATACTTCGCCACAACATAGCAACTGCGACCAAGTGCCGAAATGGATTACACGACAAGACACCTGAAAACACTCTCTATGTCGGCTCTGCTAAAAAGCCTGTCTGTCGCCCTTGCCGAAAAGAAACCGAACGAACCAAGTATCACCGCAGAAAAGCCAAAGCCGAAAACTAAAAGCGAACCCTGCCACTTCTGGCAGGGTTTCTTTTTGGCTGGCTGGCTCGCTCTTGATTTTTCATTTTTTCCAGAAGAAGACAAAACTTTTAGTAAAAAGTTGTTTGTTATGTCTTCTGGCTATGCTTTACTTATCTTGTGAGCAACACCGCTCGCCAAACAGATAGGAACTAATCAAGATGATTGATTGGGATTTGGTTGAAGATTACACCGAGAACGCAAGAGGTATTGCGTTTGAAAACTGCCACAAGATTTATGTTCTTATGGACACTTACCAAGTTGCCCTAATGCGTGAATACGAATACGAGTTTGTAATCACCGACAAAGAGCAGACACCGAGCGAAATGCTCGCCACGCTAAAAGAGTGGTTTGAGAAGTCCTGCCCGCTACGCTTCATTGAAGCAGTAGAAACCAACCACGAAGACCCGAACGCTGGCTTTACGACCCTAGTTGAGCAGGGTGCGACAGATTACGAAGAGTGCGAAGATTGCGACGACCCGACCTGTCGTGGAGTGTGCTACGACTACGAAGATGAAGACGAAGACGAAGACGAAGAAGACGAAGACGAGTAATCTTCCAAGCCGAAAAATCCCCTGATGAAAATCGGGGGATTTTTTTGTAGGCCGGCTCTCGCTCTTCATTTTTCATTTTTTCCAGATAAAAGAAAACTTTTTCTTGAACACGGAAACTTTCTGGGAACTTCGGCAGTAGTATCTAAGTATCCACTAACGATAGGAGAAACCAAGTGGCTAAGATTACCAAGTGCTTAGATTGCCTAAGCGTATTTATGAACTCTACCGAAATGTCGTTCTGTGCCACCTGTGGTCAAGACCCGAACTACCTAGTCGAGTTTGATACAGACACACCGAAACGCTCTAATCGCTTAGAGATTGCTGTCGCCAAGATTATCGAACTAGAAACCAAACTCGCTGAAATGGAGATTGCCAAAAATGACTAACCAAACACCGACACCTGAACTTCTGGCAGGTCGCCTAGCCAAGTGTGAGAACTGCCTAGCCAACACTTCACCTGTTCAATCAAACGAACGCTTGCCATACTTCACCTACCGCCCTGAACACGAATACGATTTCTACTACTGCGGTTGCGTAGGTTGGGATTAGAAATGGAACGCTGTGATTGCTGTAATGGTGAAGATGTATTCACCTGCGAGTGCTGTGGAAATGGTCTTGCCACCGAGCGTATGCCCTTTGTAGATACTTCGGGGATTGACTTTGACCCGAACACCGAACACGCTGTTTGGTTCTGTCCAGATTGTAAAGAGCGAGCCTAAAAACTTCCCCCTTGTCTTTGTTGAGTAGGCAAGGGGGAACTTTTTTGCGTGGCGACTTGCTGTTGATTTTTCATTTTTTCCAGATAAAGCAACTAGACATTAGCAATAATGTCTAGCCACTTGATTAGGATTGACTTATGGCAAACACGAAACCACACAAGGCTCTCCCTAAACTTCCAGAGCAGAGCGTTCTAGCACCGATAAATGCGAACAACATTGAAATCAACTTCGCTCGCCGAGTTGAGATTTTGAAAAATGGTTGCTGGCTCTGGCACGGAAGTTTCTCACAGCCAAGCAAATCTAACTCTTACATACGCCGACCTTTGCTCTGGTCTGGTGAAAAAGTTATTTTTGCTCACCGATACGCTTATGAGAGCCGAGTAGCCGAGTTGCCAGACCAACGCTACTTTGGTTTAGAGCGAGATTGCTCAACTGAACTCTGCGTCAATCCACGCCACTTCACGCTCTATCAACGCCGAGTTTTTGCTGATGACGCTCGCCCTATGGCACTTGCCAAATCAAAGGCAGAGCCAATGTGTAAGAACCAACTACACGAACGAACTCCCGAAAACACCGCCACAATCAAAACCAAAAATGGTGGAACTAGAACTACCTGTAAGCCTTGCCTAAAAAAGTCTGCGAGTGAAGCCCACAAACGCTTTTACGCCAAAAAGAAACTAGCCAAGTAGGCAACAACAACTCACGAAGCCCAAGCCCAGAAAATCGAAAGTTTTTGAAGCCCGCGTTGATTTTTCATTTTTTCCAGAGAAACAACCAAAACTTCGATCGAAGTTATGAATGATGTCGGTGCTGTCCATTAGATTAGTTATGTAAGCAACACGGCTTACTCAACCAGATAGGCAAAGTCAAATGACCAAGCAGGTAGTAGTTATCAAGGCCAATGGCGAAGTTTCGGCAGAGCAGGTCGCAAACGAAAACGAGTATCAGTTTCTAAGCGAAACGCTAGAAGGGTGGCTACAAGCCGTTCCCCTAGATGATGACCTAGCAGGATTGACCCTGTGGGTCAATGAAGAAGGCAAGATGAATGGTCTTGCTTACAACCAGAAGGCAACCTACATCTGGGAGAAGTCCTATGGCTTTACCGACGTGATTGTTGGAAACGCAGTTATCACGGGTGGAACTGATTTCGACGGAGAAACCATTTCGCTAACTGACGAGCAGGTTCTAGCGATTGTTGGAATGCTCAACTAGCCAAGAACTCAAAAGATACCCTGTCCAAGTGGCAGGGTATTTTTTTGCCCAGCCCATAGCGACTTCGTGGCTCGGCAAAGATTTTTCATTTTTTCCAGAGAATAGCAAAAAACTTTTGAAAAGTTTGTATCTAAATCTCTGGCTAGGGTATAGATTGGTCTTACAGCAGAAACGCTGAAACCAACTAACCAAGGAGAACCAAAGTGGCAGTAGCCAAGTCAGCCGAGAAGGCAAAGAGCAACACCGCCAAGAAGGCAAGCAACAAAAAGGCAACACCAGCAGTATCCGTAGAACTAAGCCCAGAAGGCGTAGAACTACTCAACGCATTCCGCAACGCCAAGAAGGCTGAAACCGCCGCCAAGGAAGCCAAAGAGCAAGCCGAACTTGCCCTTCGTGAAATCCTAGGCGAGCAGACCGAAGCCACCGTCAATGGCATCACGGTTCTAAAAGTTGTAGGTGGCAAGAACACCCACTTCGACCGCAAGATGCTTGAAGAAATCTACCCAGAAGCGTTTATGGCAACCATTCGCTCAACGCTCTACACCTACCTAAAAACTCTCTAAGCCCAGAGAGCCAGCGAACTCCCGAACTTCGGTTCGGGAGTTTTGCTTTTTTCGGGTGGCCGGCTCGGCAGTGATTTTTCATTTTTTCCAGAAAAAAGCAAAAAACTTCGTTGGAAGTTGTTTCTTTTGTCTGTGGCTAGCCCTAGTATGGAACTACCAGCAAGCAGATAGGAACCGCAAAATGGCAAACCGCAAAGAACTACAAGTCATCATCAAGGTCGCTCGCACCTATGGTTGGTCGATAGACCTAACCAAGAACAATCACTACAAGTGGATTTCCCCTAGCGGTGCGTTCTTTTACTCGTCAAGCACACCGAGCGACAGGCGAGCGTTGGAACGCCTAAAACAAGACCTACGCCGTCTAGGTTTCGACATACGGAAACTAGACAAGTAAAAAAGTTTTCCCCTTGACCTTAGGAAAGTCAGGGGGAACTTTTTTTTGTGGCCTTGCTCGTTGTAGATTTTTCATTTTTTCCAGATGAATACAAAAAACTTCATTGAAGTTGTTTCTTTTGTCTGGCCTTTATGTTTCACTTGTCTTGTGAGCAACACGGCTCACAAAACTCCAAGAGATAGGAATGCCAGAGATGTCTAACGACAACCTAGCAACCCAACTCGCTGAACTACTAGGCGAGTTGGAAGATGTAGCAAACGAACTAAGCGACATTGACCTAGATGTTGCCAGCGAAATCAAGTCTGCCCTAGACGAAGCAGAGAACGCCAAGTCCAACGCAGAGCAAGCCGTAAGCGACCTAGCAGATGTAATCAACGAACTAGAAGCAATCTCGCTACCAGACCCAACCGACCTAGAAGCCATAACAGACCGAGTGAAAGACGCTGTTTCGCTAGTCAAGGAACTCACCGAGAAGTTGGAAGCAACACCGAAGTCATTGACCCTAGTAGTCAAGCAGGGTTCGGCAGAGCAGAAGTTTTACCTACACCCTGACCAGCCAGCGGTGATTGAGATTATCGCCGAGTAATCCAAAAGGTTTCCCCTAGTCCAAGTGGCTAGGGGAACTTTTTTTGTGGCGTTGTTCTGCGTTGATTTTTCATTTTTTCCAGATGAATAGAAAAAAAGTTTTGAAAAAGACTAGACACGGCAACTTTTATTTTGTTAGTCTGGTCTTGTTGGAACTCCAACAAAGAAACCGAGTGATAGGAACTCAAATGAACAAGTATGTAATCCGCAGAGCAGTAGCAGGAGTGGCAATCACTCCCCTAGTCGCTCTAACTTACCTAGTCGGCTACGCTATGCTAGTCGGTGCTGGTGCTGAACCAACCGCAACCGCTAACGAAGTCTGGAACAATGGCCTAGTGCTTGGCGGTATCGTATCGCTAGTGTTCGCTCTAACCGCTTGGAGAGAACGCTAATGGCTAACAAGGAACTTTTGGTGGTCGTTGCTCTGGCTATCGTTGTGTTTGGCTCGGTAGGTCTGGGCTTCATACTCGGTCGAAACTCCGTCTATCGCAACTTGCGAACACGGACTAAAAAATGGCTTGATTAGATTGTCCTATCCAATCTAATCGGGAGAGCAGTTGCTCTCTGGGGCTAGGCGAAAACTCCCCCCTATCTGTCGCCTAGCCCCTTTTTTATGCTCGGCGAAACCCGCGTTGATTTTTCATTTTTTCCAGAGAAAGGTAACTAGACTTCGTTCGAAGTCGGTTGCTTTTGTCGGTCGGTTGGTATAGGTTTAGAACACGGGAGAACCCCCCCCCTAACAAGATAGGAACTCAAATGAAGTATCTACTCGCTGGACTTGGTGCTTACTCAATCGGCGCTGCCTATTGGTTCTTTATTGCCAACCAGACCCTTATCTCGCTGTTCATCGGTGGCGGTCTAGGCTTGCTACTACTGCTCGGTTCAATCGTTCTATTCATCTTTGGAGAAAAGTAAAATGGCTAACCCACCGACAATCATCAACCCCCTAGCCCACCTAAAAAAGCGTGAGCAAGAACTACTTGCCGAACTTGAAACGCTGACCAAGAAAAAGCAGATTGACCTAATCGAAGCCCGTCTAGTCGAACTTCGTTTCGCTATGTTGCTAGTGGAGTTGTCCTAATGCCAAAAGTCGCAAACTACAAAATCGCTGAACTCGTCAAAAGCCAGACCCCGTTCATCAACTACAACGCTACGATTGTCGCCACGCTCAACGCTGACGGCATTTATGAGATTACTCATTGGCGAACTAAGGTGCTGACCTACAACACGAACACGGGTGAGATTGTGTATCTCTATCCAACCGTTTTCTCGCAGACTACTAGCACTCTGGTCGGTCGTATCGTTCGCTCGTTGCCCCGTCAATCGGTTCTTGCCTATCTAAGCAAGTCGCCCGAACTGACTACACACAACCGCAAGCGTATCTACAAAATGCTCTGGATAGTCTAGCCCCGAACTCACCGAACTAGCCCCGAACTTCGGTTCGGGGTTTAGTTTTTTGTGGCGTAACTCCCCGTTGATTTTTCATTTTTTCCAGATAAAAGAAAAAACTTCGTGAGAAGTTACTGCTTTTTGTCGGTGGTATGTGCTTTACTAGTTATGTAAGCACCACCCCCCGCCCGACAGATAGGACACCCCCCCAATGGACACGAGCAACCTTCACCTTCGCGACGAGAACTTCGGCGACTTCCACGACGCTTGGAAAAACGAGCTAACGACCGCAGAACGCAACGAGCTAAAAGCCAACCTAGCCAAGCACCTACACGACCTAAACACGGAGTGGTCTGCCGAGCAGATTGCTCAAATGGTAGAGCAGACTTACCCCGAGCCGGTCGCAACCGAGTAGCCCCCACAAGCCGACAAGCCCGATTGGTCTTCCCCTACCAATCGGGTTTGTCTTTGGCGTGCGTGGCTTCCCGTTGATTTTTCATTTTTTCCAGAAGATAGTAAAAACTTCGTTTGAAGTTGTTGCCTATGTCGGTGGTCGGGTATAGATTGGTAACACGGGTCAGGCAAAAGCCAGACCCCCGACAGATAGGAACTCCAAGTGGAAACATTTGAAATCCAAGTAACAGGCACTATCGTTGTTCAGGCTAAGACCTACGAAGACGCTGTTGCCGAAACCGACAAGGCACTAGCCGATGTCCTGACCGATTGGGAACTGAACTAATGAGCGTAAAGTATCCAGAAGTCAAGACCGTCAAGTTGGTCGGTGAAGACGGAAACGCCTTCGCTATCCTTGGTCGGGTGATGAAGGCGATGAAGGTCGCAGGATTGCCGAAGGAAGTCCAAGACGCTTACTTCACGGAAGCCACTAGCGGTGATTATGACCACTTGCTACAAACCACGATGAAGTGGGTCAAGGTCAAGTAGCCCCTAAACCCCGCCGAGTGTCGGTAACACTCAAAACCCCCTTGCCTATGAAGACAGAGCAAGGGGGTTCCGCTTTGTCGGGTCGTCTGGCTCTGCGTTGATTTTTCATTTTTTCCAGAGAATAGAAAAATTTTTTTTCAAAAATTATTTTTTTCTGGCCGGCCGTATGTTTAGATAGATAGGTAGGCGAAAGCTGAATGATAGATAGGAACTCAAATGGAAGACCAGACCGAAAAATTCATCACCATCCCTGTAAGCATTGACCGCCAGCGCCTTTGGGAAGCAACCTTCGGCGGTGGCTGGGAATACTCGTCTTGGTGGCTTGGCCTCAAATACGGCAATGGTGGCGATTGGGATGTAATCGGCGACGGAACATTCACCCTGACCTGTGAAGACCCTGACGATGAAGACAAGCGCATCAAGAAGACCCTGACCATTGAAGACCTGGCTCGTGCTTGGGGTATCGCTCTCAAAGAGAACTACCACCACTGCGGAACTGCTTGGGATTTGGAAGACCCTGACCACTGCGTAAGCGACGGCATACTTCAACTCGCATTCTTCGGCGAGATTATCTACGGATAGCCAACACGGCTCAAAGAAATCCCTGAACTTCGGTTCGGGGATTTTTTTGGCTCATTTTTTTTTTGAAACTCCGACAAGATTTTTCATTTTTTCCAGATAAAAGCAAAAAAATGATCGATTTTTGTTTGCTTTCTCCGGAATGTGTGCTTTACTTTTCTTGTAGGCGAAAGCCGAATAACAGATAGGCAAAAATGACCACTTACGAAGTTATCCCTTCATCACAGGCGAACCCTGCCGAGTTTGATTTCATCCGCTTCATCGAAACCACCGCACGAACCCTCGTGAAAAATCACGACATCGCAACCGGCTTGGTCTCTCGCAACTACTACCCGATTTTCGAAACAATCACTTCAACCTTCGAAGGCGTATCTCTCGCCGGCTTGCGACCTGCGTTTCTAAACACAATGGCGAACCTTTGCCAACTCCACGCTGACCTAGAACGCCACAAGGTTTCGCAATACCAGACGCTCTGTGGCGAAGCCGAAGCACTTCTTTACTCCTACGCCCTGGGCTTGCTGGAAGCACCAGACCACAGCCGACACGGTGGGCAAGGGGAATACTAAAAAACAAAAATCCGTCAAGCCGAAAGGCTTGGCGGTTTTTTTTTTGGCTGGCGAACCTTGCGTTGATTTTTCATTTTTTCCAGATAAAGGCAAAAATAAACTTCGTGAGAAGTTGTATTTGTCGGTGGGATCTGCTTTACTTATCTTGTAGGCGGAAACGCTGAATGAGAGATAGGAAACCAGATGTCCGTTCCAACTTGCGCTCACTGCGGAAACTTTATCGCTGGTAAAGTTTTCACCACGCTAGACCCGATTAGCAACGCCAAGATTTGCCGAGAGTGCCACAATGAAGAACTTGAAATGCTAGAAGATGTGAGCGAGTAGAGAGATGACCATTACCAACACCGAAACCAACACGGCTAAGGCTACGCTAAAAGTCGTTGAGATGATTGACCGCCTGACCGAAATCCGTGCCGAGATAACTGCTCTGGAAAAAGTCAAGACCGAACTGACCGCCGAAATCAACGCTATTTTTGATAAGGCTGGCGTGGATACTCTGGTTCATCGAAACATAGATGTTGCCCGTAGAGATTGGCGTGAGCGTTCGGGAACTGACGAAAAGAAGTTAGCCGAGATGTTCCCCGAAGTCTATGAGCAGACCCGCAAGACCACTCGCTACTCTGTCCTAGTATCGCTCTACAAAAAGGCAACCGCCAAGAAGTAGAGCAACACGGGTCGATCGAAACTCCCGATTGGTCGCAAGGCTGGTCGGGAGTTTTTTTGGCGTGGCAACCCTGCGTTGATTTTTCATTTTTTCGAGATAAAGGTTGATTATCAACTTCGTAAGAAGTTGCGATTCAAACGATCTGGGTGCTAGTCTGGAACTCCAAACAGATAGGAAACCGAAATGTCCAAGACCGAAAACTCTTACCTCGCCTACTCGCTACCAACGCTAGAAGCAATGGCCTACTACTACTCAATCAAACTAGGCAACGGGCAGACCGAACTCGCTAACGGCGAGAACTTGGGTGAAGCCTACGAGCAAGTCCTAGAAGCAATCGAACAACGCCGTAAGACTGACTTCTGCAAACACGGCGTTTTTCTCTATGGCGATTATGACCTGACCTGCCTAGCCTGCGAGTATGGAGAGTGATGAGAGTGGAGAAGCCAATCGAAAAGCCAAAGTGCCAAATGTGTCCAGAGGTGTTTGGCAATGAAGCCAAGTATCTCTGGGCTAATCCAAACCCTAAAAACCCGCTTGCGAAACTGAACATTTGCGCCGTGTGTGCTATCTACTTCACCACCAAAGACGCGGAGTTGGTGAAACTATGACCAACCCTAAGTTGCTCGTGCTTCGTGGTCTGCCTGCGAGTGGTAAATCTACCTATGCTCGTGAGTTGCTGGCTTCGTATCCTGTCGGGTCGGCGGTGCGTATCAACAATGATGAACTCTCTCTAATGCTGTTCGGCTCGGCTTATGCCAAGAGCGATTACTCTGCGAACTTGCTAGGTCGGGTTCGTGCTAACTTGGTGCGTGAAGCGTTCCGCAACCACGCCGAACTCGTGATTATGGATAACACGAACATCACGGCTAAAGGTGTGGCTTCGCTTCGCAAGTTGGCTGGCGAGTGTGGCGTGGAGTTTGAGTTAGACGAGAGTTTCCTAGATGTGCCTTTGGCAGTATGCTTGGAACGAAATGCTGGGCGTGAAAACCCTGTCCCCGAAAAAGTGATTATCGAAATGTCTAGACTTCTAGACGAGAAGGTTGGTTAGTATGCGTTGGTTCTGGCTAGGTCTTTACAAGACTTCACGGGCAATAACACGGCTCGCATTTGGGCTGGGGCATAAGGTTCAATGGCTAGGCTGGAAAGCCTACGACAAGGCTGGGCTGGGTTCGTCTGGCGTGGTTCGTAGTCGGGTGCGTAAGCCTTTGACTTCGATCTGGCGTTGGTGGCGTAAGGTGGTGGCTCGTGTCCAATCGTGAAGCGTTGGGCGTGGTGGTCGGCTCGCTGGCGTTGCTGTTTGTGTTTCTCTGGGCTGGCGAGTTTCTAATCCATAATCGTTCGGGGTTTGGCTGGCTGGCGTTGGCTGGCTTGTGTTGGGGTTTTGGTGGCTGGCTGAAACGCTGACTTCGGCTGGCTCGCCAAGCCCTTATTTTTTAGTCGGTTTTGCCTGCTTTGATTTTTCATTTTTTCGCTCAGGTTGGAACGCACGGTGGTAACACGGTGAGTATTCTGTCGTTCGCCCGGGGCTCTGTCGATCTACCCTGGGCGGCGGGCTGGCGTTCTAGGGTCTAGGTCGTGGGGCTGGGCCTGGCAGCTGGGTTGCCAATGTGGCGGGGCTGGGTAAAGCGAAACCCCCGCCTTGTGGGCGGGGGCTCGCTTGGGGGGTCGGTTAGCGAGTTACTAGGTAAGTAATCTCTGGGGTGTCTGTGTTGTAGTCGTAGCCCTTGAGAAGAGCCTTAGAGCCTTTGGTTAGGTTCATGTCGTGCCATTCAGCGAACTCGAAGAACTTCTCGAGCCCGTGGCACTCGTAGATTGGCTCTAGGGTTGAGCCGTCTGCGTGGATGATTTCGACTACTAGGGTGTGGATTGCCATTTGGTTCTGTCCTATCTGTTGGGGCTTGCCTGTCTGGCTTGCCTAAGGCAAGCGTAGCAGGTATCTACGAGATAGGTCAAGTCATCTTGATAACAACTTGATAACGACCACACGGTGACTAACACGGCTAGGTTTCTGGTGAGCCGCCCGCTGGGCTCGATGGCTGGGCTCGATGGCTGGGGCTTGCCTGGGCTGCCCTGGGTCGGCTCTGATCGATGGCTCGATGGCTGGCTCGATGGCTGGCTAGGTGGCTCGATGGCTGGGGTGGAATGG
>JACCEC011496017.1_pt1 | contig 10712 bp, 8 predicted proteins | sample 7450121 | NCBI WGS metagenome assembly JACCEC01 (sample SAMN15323455, study PRJNA562643) | freshwater metagenome | isolation source: river surface water | place: USA:Blue River Watershed | collected 2017-08-18 | reverse complement strand
GGCGCCGCCATCCAGGGCCAGGTGCTCTCGGGCGACCGCAAGGACGTGCTGCTGCTGGACGTGACCCCCCTGTCCCTGGGCATCGAGACCCTGGGCGGCGTCATGACCAAGATGATCGCCAAGAACACGACCATCCCGACCAAGTTCGCGCAGACCTTCTCCACCGCCGACGACAACCAGCCGGCCGTGACCATCAAGGTCTACCAGGGCGAGCGCGAGATGGCCACGGGCAACAAGCTCCTGGGCGAGTTCAACCTCGAGGGCATTCCGCCCTCCCCGCGCGGCACCCCGCAGATCGAGGTGAGCTTCGACATCGACGCCAACGGCATCCTGCACGTGGGCGCCAAGGACAAGGGCACCGGCAAGGAAAACAAGATCACCATCAAGGCGAACTCGGGCCTCTCTGAGGACGAGATCCAGAAGATGGTGAAGGACGCCGAGCTCAACGCCGCAGAGGACAAGAAGAAGCTCGAGATCGTGCAGGCCCGCAACCAGGGCGAGGCCATGGTGCACAGCGTGCGCAAGAGCCTCACCGAGTACGGCGACAAGCTCGAGGCCGGCGAGAAGGACAAGATCGAGGCCGCCGCCAAGGCGCTGGAAGAGGCGCTCAAGGGCGAGGACAAGGACGCGATCGAGGCCAAGACCAATGAGCTGATGACCGCCAGCCAGAAGCTGGGCGAGAAGATGTACGCCGACCAGCAGGCTGCCGCCGGCGCGGCGGGTGCGGCCCCGGGTGCCGACGCCGGCGCCCAGGCCTCGGCCAAGCCCGACGACGACAACGTGGTCGACGCCGAAGTCAAGGAAGTCAAGAAAGGCTGATCCGGATCACAGGCTGCGACCTCAGCGCCGGCACGCCCTCTCGCGCGCCGGCACGCCGCGTCAGACCCCCTGCCGGGGCCTTCGGGTCCCTGCGGCGGTCCGCGCGGCGTTTTTGCTGAAGCGGCACGCCCCTGAAACCAGGCAGACGGAAGAACATGGCTAGCAAACGCGACTACTACGAAATCCTGGGCGTGCCCAAGAACGCCTCGGACGACGAGATCAAGAAGGCCTATCGCAAGCTCGCGATGAAGCACCACCCTGACCGCAACCAGGGGGACGCGGCCAAGGAGGCGGAAGCCAAGTTCAAGGAGGCCAAGGAGGCCTACGAGATGCTCTCGGACGCCGAGAAGCGGGCCGCGTACGACCAGTACGGCCACGCCGGCGTCGACCCCAACATGCGCGGCGGCCCGGGCGGGGGCGAAGGCTTCGGCGGCTTTGCCGAGGCCTTCGGCGACATCTTCGGCGACATCTTCGGCCAGCAGGGCGGGCGCGGCGGCCGCGGCGGCGGTGGCCGCCAGGTGTTCCGCGGCAGCGACCTGTCCTATGCGATGGAGGTCACCCTCGAGGAGGCCGCCACCGGCAAGGACGCGCAGATCCGCATCCCGAGCTGGGACAGCTGCGACACCTGCCACGGCTCGGGCGCCAAGCCCGGCACCCAGGCCAAGACCTGCAGCACCTGCCACGGCCAGGGCGCGGTGCAGATGCGCCAGGGCTTCTTCAGCGTGCAGCAGACCTGCCCGCAGTGCCGGGGCAGCGGCAAGATCATTCCAGAGCCCTGCACCGCCTGCCATGGCGCGGGCAAGATTAAGCGCCAGAAGACGCTGGAGGTGAAGATCCCCGCCGGCATCGACGACGGCATGCGCATTCGCAGCGCCGGCAACGGCGAGCCGGGCACCAATGGCGGCCCGCCGGGCGACCTGTACATCGAGATCCGTCTCAAGAAGCACGCGATCTTCGAGCGCGACGGCGACGACCTGCACTGCGTGGTCCCCGTGAGCATGGCCCGCGCCGCCCTGGGCGGCGAGATCGAGGTGCCCACCCTCACCGGCAAGGCAGCCATCGACATCCCCGAGGGCACCCAGCACGGCAAGCAGTTCCGCCTGCGCGGCAAGGGCATCAAGGGCGTGCGCTCCAGTTATCCCGGTGACCTCTATTGCCACATTGGCGTGGAGGTGCCGGTCAAGCTCACCGAGCACCAGCGCAAGCTGCTCAAGGAGCTGGACGAGTCGGTGAAGAAGGGCGGCGCCAAGCACACCCCCAGCGAAGAGAGCTGGGCGGACAAGCTGCGCGGGTTCTTCCAGTAAGCGCCAGGGCCGGCCCGAGGGACCGGCCCTTTTTCCTTCGGCCGCCCCCCCCTCGGAGCGCCGGGACTCAGAACAAGCGGCCCTGCCCCGCCTGCCCCGGCGGACGGAAGTGCCCGGTCTCATGCACCAGCGCCTGCCGGTTGAACCCCAGTCGGTCCCGCGCCCGCTCGAAGCGCCGCGCCAGGAGCTGCGCCCACAGGCCCTCGCCCTTCATGCGGGTGGCGAAGTCGGCGTCGTAGTCCTTGCCGCCGCGCATGTCCTGCACCCGCGCCATCACCCGTGCGGCCCGCGCGGGGTGGTGCACTTCCAGCCATTGCCGGAACAGCGGCGCCACCTCCCAGGGCAGGCGCAGGGCCTGGTAGAAGGCGTGGTGCGCGCCCGCCTCCGCGGCCGCTTCCATCACCTGCTCCATGTCGTCGTTGAGGAAGGGGATCTGCGGCGCCAGGCTCACGCCCACCGGAATGCCGGCCTCGGCCAGGGTGCGGATCGTGCGCAGGCGACGGTGCGGCGCGGCCGCGCGCGGCTCGAGCTGGCGGGCCAGCACCGGGTCGAGCGTGGTCACGGTGACGAAGACCGAGACCAGGCCTTCGCGCGCCATCGGAGCCAGCAGGTCGATGTCGCGCTCCACCCCGGCGGACTTGGTGACGAGGCTCACCGGGTGCGAGGTTTCGCGCAGCAACTCCAGCACCGCGCGCGTGAGCCGCAGCTCGCGCTCGACCGGCTGGTAGGCATCGGTCGCCGAGCCCAGGGCAATGACGCCCGGACGGTAGCCGCGCCGTCCCAGCTCCTGCCGCAGCACCTCGGCGATGTTGCCCTTGGCGATCAATTTGGTTTCGAAGTCCAGCCCCGGCGAGAGATGGAGGTAGCTGTGGGTCGGCCGGGCGTAGCAGTAGATGCAGCCGTGCTCGCACCCGCGGTAGGGGTTGAGGGCGCGGTCGAAGAAGAGGTCGGGGGATTCGTTGAAGCTGAGCGCGCTGCGCGCGAGCTCCCAGGTCAGCTCGGTGGCCGGGGGTGCTGCCTCTCCCGCCAGGGCCCGGCCCGCCTCCAGGGTGCTCCAGCCATCGTCAAAGGCCTGCCGGTCCTCGGCCTGGAAGCGATGCGCCAGCCGGGAGGCCGCGCCGCGCCCCTTGAGGGCCGAGAGCGGAATGGCCACCTCGCCGGGGAGGCTCGGATGGCCCCGGGATGACGCGCGCGAAAGACTGTTCATTCATACAGTATCTCAGCGCCAGCCATGAGCCGCAACCAGCCGGGGTCAGCGCTCCCCCTGCGCCTGTGCCTCTTGTCGCCGGGCCCGCCAGCCGCCGGCCAGGGCCAGCAGGCCGGGCCCCAGGATCAGGGCCCAGATGATCTTGTCGAGGTTCTCCTTGACCCAGGGCAATTCGCCCAGGAAATAGCCGGCGGTGCACAGGCCCACCACCCACAGCACGCCGCCCACCACGTTGAACAGGGTGAAGCGCGCCCGGTCCATCTCGGCGACGCCGGCCACGAAGGGCGCGAAGGTGCGGATGAAGGGCAGGAAGCGGGCGACGATGATGGTCACCGGTCCGTGCTTCTCGTAGAAGGCATGGGCCTGCAGGAAGGCCTTGCGGTTGAAGAACCGCGACTGCTCCCAGCGGAAGACGCGGGGCCCGATGCTGCGCCCGATCAGGTAGTTGCACTGGTCGCCCAGGATGGCCGCCACGAGCAGCACCGCCACCGCCACGCCGTAGTCCATGTGGCCTGCGCCGCACAGCGCGCCCACCACGAACAGCAGGGAGTCGCCGGGCAGGAAGGGCATGACCACGAGGCCGGTCTCGACGAAGACCACCGCGAACAGCAGCAGGTAGACCCAGGTGCCGTAGTCGCGGACGAAGTCGCCCAGGTAGCGGTCGACGTGGAGGATGAAGTCCAGGAGCAAGGCAAGAGGTTCCATCGCCGGGATTATCTCCGGCGCCCTGCCCCTGACGGCCCCGGGAGGATGTGCGATCCGGGCCGGTCGCGCGCCGGCGCCGGGGCCGCGCCGGGGACAGGACCGGAGTGGCCCGCGGCCTAGAATCGACCGGTGATTCCCAGCCAGCCCTCCCTCCCGCAGGCCAACGGCCGCCGCCCCATCCGCGAACTGCCCGACGAGCTGATCAGCCAGATCGCCGCCGGCGAGGTGATCGAGCGGCCCGCCTCGGTGGTGCGCGAGCTGGTGGACAACGCGCTCGACGCCGGTGCCCGCCAGGTCACCGTGCGGCTCGCCGCTGGCGGCGCGCGCCTGGTTTCGGTGGAAGACGATGGCTGCGGCATTGCGCGCGAGGAGCTCTCCGTCGCCCTCAAGCGCCATGCCACCAGCAAGATCAGCTCGCTGGTCGACCTGGAGTCGGTCGCGACCATGGGCTTTCGCGGCGAGGCCCTGGCCGCCATCGCGTCGGTGAGCGAGCTCACCCTCCTCTCCCGCACCGAGGGCGCGGCCAGCGGCTTCGCCCTCGACGGCCGCAGCGGCGAGCTGCGCCCCGCGGCCCGCGCCACCGGCACCACGGTGGAAGTGAAGGAGCTGTTCTTCAGCACCCCGGCGCGGCGCAAGTTCCTCAAGACCGACGCCACCGAGCTGGCCCACTGCCTGGAGGCGGTGCGCCGCCACGCCCTGGCCCGGCCCGAGGTGGGCTTCGCGGTCTGGCACGAGGGCAAGCTGGTCGAACAATGGCGCCCCGCCGCCGACCCGAGCCAGCGCATGGCCGACGTGCTCGGCGCCGACTTCCTCGAAGGCAGCGTGGCGGTGGAGTGGCAGGCCGGGCCGCTGCGGGTGACCGGCCGCGCCGGCGTGCCCGACATCGCGCGCTCGCGCGCCGACCACCAGTACGCCTATGTCAACGGCCGCTATGTGCGGGACAAGGTCATAGGCCATGCGGTGCGCAGCGCCTACGAGGACGTGCTGCACGGCCAGCGGCAGCCGGTCTATGTGCTGTCCCTCTCCATCGACCCCGCCCAGGTCGACGTGAACGTGCACCCGACCAAGATCGAGGTGCGCTTCCGAGACGGCCGTGCGGTGCACCAGGTGGTGCGTCATGCGGTGGACCAGGCCCTGGCCGCCTCGCGCGCGGCGCTCGCCGGCGAGGCGCCTGCGCTCGGGGGCTGGGCATCGGCTGCGCCTTCGGCCGATGTCGGGGGCGGCGCAACGAACGATTCCTTTGCCGCGCAGCGCTGGTCGCAGGCCGGCATGGCCTTCGCGCCGCGACCCGAGAGCGCGGGTGTGCCGGTGCGGGACCTGGGCCTGCTGTGGCAAGCCACGGGCGACCGGACCGCCGATGCAGACCCCGGCCTGCCGGCCGACACGGCCGGCGGGTGGGCTACGGCTACCGCCAGTGCCTGGATGCCCACCCCTGGCGCGGAGGGCATGACCTCCCAGCCCCTGCCCGAAGGCGAGTGGCCCCTGGGCCGCGCCATCGCGCAGCTGCACGGCGTCTACATCCTGGCCGAGAACCGCCAGGGGCTGGTGATCGTGGACATGCATGCCGCCCACGAGCGCATCGTCTACGAAAAGCTCAAGCAGCAGATGGAGGGCGCGGACCAGTCGCTGGCCCGCCAGGACCTGCTCATTCCCGCCACCTTCGCCGCCAACGCGCAGGAGCAGGCCACCGCCGCCGCCAACGCCGAGACGCTCTCGGCCCTCGGCCTGGAGATCACCCCGCTGTCGGCGCAGACGCTGGCGGTGCGCGCGGTGCCGGCCAGCCTGGCGCAGGGCGACGCGGTCGACCTCGCCCGCAGCGTGCTGGCCGAACTGGCCCAGCACGAGGCCAGCACCGTGGTCCAGCGCGCCCGCAACGAGCTGCTCGCCACCATGGCCTGCCACGGCGCGGTGCGCGCCAACCGCCGGCTCACGGTGGAGGAAATGAACGCCCTGCTTCGGCAGATGGAAGCCACCGAGCGCGCCGACCAGTGCAACCACGGCCGGCCGACCTGGCGCCAGCTCTCGATGCGCGAGCTCGACGCCCTCTTCCTGCGCGGACGGTGAGCGCCATGTCGCCCCAGCTGCTGGTGGTGTTCATCGCGATGATGATCGGCATCCAGCCGATCGCCACCGACCTGTTCCTGCCCGGCATGTCGGCGCTCACACAGGACCTGCACGCTTCCGTCGCCCAGGCCCAGCTCACGCTCACCGGCCTGCTGCTCCCCTTCGGACTCTCGCAGCTGGCCTGGGGGCCGCTGTCCGACCGCTTCGGCCGCAAGCCAGTGCTGCTGGTGGGCTTGGCGGCCTTCACCGTGGCGGCGGTGGCCTGCGCGCTGGCGCCGACCATCGAGTCCCTGCTGGCGTGGCGCTCCTTCCAGGGCGTGGCCATGGGCGCCATCGTCATGAGCGGCCGCGCGGTGCTGCGTGACGGCTTCGAGCCCTCGGAGGCGGTGCGCGTCATGACCCGGGCCCAGACCGGCCTGGGCGTGCTGGCCTGCGTCGGCCCCCTGGCCGGCGGCCTGCTGGCCGAGTACGCCGGCTGGCGCTGGGCGCTGGCCTTCATCGCCCTTTACGGCACGGTGGCCCTGGCCCTGGTGGCCCTGCGGTTCCAGGAGACGCTGCCGCAAGAGCGGCGCGCGCCCCTGCACCCGGCCAGCCTGGCGCGCAACTGGGTGACGGTGCTGCGGCACCCTACCTTCCTCTCCTGGTCGCTGCTCACCTTGCTCACCTTTGCCGGTCTGGTGACCTTCCTGGCGGCTTCGCCCTTCGTCTTCACCGAGGTCCTGGGCCTGAGCCGGGTGCGCTTTGGCATGGCCATCCTCAGCATGTCGGTGTTCTACATCGGCGGCACCTTCCTGTGCCGCCGACTGCTCACGCGCTTCGGCCTGCGTCGCACGGTGGCCATCGGCGGCGGCATGACCCTGGTGGCCGGCACGCTGATGGGGCTGGCGACCCTGGCCGGCGTGGCCAGCGTCTGGACCCTGCTGCCGCCCTTCTGGCTCTACGCCATGGCCCACGGCATCCACCAGTCCTGCGGACAGTCCGGCGCGGTCTCGCCCTTCCCCCGCATGGCCGGTGCCGCCTCGGCGATGAACGGCGTGCTGATGATGTCCATGGCCTTCCTCATCGGCGGCTGGCTGGGCCGCCACATGGACGGCACCGTCCGTCCGATGACCTACGGCATCTGGTTCTGGAGCGCGCTCCTGGCCCTGGTGGCCTGGACGCTGGTGCAGCGGCACGGAGAACTTCGTGAGAGCCGCGACCTGCGAAACGTCCCCGATGTCCCGAGCGCCTGACCCCACTCGCGGCGCGGCCCCGGCCTATGTCGCCCCGGCCTATGTCGCCCTGGCGGGCCCCACCGCCTGCGGCAAGACCGCCGCCGCCCTGGCGGTGGCCGCACGGCTGCCTGTGGAGATCGTGAGCGTGGACTCGGCCCTGGTGTACCGGGGCATGGACATCGGCACCGCCAAGCCGACACCTGCCGAGCGCGCGGCGGCTGCGCATCACCTGATCGACATCCGCGACCCGCGCGAGGCCTACAGCGCCGCCGAGTTCGCGGCCGACGCCGCGCGCCTGGTGCGCGAGATCCGCGCCCGCGGCGCCCTGCCCCTGCTGGTGGGGGGGACCATGCTGTACTTCAAGGCCCTGTTCGAGGGCCTGGCCCCCATGCCCGCGGCCGACCCGGCGGTGCGCGCCGCGCTCGACGCGCAGGCTGCGCAGCTCGGGTGGCCGGCGATGCATGCGCGCCTGGCCGAGGTCGACCCGGTCACCGCCGCGCGCCTCGCGCCCAATGACTCGCAGCGCATCCAGCGGGCGCTGGAGGTTTGGGAAATCTCGGGACGCCCCCTGAGTGCATGGCACAGCGGGCAGGCCGCCGCGGAAACGACCGGGCATGAGCCGCAGTCCCCGACCGCGCAAGCTACGGCGGACGCAGCCCCTGGCACCGCCACCTCGCCCTTGCCGCCTGGCCTCTTCCTCTCGATGGAGCCGGCCGACCGCGCCTGGCTGCATGAGCGCATCGCGCTGCGCTTCGACCAGATGCTGGCCCAGGGCTTCCTGGACGAGGTGCGCGTGCTGCGCGCCCGCGGCGACCTCAGGCCCGACATGCCCAGCATGCGCTGCGTGGGCTACCGCCAGGCCTGGGAGTGGCTGGACGCGCAGGCCTCGGGCCAGCCCCAGGCCCTGTCCCTGCTGCGCGAACGCGGCGTCGCCGCCACCCGGCAGCTGGCCAAGCGCCAGGTCACCTGGCTGCGCAGCATGGCGCAGCGGCAGGTCGTACCGGGCGACCAACCGGGTGCGATTGACAAGGTGCTGCGGGCCGTCGAGGCGGCCTGGGTCATGATCGAACGACAAGGTCCGAAAGGCCCGAAAGACCCGCATGACTGACCCGGCACGCAAAGAATCCGGCAGACCCCGCGAGGCCGCGGAGCGCATCGCCGCTACCGTTGGCGCCGACAGCCCGCCCGTGCTCGAGGCCCAGGGCCTGGCCAAGCGCTATGGCGAGGCCACCGTGTTCGAGCACGCCTCGCTCACGGTTTCGCCCGGCGAGTTCGTCGCCATCGTGGGCGAGTCCGGCGTGGGCAAGTCCACGCTGCTCAATTGCCTGGCCGGCCTGGACCACTGGGACGCGGGCAGCATCCGCCTGTGTGGTCACGACCTGGGCGCGGCAGGCGACGACGATCGCGCGCGCCTGCGCCGCGCCCACGTGGGCTTCGTCTTCCAGGCCTTCCACGTGTTGCCGCACCTGGACGTGGCGCAGAACATCGCCCTGCCCCTGATGCTGCTGGGCGTGCCCGCAGCCGAACGCACTGAACGGGTCCAGGCCATGCTGGAGGCGGTGGGCCTGGCGGGCCTGGGTGAGCGCCTGCCCCAGCAGCTCAGTGGCGGCCAGCTGCAGCGGGTGGCCATCGCCCGCGCGCTGGTGCACCGCCCCGCCCTGCTCCTGGCCGATGAACCCACCGGCAACCTGGACCCGGCCACGGCCACGCGGGTCATGGACCTGCTGGTGCGCCAGACGCAGGAGACCGGCGCCGCCCTGGTGCTGGTGACCCACTCCGAGTCCGCAGCGCGCCTGGCCGGCCGGGTGCTGCACCTCACCGCGCGCGGCTTCGCCTGAGGGCGGCTGCGGCGAGGGCAACGCCGTCAACGCCACCGCGCGCGGGCCCTCGTCCGACGCGCAGGCCTGTCGCGCCCTGACGCGGCGGCGCGCCCGTCCCGCTACGGTACTCCCGAGCCGGGCACGGGCCTGGCCATCTCCAGGAGATTCGATCCATGGCCACCTCCCGATCAGGCAAGGACGCCTGCGACCTGCTCGACGCCGACCACCGCGCGGTGAAGAAGTTGTTCAAGGAGTACGAAGCGCTCGCCGGCTCGCGTGCCCGGTCGGCGTCGGTGAAGAAGCAGGAGCTGTCCCGCCGCATCTGCCTGGAGCTCACGGTGCATGCGCAGATCGAGGAGGAGCTGTTCTATCCGGCGCTGCGGGCCGCGCTCAAGGAGAGCGCCCCGCTCGACGAGGCCTCGGTCGAACACGGGGTGATGAAGGAACTGATCGCGCAGATCCAGCAGTCGCCCGGGGACACGCTCACCGACGCGCGGGTGCAGGTGCTGGCCGAGTACGTGGACCACCATGTGAGGGAGGAGCGCACCGAGCTCTTCGCCAAGGCCCGCGCTGCGCGGAAGCTGGACCTCATTGCGCTGCGCGAGCAGCTGGACGAGCGCAAGCAGGCACTCATGATGGAGATGGCCGACCAGGGCGAGCTGGTGGACTGATACCGGAGGGCTGCGGCCGGCCCGATGCGGCGGGCAGCGGCCCCCGCCAGCGGCGCCGGTCAAAATGGCGCCATGTTCGCCCTGCTGCGCCACTACTCCTGGCCGGAGCTGCGCCACCACCCCTGGCGCAGCGCCGCCGCCGTGGTCGCGGTGATGCTGGGCGTGGCCCTGGCCTTCTCGGTGCAGTTGATCAATGCCTCGGCCCTGGGCGAATTCGCCAGCGGCCTGCGCCAGGTCGAGGGCCAGCCCGACCTGGTGCTGCGCGCGGCGCAGGGCGGACTGGACGAGACGCTCTATGCGCGCGTCGCCAGCCGGCCGGAGGTGGCGCTCGCGAGCCCGGTGCTGGAGGTCAGCACGATGGCGCTGCGCGACCCGGCCCGCGTGACCCTGCGGGTGCTGGGACTGGACCCGCTCGTCGCGCCGCTCTTCGCACCCGAGTTGCTGCCCCGGCCCTCGGCCGAGGCCGACCGCTTCGCGCTCTTCGCACCCGGCCGGGTTTTCCTGAACGCCACGGCGCGAGAGCGCCTGGGGCTGAGAGCGGCGGCTGGCGACACCGGCCAGCAGGCGGACGCCGCACCGCCGTCCCTGCAACTGCAGGTGGGCCTGCAACTGCGGCCGGTCCTCGTCGCCGGCGAGGTGGTGGCGCCCGGCGCGCCGACGGCGGTGATGGACATCGGCGCCGCCCAGGACCTCTTCGGCCGCGCCGGCGAGCTCACACGCATCGACATCCGCCTCGCGCCCGGCGCCGACCGCGCGCGCTTGCTGGCCGACCTCGCCTTGCCCGCCGGCGTGCTGGCCTCGGAGCCCGGCGACGCGCTGGCCCGGGTCGACCGGCTCTCGCGGGCCTACCGCGTCAACCTCACGGTACTGGCCCTGGTGGCGCTGTTCACCGGCGCCTTCCTGGTGTT
>JACCEC010804347.1_pt1 | contig 10712 bp, 6 predicted proteins | sample 7450121 | NCBI WGS metagenome assembly JACCEC01 (sample SAMN15323455, study PRJNA562643) | freshwater metagenome | isolation source: river surface water | place: USA:Blue River Watershed | collected 2017-08-18 | reverse complement strand
TCGCCTGCATCTAAGAAATTATCTTTATGATACCAAAAGTTGATTCTGCTCCAAATATTCTTATTTGCAGAACCGCGAGCCATAACAAGATAATCAATAGTTGATTGGCTTACACCTGAGTCCCATGAAATATCGCCTTCGTTTAGATCAGAATCTACACCTTCGGAAGGAAGTTTATTTCTATCAAATGCGTAAGTACCACCAAGTAAGTAATGTTCTCCTGTTACAGGATTGATTCCTGTTTTTACTTGAGAGCTTAGTATTTGTACGTTTCCTGATGATATGCTATGGATTTCATCAAGTCTGACTTCAGCATTAAAATCTCTACCAGCAAAACTTAATTCTGGTGAACTTGTTGCCTCACTAAGATCAAATGTAACATTCTCTGTTAGTGTAATAGATCCTGCAGAAACAGCTTCTACTATCCCGCCAACAATTCCTGTAACTGATTGACCAATTTTAACATTAGTAGTCGAATCTAAATAAATTATATTAGTTGTCTGGACAGTGCCGCTATATGCAGAAACATTAATATTATGTGTAACATCAACATCAACTAAAGTTACACCAACATGTCCACTAAATCTTGCGCCTGCTGCGGTAACGTTTATATCAGAAATAGAACCATCTAACTCTACAGTAATATTTGCAGTAGTTGCACTGGCATTTGTACTAGAACCTGTAAATGTTACTGTTGGATTAACATATCCAATACCTTCGTTAATAATTACAACGCTAGAAACATTTCCTGCACTATAAACAACATTTTCATCAGTTAGAGCATATACTGATCCATCATATGGATTTTCTACTGGAGTTGAAAACTTTGATGCAAAGTTATCTTTTTTAGGTACCAAATAAATGCTTTCGCCTACGCCTTGAACAATATATTCAACGTTAACCTTTGTGCTGGGAATAACATAATCACCAGAAAACTGAATAATCATTCCATTGCGTAATGTTAGGTTACCATAACTAAATGTAGCTTTGCCTAAAACATCTCTATCAACATCAATTGGTAATTCTAATGTGCCAGAAATTGCAATAGTTGTTGGACCCTGTGGATACCAATAATATTCTTGATAGTTAACAAATTTGTCAACATCGATTGGAGGCATAAAACTGTAATAGTTTGCGCCAAAGATCTTATTCTGATTTCTTGTGTCTACGCCGTATGTGTTTAGCGTGTCAATTAACTCATCAAAGAAAATAAAGTTTTCTGGTTCGTTAGTTGCTAGGTTTACAGTGTTAACTACTGGACTCAAAGCGTACTGAATTCTAGCAGGAGTGTCCTGATTCAAATAACCCGAAACACCTAGATCGTTTGTGGTTTTATAACCAATAAAGCCACTTACTGGTTCTATGTTTGCTTTGCTGAAAAGTTGTTCAACGGTGCTTTCAAAAAAATTCTTAATTGCAGTTGTTTGTAAAACTACCGGAAGTTTTTTGTAGATTTTATTTGACATTACTTTTTAAATCCTTTAGCGATCGGGTCTTAATGTTTGAGAGCTAATTTTTTCTACAATTTCAATATCGTTTACTGTAGCTGTGCTGGCGAATAGTTCATTAGGTTCAGCCTTTACTTGGAATAAATCACCAAATCTGCCGGATGTATTTTTAGGGACTATCACTATACTACCTATTGCACTACCTAGTTGTTGATGTATGTAACTACTGAGCTCTGTAAAATAAAATGTCTCACCAAATTCCCAGTTTGTTACATTAAAGTAATTATTTATCGCTTGAATTATCTTAGCTTTTAATTCGTTGTCACTCATATTGTTAGACAATTTAACAACTCTAAATTTTGCTTGATTCTCTGAATCTGCATAATCGCCAAACAATAATTTAAACTTAGCACTTCTAAATACAATAGTATCGCTTGCACTCTTATACTCGTTAAGTCCCTGAAACTCTACAGCTAGTTCATCGCTGGTAGGCTCTAGAGGAAATAATGTTGCACTAGGTTGTTTTAAGTATGCTAACACTTCATTATAATAAGATGTTGTTAATACAACCATTTCAACGATATTACTGATACTAGGATCAATACGTACATCTTTTGGCGCAGCATGTTGCCATCTTATTACAGAATCTTCTTGCACAGGACTTAAAGTATCTTGTGTTGGACCTCTACCTGTTCTTACAAAAAATTGATCAGTTTCAACTAGTGTAACAACATCAATGTCTGTACTATCAGGTGTTGTAATGTAAACCTTGTCTTCTTCAATACAATAGACTTTTATGCCGGTTGAATTTTCATAACCTTGGGTATTTTCTAATACTTGTGCAGCAGAAAAGTTTTTAGCAATTAACCAGTCTACGCTACTTAAAGCATATTCTTTTGCATAACTTTCACTAGATATAACATCATCAGTAAAGTTTACTCTTATGGTATTTTCACTTCTAAAATCTACAACCGCAGCTTGCACTGGTCGGTCATAGGTGTACCCATCAAAGTCTGTATAGTATTCAAATAGCTGTATGTCTTCGTCATCGACATATTCATTAAATTGTAATGGTCTATTTGGTACTAGGTCACTATCGCTGTCTATCGGTGCCACAATAACTTTTCTTGGGTCAGTATAGCCGTCTGAATATTTGTAAACATCGACCACGTCCCAGACAACTGGTTGCTCAAGTTTTTCTCTAGTGTTAATATAGTTAACAACAATTTTGTCTCTATAAAACTTACCTGTTGCATCAGCTGATAAGTGATATCTATTTAAATTTAATTCTGTATAAACTAAATTTCCAGTTTGAGACTGAACATTTGCATCCTCTAGATACATTCTTCCTGACACATTAGCATCTAATGTAGAACCTGTAGTACCGTAACTATAACAAGTAGTGTTGCCGTGGAATATTAATAATGTGGTACCTAAACTATCAAATTGTCTATATGTAATGTTACCTGTGCTGTCTAAAATATTACCGCGAAAAGTTTCAGCAGTAAAAGGAATTTTAATAGTGCCTGGTATTCTAGTAATTTGTCCTGAGTTGTTTGCAATAGTTACATTTGATGTAATGCTTGCGCCGGTACCATCATCAAAATATGTGTTTAGCATAACAGATGCATTTGATACTACGTAAGAATTATCGGTAACTGTTTGTACTCTACCTGATGCAGATGGTTTCATTAAACCAAAATTGCTTTCCCAAAATACATTAACATTAAACCATTTTGTATCTCTTGTTTTTAATGATATATTGGTTGTGTATCCGTTCGGGTCATGTAATCCGCCAGTAGAAGTATTTCTCCAGAAGTAATCACTACTGCCTATACGATACCATTCAAACGTTTCAGTTTCGCTTGGTTTAGTATTAATAGTTGTAAAAGTAATTGTATCTTTGGAAGATCTATTGTTATTATCTACAACTTTAACGTTTTTAATATTGTAGAATTTTAAGTCACTGCGACTTTGTACTACGTAATTTTGGCCTCTAAATGTTATATTGTATCTATAGCTAAAATTATCTACAGGAGAGTATTCTAGTAATACTAACCAGCTAGCACCTTCTGCATTTGGATTTTGAGGGTCAAAAGCAAAATCTCCGGTCTTGTTTAAATCTTGACTTTCGATTATATACCAATTGTCAAGTAATAAATCATAGCCTAGACCAAATGTTTCTCTGTTAGAAATAGCAGATGATATATTAGTAGCTTCTTGACTATTAAATAATTTTCTTAAACTTACAATTACTTCTTCTGCTACCCAGTCTAGTGGTACTTCGTCACTTAGTTGCCATGGACCAACGCTGGTGCTCATACCGCTTGCTAGTAAACCGTTATTGACTACACTAATAATTCTTACCCACTTGTAATCGCTAGGATTTGATGGGTTAACAAATTTAATAAAATTATTTTCCTTTAAGAAACTATAGAGTGTGTATACGTTAGTTAATACATTTTTTGCACCGCTGTCAGAATATGTTTCTGTCATAAAACCAGTATCACTGGTTGGCGCAACTGGTAGAGGATTCCATCTAATATTGTATAAATCTAATCTAAATCTGTCACCACCAATTGTATTTCTTGCATTCTTATAAACAAAATTGTTTAATGGTTGCTTTTTAAGATACTGAGGTATAATACTTACTGCTATTTCTCTAGGAGTTGTGTTATCATTTACTGTAACTCTTTCGCTGGTTGGCGCATCTTCTGTATATAAAATTGCGTCTCTTGCAAAAGTATCTAAACTTTGATATGTTCCTGTAGGATCATTAATATCAATATATCTGCTATGTCCGGCGTGAGTACGATTTATTGCTTTTAGCTTAGTAATATTTGTACTTTGGCTTAAAGGAAATGTGTTATAATCTTGAGCACTGATCATTCTATTTTGAGAATAATAAACTTGTGGTGCTCGCTCTTTAATAGCTGATAATGATTCGGCAGGTAAACTGTTGTTTACTCGTGTTTCTAATCTAAATGTAATAGTTAGTGCATGACTTTGACCTCGTTTGTTTTCATAAGGAATAGTCACCGTAATATTACGTGCATCTTCAGGTTGAATAGTGTAACGAGTAGGATCACTAGTTCTATACCATAAACGGAAAATGCCGTATGGGATATTACCAAAGTTACCGTCTGGGAATCTTAGTCTAATGCCACCATTATTTAAATTTTCTACAGCATAAAGATTTTTAGTGCCTAAAGTTAAACTATTATAGTTGAGTGTTTGACCAACAGTGTTAGGTACCTTTTCCCATTTGTTTAATACTACACCAGCTGAGTTGATTTCTTGTAGAAACACATCAGTTTCGTTAATATTTGAAATAGCAACGTTTTCTGATCTGTTTTGTATTGGTGTAGTATAATTATAATCTGAAAATTGTAGTACACCCTGTTTAAACATTATAAAGAAACCAGTATTCTTACTTGCTAATCCTAAACTGTCGTTTCTATAAATTAAATTAAACAAATCAGTAGGATCAGGATGTCTTTCGTAAAAATATCCGTTGTCAAAAAACTCTGGATTAACAACGTTAAATGTTTTTGGGCCGCCGTTTACAGTTAAATTGAAATTATAAACAATAGGCGCACTAAGCGGAGTATTAAGTTGATACAGCTCAGTAGGAATGCCGCCCACTGTGCCTCTCTTAACTGGAGCACTAAATCTATTAGAGCTGCTCATTGCTGCATTTAAAATTGTAATAAATTGTTCGTAGCTTTGAACGTTGTTAGAGTCGTCCCAAAAAACGTTAATATTATTAAGATCGTTACCCTGACTATCAACCAAAGGCTCTGTAGTTCTAACTGCAACAATTTTCATAAGTCCGCTCGCTGGAACATTACGCTTTGGATTGTAACCTAACATACGTGCTAGCTTGAATACACTATCACGACGTTCAGCGGTTTCAAGGAAGTTCTCGCGACTGTTTAAGTCCATTCTAAACGCTAGTGATTGTGATAGGTATGCTAACAGTTCGATGATAGCAATAAATTCGCTGCTTTCAACATAGTCGTTGAAATTTTCTGGATAATTAATTCTTACATACTCAACAAGGGCTGTTTTGATAGTATCAAAATCATATGCCTTGAAATTAATTTCACTATATGCTTTGTATGCAACTTTCCAATCTTCAGAAGCAAACAAATTGTTTTGTCTAGTAACTAATGACATTATTCTACGCCCTCAATTGAGTTTCTTTCATATATTAAATATAAATTTTCTACAACATCAAATGGAAGAAAACGTAACACAACTTCAGCTGATAAAGTGTGATCAGTTGTGTATATGATTGTCTTAACGTGTTCTACACGTGGTTCTTTACGAACAATTCTTAAAATGTCTTCTCTAATGCTTGCTTCCAGTGTATCATCTTCAGGATCCATTAGTAAATCCCAAATTATGCTGCCAAAGTTTGGACGCATAACTCGCTCACCTTTTCGAGTATAAAACTCGTTGAGCAAATCTCGCTTGATGAGATCTTGATCAGTTAGAGAATATGGTGCTCTAACTTGATTTATAGTGCTGAATCCCTTGAATGTTGCCATAACAATATTTATCAAAAAAATTAAATACTGTTTTAATTACCTACCAAAATAGAGCTTGACACGTAGCGTAAAATTTGCTATAGTTGTACATCGTTGCAATTTAAGGTTATGCACATGTTTGTAAAGATTCCAGAAGATGGATACTGGTTCAAGAAGGATGGTATCCGCAAAATTGAAGAAAAGTATGGCGCCAAATACATGGGTTATTGGGCTACTAAAAACAGTCGCGGGCACTGGAATGAAAGTCCAGTAGACGTTTTCTACCAGCCTAATCCGGATACAAGCAAAGGACATACACACTATTTTGGTATGTTTATTAAGAACGATCCGTTCACTGGAGAAGGTACTGGTGGTGTATATATCACCGAAGCCAGTAGTGCCTTTAGTGATCCAATTTCGGGTATTGCAACAGACGACGGTGAAGTTATTGTAAGTCGTTATCGTCATGATTATGTTACCAAAGATGGACGTATGATTGATGGTGGGCGAGATTATGTTCGTGCAAGTTTGCACCCAACTGTTATGGTCACTGTAGACGGTGACCGTTTCGTAATTACAGAAAGGGAAAACGTTGAAGAAGGTATCTAAGGAACAGGCGCTAAAGGCAGCGGCATTTGTTGCTGTGTTTGGTATTACAGGTATTGTTGCATATGCAGCCACAAAAGCATATAAATCTATCCGAGACATCGGAGACTTTGATGGCGATTTGAGCAACGATATTAATCTTTCGCAGATGATTAATCGGGATCAAGAATGAACGAGGAAGAAAAAGCCGCTCGTGAAGCAGCACTAGCAAAGTTAGCCGAACTGGGCCAGGAAATGGAGCGTGGTCGTAAGCTCTACGAACACGACAATGATACTTGGTGGAATGGATTATCAGAAAAAGAACGCGAAGATGCGTTCTATGCTGTGTGTAAGCGTATCCACCGAGGAGACATTGAACTAAATGGAACTTACCGATATGTTCTCTATGATGTTTTTGGTTTTGATGCTGGCATGTATGGTGCTGGTATGGACTGCGGCTATATGGCAATTCATAATGCTATCGCGGAAGGTGAAGAATTACAACGTATGCATCGAGTTGATCGTTTTGAAGTAATTGACGAAGATGGACGGGCATATGTGCGTGGTGTAGGTCAAGTTAAACGTCTTAAATTTGAGCTACAGGATGATGGCTGTACTCTAAAAGTATTTGTCAACGGCAAAAATCCGCTTGACATTTAAAGCGTAGAATAGTATAGTAAGGTTGTAGTTAGATAATAGCTACATTGTGTTCAACTTAACAACGAGAGTGATCTCAAATATGAAGAAAATTGCACAGAAGTTTGATGAGATTTGTGCTAAGGCAGAAGCGTTCAACAAGGAAAACAAGACCGACCGCTTCTATAAGATTTACGAACAGCGCAAGCGATTCGTAACTATGGGACTGTACGATAGCGTAACTAAGAAGTACGCAACGTTTGATACAGTCAATCTTACCGGTAACTTCCGGTATGATAACCATACAGTGCCACAAGAACTGTATGATATGGAGCGTCTAGTTAAGTACGCTTAATTAAGTTCGGCAATTGAACTAAAATGGCAGCAGCAATGCTGCCATTTTTTTATCCGTTAGGTCCTGCGTAATATCGTGTTGGAACAACGTTATTAGCAATGAACGCTTCTCTTCTAGATCTAATTAAACTTGCAAGCTGGGCAAAGGTTAAATCACCCGGTTGAGTTCCGGTTGGCGGGCTAAGATCAAGATTATCAGGCGATTGAAACACTTGACCTACATACATGCGTTTATCTTCAAAGTCCTGTCTAAACACAAGATTATTACTTGGTCCTGTAGCACCTAATTCAGGACCTAGACTCCAAGTTTTCATAAGTCTAGGAATTTCACTGTATTTGCCTTCGTTAAGGGCTGCAAGTACGTTACTGTTTAAAAAGTTTTCAATACCAATGTCTCTGGCAAATTCTGAAATTGCTAGTGTTTGATTGTCTGACAACGGCACATTTATCTTGTTTTTGATTTGGTTAAATGATTGATTTAAATCGCCTGCAACAGCTAAACTATTTCCAATATCACCTAAACCTTGTGAAAAGTCTACTAGTGTGTTTCCGTTTTTGTCTACGTAGATCAAGCTACCAGTAGTGTCTCTTACCACATTATATCCAGCTGCTTTTAGTCGTTCAATAGCATCTAACCCATCTTTGGCTTGTGCAACAATTCCGTTAATATCTGACATCATTTTATCTAACACATCTAGATTAGGTAATCCTAGACTGTCTAAACTAAATGCTTTTAACTGTGCTTCCAACTCTTTTAACTGCTTTAGAGAGCCAATAATTTTTTGTTGAATTGCATTAACTGTGGGAAATCTAATAGGTGGGATTGCTGCTTTAATACTGTCAACTAGTTTGTTTAAACCTAATACTTCCTTAATCTTTTTCTCTGCGGTTGCTTTAAAGTTATTTACAGCATTTGCAACGTCACTGTACATTGCATTAAGATCTTGGATGCCTTGATTTAAAGCGCCTGTAGCTTGGTTTAGTTTTGCATTTGCTTTATTAATTGCTTGATTTGCCGCGCCGGTTCCTCTGTTAATAGTACTAGTAGCGGATGATGCTGCTCTACTTGCGCTGCTACCTAAAGTTGAGAGAGGATTATTTGCTGAACCTGATGCAGTACTTGATGCTGTACGGCCTGTAGAAGTTGTACTTGCTACGTGTTTAGATAAATCAGTTACCTTATTGCCGTTACTATCAGTATATCCTGTACCTGCCTTTGATCCAGCAGGTGTTTGTACGTCATCAGGTTTGCCGTCAGTGGTACTTGCTCCTGGTGGTAATTCCTTAGCAATGCTTTCGTCATATCCTTTTGCATTAGGATCTTCTTTACCGGGCGGTGTTGCTGGATGACCTTCATATGGTTCTGCTGTAACTAGACAGGTAACAATAGTTTTAATTTTTGGTTTGCGGCCAGGTCGCTTGCCGTTATTTTTAATAGCACGCTCTCCTTTATAAGCTGCTTCTTTGTCAAATTCAGGAGGATCAGAAGGTTGATCCTCAAACTCATTGAGTCCAATCGGCGCCGGGCCTATTGCAGGTAATGGTATAAACGTAAAACTGGGGCCGCTATTGAGTAAGATGCCTGTTGGTGCCTGTAAGCTGATCGGTGCGGCGGCTGTAATTCCAACACCAGCAGTAGCATTAATTGATACTCCACTAATAGCTGTAGTCATTGCAATAGGTCCAAACGGAACAAGTAATTGAAATCCTAGCGGGCCACTAGGGGTAATTGCAACTCTGCCGCCTGCACTTATATCAATGTCACCGCCCGCTGCCGTTACGCCATAGTTAAGTGCAGCAAATTGTTGAATATCGCTAGCAGCATCTAATCTAATTGCTCCGCCAGTTCCCATTGGTGGGCCACCATATATATTGAAGGGGTTTGTGCCCATATAGTCAGCACCAATGTTATCGCCAGCAGCTTTAAGATTTAAATCGTTACCTGCTTCAATATTAATGTTTTTATCTGCACGTAAGTTTAAATTACCTTTAGCTCTAATGTTTAAACTACCCTCGCCAAACATATTGATATTACCAAAAGCATCAATTTCAAACCACCCTTGACCATTTCGGTTAATCATATAAATTGAACCAGTGGTGTCGTCTAACAATAACTGTGTACCGCCAGCAGTTCTTAATCTAATGTTTCTACTGTTTAGATTATCATCCATAATAAATTGATGACCGCCTAAGCGATTATCAAAATTATTTGGATCTCGCGGACCTGGCGTTAGTATACCAAATACTTCACTTGGGCTTTCACGTCTTGCACTTGCTGTGCCTGCGCCTCGAACACTGTCATTGATTAGTCCTTGTACAGTAATAGCTTCTGCCATGTCTGCGTGTATGGGTCGCACAACATCATTGTGATTTGTGTTTTGATCTTTAGAATTCTTTTCTGCAACAGGTGCAAGCATAGAAGGGTCGCCGTAGCTTCTACCATAAGCCATGCCAGGTACCATGTGATTAAATTGATCAGGGAATAAACACCCAACACAAAATGGAAATTTAGTATTACCATCTCCAAATGCTACTAATACTAGGTTGCCAATGTCTGGTGGAACCATCCATAATCCGTAGCTCTTTCTAGTAGTTGGATAACTTTTAATGTCTTTACCAACAGCTTTAATATCAGTTCCGCCAGCAAATGGACTGGTCCATATGCAATCATATACACCGTTGTTGCCATTTTTGTCTTTGTATAATGCAGAAATAAACACTTGAACTTTACCAGTTCTATCAAAATCAATGGTTGATGTAACTTCGCCCATATAGATCCCAAGCACCGGTTTACTAGTGCCTTGTTTCTGTTGTGCTGTATTTCGCGTACTTGCTGTATTTGTTCTTGGGTTATATGACATGTATATTATCCGCCTGTATTTCCTTGTATGTATGGTAGAGGATCAATTGGTTTGGTATCGTTATTAGATGTGCTGCTCGACTTACCTGTTCGAATTTCAAAGTGTAAGTGAGGATTTGTTGAAGTGCCTGTATTACCGACATTACCAATTCGCTGGCCTTGGATAACAGATTGTCCTGCTTTAACTGTTATAGATCCTAGCTCCATATGTCCGTATCGAGTTTGTGTTCCGTCGCCGTGGTCGATGAATACTACTTGTCCATAGCTACCTAAGTTTCCAGCATAAACAACGGTTCC
>JACCEC010098256.1_pt1 | contig 10717 bp, 8 predicted proteins | sample 7450121 | NCBI WGS metagenome assembly JACCEC01 (sample SAMN15323455, study PRJNA562643) | freshwater metagenome | isolation source: river surface water | place: USA:Blue River Watershed | collected 2017-08-18 | reverse complement strand
CGCTTGATCGCAGTCTTTTTTCATCTGTTCAAGCAATGGCTCAAGACCATCAAATTTGATGGTCTCACGAAGGCGCCATCCAAAAATAAATTTGCACTTTTTATCGTATAAATCCAAACCGGTTTGATCTAAAGCATATGCCTCAATCTGACGAGTACGTATTCCTTCGAAAGTTGGATTAGTGCCAATAGAAATTGCAGCTGGCCATTTCTGGTTTTCGACTTCTAGCCATCCGGCATAAATTCCATCTGCAGGTATGGTCCAATTGCCACTCAAACCTAAATTAGCAGTTGGGTATCCAATTTCGCGGCCACGTTTCTCCCCGTGAACCACCATGCCTTCTAAAGTAAATCTATGCCCAAGCAATTCATTTGCAAATTGAATATCGCCTTCGAAAATTAAATTGCGAATTCGAGTAGATGAGATAACTCCCATGCTCTCTTGCAAATTATGTACTTCCACTTGAAAACCGTAATTACGTAAGTCTTCAGCTTTTCCAGCTGCGCCTTTGCCATAAGTGAAGTTAGCGCCAATCATTACCGCTTTTGCATCTAAGTCAGTTATCAGAATTTTCTGAACAAAATCATCTGGTGACATAGAGGCAAACTCTTTATCAAAATCAATTACTACTACGGCATCTGCCCCATATTTCAACAAGAGATTTATGCGAGCATCCAACGAAGTTAAATGCGTCGGTGCTTTATCTGGTGCGAATAGAGTGGTTGGGTGAGGCTCAAAAGTCATCGCGACAACTGGATTACCGAATTTCTGTGCATCGATTAGTAATTGCTGGTGGCCAACGTGAACTCCATCAAAGTTACCGATAACTACGGTAGCTCCTTTGATTGGCGCAGGTTTCCACGAGAGACGCATATGAATACTTTACCTATTTCACGAAAACCGCGAATGGCTTGGCGCTCCCATCTTTATCTTCTAATAACGCGGCAAGTTCGCCTTGCGGAGTAATGGCAGCCACGATTCCTGACACCCCACTGGGATCGATATTTCGACCAAATTTCATCTCTGCTGCTTCTTGAAGCGTTAATTGGCGAGGCGTGAAAATTCTAGATGCGACTTCGGCAACGCTTATTAACTCCCCTGCCATGGATAGATCGAAAATACCTACTTGAGTTCGACGAAGTGAAGTTAAATGGCCGCCACAATCTCTGGCTATTGCACGTATATATGTGCCAGCGCTGCATTTAACGGAGATATCTACTTCATCGCCACGAATTTCATTTATCTTTATTTCATAAACTTCTACTTCGCGGGCGGGAATATCTACAGCTACTCCTTCGCGAACTAAATCATAAGCGCGTTTTCCATCAATTCGAATTGCCGAAACGGATGATGGCTTCTGCATAATTTTTCCGACTTGTTTTGCAAATGCAGCTTGGATATCAGATGGGATCTCTGTTGTTGCGATTACTTCTCCCTCTTTATCGTCAGTTGAAGTCAACTGGCCAAGCTTTACAGTGGCATCGTAAGCTTTAATTCCAGCCGTGATGTATTGCAGTAATCGCGTTCCATCTCCGATTCCTAAGACCAATACTCCCGTGGCCATTGGATCTAAAGTTCCAGCATGTCCAATTTTTCTAGTATTTAGCTCTTTACGCATCTTTGCAACGACATCGTGGCTAGTCATACCACCTTGTTTGTCGACTACTAGAAAGCCGTTAGTCATTAACTTTGATTACTTTTTATATGGATCGTCTACGACCGGTTTTGCCTTCTCTGCCAGTTGCGCAATTTCATCATCATGCTTCTTGATTTCAGAGAGCAGTGATTCCATTTGTTGCGCAGCTTCAGGAAGCGCATCACTAAAGAATTCCAGAGTTGGCGTAATGCGAGTTTTCAAGTCATGGCCTACCGCGCTACGCAACAGACCTTTAGCTGATTCGAGCGCAGCTTTTGTTTTTGCTTGTTGGTCGTGATCGCCGAAAACCGTGTAAAAGACAGATGCGTTCTGAAGGTCGCCAGTTACGCGCACATCAGTAATAGTGACAAAACCAAGACGTGGATCTTTTACCTTGGTCTCAAGTGTCTGTGCCACTACAACTTTTATGCGGTCTGCGACCTTTTCAGAACGTACTGACATTATGCGCGCTTCTTCTCTTGCATCTCGAAGACTTGAATGATGTCTCCGGTTGTAAGTTCCTTAAATCCAACACCGATACCGCATTCGTAACCTTCACGAACTTCGGTGGCATCTTCTTTAAAGCGCTTTAGTGAATCAACAGTTAAGTCTTCAGCTACCACAGTTCCGCCACGCAATACGCGAGCCTTTGCATTTCGACGGATGATTCCATCTTGTACAAGTGAACCTGCAATTAGACCAGCCTTAGATGACTTGAAGATTTCGCGAACTTCAGCATTTCCAAGTACCACTTCTTCATACTCAGGCTTGAGCATTCCCTTAAGTGATAGTTCAATCTCTTCGATTGCCTTGTAGATAACTGAGTAGAAACGAACTTCTACGCCTTCGGCATCTGCATACTGCGCAGTTGCGATTTCTGGCTTAACGTTAAAGCCAATAACGACTGCAGTTGAAGCAGAGGCAAGCGTGATATCTGATTTGGTAATCGCACCAACGCCGCGGTGAATTACGCGTAGATCAACTTCTGCTCCGACATCAAGCTGCATCAAGGCATCTTCCAAAGCTTCTACCGAACCAGATACGTCGCCCTTGATAATCAAGTTTAGAGTTGAAATCTTGGACTGCTCCATGAAATCTTCCAGCGAAACTTTCTTACGAGCCTTTGCAAGTTGCGCGTTACGTTCTGCAGCTTGGCGCTTCTCTGCAATCTGACGTGCCGTGCGATCTTCTTCTGCAACGAGGAAGGTATCACCAGCATCTGGTACAGATGTGAAACCAAGAACTTGAACTGGTCGAGATGGACCGGCAACTTCAACGTTCTGACCGAATTCATCTAGCATCGCACGAACGCGACCAAATGAACCGCCAGCAACAATTGCATCACCGACATTTAACGTACCGCGTTGAACCAGAACTGTTGCAACTGGACCACGACCACGATCTAGGTGGGCTTCGATTGCAACACCACGTGCCACATCATCTGCAACTGCGCGCAGATCAATTGCGGCATCTGCAGTTAGCAAGATTGCATCGATAAGTTCTTTAATTCCCTTGCCAGCTTTTGCAGATACATCAACGAAAATTGTGTCTCCACCGTACTCTTCAGCAATCAAGTTATATTCAGTTAATTGTTGACGTACCTTTGCTGGGTTGGCATCTTCTTTATCTACCTTGTTGACTGCAACCACGATTGGAACATCTGCAGCTTGCGCGTGATTTAACGCTTCGATGGTCTGAGGCATCACACCATCATCTGCAGCTACTACCAGGACCGCGATATCGGTGACTTTGGCACCGCGAGCGCGCATTGCAGTAAAGGCTTCGTGACCTGGGGTATCGATAAAGGTAATTGCACGATTAACACCATCATGATCATGATGGATCTGATATGCACCAATATGCTGAGTAATTCCACCTGCTTCAGTTTTAATAACTTCGGTCTGGCGAATTGCATCAAGCAGACGTGTTTTACCGTGATCAACGTGACCCATGACAGTTACAACTGGTGGGCGCGCTTCGAGTAAATCAGAATCAAGATCAGCTAGCTCTCCAGCTAAATCGATATCAAATGACTCTAGGATTTCGCGGTCTTCATCTTCAGGAGAAACAATTTGAATGTTGTATCCAAGTTCGGAACCCAAAATTGCGAAGGTATCTTCATCAACTGATTGAGTTGCGGTAACCATTTCGCCCAACATAAATAGCGCCTGAACTAGTTGAGCAGCATCGCAATTAATGCGCTCTGCAAAATCAGCTAGAGATGAGCCACGGCGCATGCGAATGGTGGTTGAACCATCTCCGCGTGGAATCTTTACGCCGCCAAGTGAAGGCGCTTGCATGTTTTCGAAATCATCACGCAAAGCCTTCTTACTCTTCTTGGCATTACTCTTCTTTGATCCACCCTTACCAAATGCACCCGCAGTATTACCGCGGCCACCTGGACCTGGACGATTGCCACCTGAAAACCCTGGACGATTAAATCCACCTGGACCACCAGGTGCACCGCCACCGGTATTTCCACCTGGACGATAAGGAGATCCGCCACCTGCACCGCCACCTTGTGGACGTGCGCCGCCACTTTGACCGGGACGCGCTGCAAATCCTGGACGTTGTCCACCAGGACCACCTTGTTGTGGACGCGCTGCAAATCCTGGACGTTGTCCACCAGGACCACCTGGTCGACCACCTGGACGAGGTTGTTCGCCAGGACGAATCGGACGTTGTTGTGGTGGACGCGGCATTGCACCACCAGAACCAAATGGATTATTTCCGGCTGGACGTGGCGCTCTCTGTGGCGGACGTGGCATTGCAGTTCCGAATGGATTATTTCCACCAGGTCTTGCTGGTGGTTTTGGAATATTAGTTGGAGTTGCTGAACCAGAAGCACCAGTTGATGGCGCTGGTCGCTGCGATGCTGGCTTCGGTTCTACCGCTTTTAGCGCTTCTAAATCAACGCCAAGTTCTGCTGCTAATTCAGCTGCAAGTTTTGCATTAGCTTGCGGATCAGATTCTGGTTTCTTGGCAGCAGCTTTCTTTGCCGCAGCTTTCTTAACTGGCTTTGCTGCAACATCTTCGCTTGCAACTTTTGCATTTGGGAATGCTTCAATTAAACGACGCGCAACTGGCGGTTCGATTGTCGATGAGGCGCTGGTTACGAATTCGCCCATCTCTTTTAACTTAGCAAGGACAACCTTGCTCTCCATACCGAGTTGCTTTGCTAACTCGTGTACACGGACTTTTGCCACATTTCTCCTTCGTGGCCTCCGTGTATTTTTTTTACACGCTAAGGCCTAGTTGTTCCTTCTCATGACTGAGAATCTTGAGCGGTGCTCATTAGCGTGTCATTTTCTTTTCATCCATTTCGGTCTGCCCATCAAAATATTCGATGAGGCGGAAAGTCTATCAGTGTCAGCAGGGTTATTGAATCGGGCTATCTGAGTGGATATCGATTCGCCAACCAGTTAAGCGCGCGGCTAAACGGGCATTTTGCCCATCTTTACCGATTGCAAGGGAGAGTTGGTAATCCGGAACGACCACTTTTGCACTTCTGGTTGCTTCATCAACTACTTCGACGCTGCCAACCTTGGCTGGCGCAAGTGCATTAGCAACATAAACAGCAGGATCCTCTGAATAATCAACAATGTCGATTTTCTCTCCGTGAAGTTCTTCCATAACTGCACGAGCACGTGCACCCATTGGCCCGATTAGTGCGCCCTTTGCAGAAACACCTGATCGATGGGCACGTACTGAAATCTTTGTGCGATGTCCAGCTTCGCGAGCAATTCCCATAATTTCAACAATGCGATCTTTAATTTCCGGAACTTCAAGGGCAAATAATTGTTTAACTAATGCTGGATGGGAGCGAGAGAGCGTAATTTCAGGACCGCGAGTTCCCTGCTTTACATCAATAACGAAGCATTTGATGCGATCGCCATGTTCGAAATGTTCGCCAGGTACTTGCTCTTGTGGTGGAACTTTTCCTTCGGTGCGACCTAGATTTACATAGATCATCTTTGAATCGCGACCCTGTTCCACCATTCCAGAGATCACATCGCCAACATTCATTGATAGTTCGCCGACAATTGCCGCATCTTTTGTTTGGCGCATGTATTGCTTGATTGCTTGGCGAGCAGTTGCAGTTGCCACACGAGTAAATTCTTCATTTCGATCTTGGACTTCTCCAATTCGATCGCCAGTTTCAGAAAAGACTGGAACGAATATTTGGATTTCGCCTGATTCGCGATCGAGATGCGCACGTGCATGTTCGAGGGCGTGATCTGTATGGTTGTACGCAGTTAGTACCGCCGCTTCAATTGCGACTATTAGCGCATTTAAAGACATCTCTTTTTCGGTTGTTAAAGCTTGAAGAGCTTTCATATCGACATGCATTATTTGCTCTCCTTCTTATTAACTTTATTAAATTCAATTTCAATGATTGCACGTTTGATATCTGAATATGCAACAGTGCAGCAATCGAGAGTCACTTCTTCTTCGGTCGCATTTGCGATGCGACCTTTGCAGGTTTCGCCATCCAACTTGATGATTTTTACCAATCGATCTACATTTTTTCGCCAATGGCGAGGCGCAGTAAGTGGACGGTCCACGCCAGGTGAAGTTACTTCTAAGGTGTATGGGGCCTCTCCCATAAATGATGCGCTATCCATCGCTTCGCCGACTAAACGGCTAGCGTCAGTTACTTGATCAAGATTTAGCCCAGTTTCGCTGTCGACGATAACAGTCACGAAGCGATGTTTTCCGGGAGTTTGTACCTGTACCTCTTCAAGAACGAGCCCAGCTTGGGATACCAGCGGTTCTACTAGTTCGAAGATTTGATCTTTTAATGCCATTTGTAATTCCTATGTGGTTGTTTTTAAGTTGTTGTTTATTTTTTATTTGGTTGTATGGCGCTAATTTACAAGGTCATAACCTACTTTGGCAATTAAAAGCGCAGTCATGAAGAGGAATACCTTACGGACTAAGGGTGAGCCGCCTTTAATTGCAACTTTAGAACCAATGGTGGAGCCAATTACATTAGAGATCGCAAGAGCGATACCTATACCCCAAAGGATTGCGCCGTGCTTTGCAAAGATAATGATTGCAGCCAAATTGGTCGCTACATTTGTGAATTTTGCAATCGCAGAAGCGGTAAGAAATCCATATCCAAGTGCACCGACTAAAACTGCCATCAGAAAAGTTCCGGTGCCTGGACCAAAAATTCCATCATAAAAACCAATCGCAAATCCAGCACCAGCTGCTATTTTGTAATTTAATTTCACGTTCTCTTCATGGCCAAGTCTTGGATTAAGAAGCGTGTAAAGAAATATAACCACTAGGGCGATAAATACGACGACGCGTAAATTATCGGTAGGAATTTTCGAAGCAAGTTGGGCGCCACCCATCGAACCGAAGAAAGCCGGAATAGCCATGTAAGCCAACATCTTCTTATCGATTTTGATCTGCTTGCGATATCTATTTGCCGCATTGGCTGTGCCAAAAATTGAAGCAAACTTATTGGTACCGAGTGCATTAATAACCGGCTTGTCCTGCAAACCCACCATTAGTGATGGCAGCTGGATTAAACCGCCACCTCCTGCAATCGCATCAAAGAAACCTGCAGTTGCTGCTGCGACGCAGAGGAAGTAAATCACGAGAAGAGTTTGGCTACTTCTGAAACAACTTCATCAACTGAAGCTTCGCATTTCTCGCCGGTGGCGCGGATACGAATTTCAACTTTGCCTTCAGCCAGACCTTTTCCGACAATTACGATAACCGGGTTGCCGATTAATTCAGAATCCTTAAATTTAACTCCTGCTGATGGATCACGGCGATCATCAAGCATCACAGTAAGTCCAACAGATTCCATGAGCTCTCCGATTTCAAGAGCTTTATCAAATACTGCATCCTCTTTGCCGGTGGCAACAATATGAACCATCGCTGGCGCAATCTCTGCTGGCCAATTAAGTCCGATTTCATCTGCGGTTTGCTCTGCAATTGCAGCTACTGCGCGGCTCACGCCAATTCCATATGAACCCATTGTGACAATCTGTGACTTACCGTTTTGGTCTAATACCGTTAAATTTAAAGCTTCAGCATATTTGCGGCCCAATTGAAAGATATGGCCAATTTCAATTGCGCGATCTATTACTACTTCGGTGTTGCACTCTGGGCAATTATCTCCTGCGCGCACCTCTGCAGCTTCGATGTAGCCATCGACAACGAAATCACGACCGCTAACCACATTTCGTGCATGGCAATCTTTCTTGTTAGCACCTGATACCCAAGCAGTTCCTGGCGCCACTCGTGGATCAGCAAGCAAAGTAATGCCATTAGCTTTGGCATCTTGTGGTCCGATGTATCCCTTAACAAGATTTGGAAACTTTTTGAAATCTTCCTCTTCAAAAATTCTAATTTCATTTACACCGGCAAGGTTTGCCTCTACGCGCTTCAAATCAACTTCGCGATCGCCAGGTACCAAAATTGCAAATGGCTTACCGTCAACCATCAACATAATGTTCTTTAAAGTATCGCTAGCTTTAAACCCACCACCAAACTTGCTATTTAATAGCTCTACCAATGAATCAATTGTTGGTGTATTTGGCGTATCTAAGACTTCAAGCGCTGGGAAGTTGCCGTCACCTGCCGGAACTACTGTCTTCATGGCTTCCACGTTTGCGGCGTAACCACATTTTGGACAGAGCACATATGTGTCTTCACCTGTGTCGCATGGCGCCAAGAACTCTTCTGATTTAGAGCCTCCCATTGCACCTGCAGTTGCACTCACAATGTTGTACTTCAAACCTAAACGATCAAAAGTCTTTTCATACGCATCTCGATGCTTTTGGTATGAAACTTCAAGACCGGCATCATCAACATCAAATGAGTAAGAATCTTTCATTACGAATTCGCGGCCACGAATAATTCCGGAGCGAGGACGCGCTTCATCGCGATACTTAGTCTGAATTTGATAGATAGAAAGCGGCAAATCTTTATAAGATGAGTATTCGCCTTTAACCATCAAAGTGAACATCTCTTCGTGCGTTGGGCCTAATAAATAATCAGCGCCTTTACGATCTTGAAGTCTAAATAAACTTGGACCATATTCATTCCAGCGATTTGTGGCTTCGTATGCATCTTTTGGAAGTAGCGCCGGAAAATGTACTTCTTGAAAACCTGCCGCATCCATCTCTTCGCGAATTACTCGTTCGACATTGCGAAGCGCAATTACGCCAAGTGGCAACCAAGAGAAAATACCTGCCGCGATTGGTCGAACATAGCCAGCACGAACTAATAACTTGTGAGATGTAACCGTTGCATCTGCCGGATCATCGCGAAGCGTGCGTAGGAAAAGTGTGGACATTTTCAGCATATTTATAACCTACTTAATTTCCACTTGTGGTTGCCCGGAAGTTACGCCAGCTGCTTCCATCTCTTCACCAAGACGCATAGCCTCTTCAATTAAAGTTTCTACAATCTGGGATTCAGGAACAGTTTTGATAACTTGTCCTTTAACAAAGATCTGACCTTTTCCATTGCCTGATGCAACGCCAAGATCTGCTTCGCGCGCTTCTCCTGGACCATTAACAACGCAACCCATAACTGCAACTCGAAGCGGCACAGTCATTCCTTCTAGGCCGGCCTGTACTTTCTCGGCTAATGAATAGACATCTACTTGAGCGCGACCGCAAGATGGGCAAGAGACAATCTCTAATTTACGTTGACGCAAGCCAAGCGATTCTAGAATCGAAATTCCGACCTTTACCTCTTCTACAGGCGGAGCAGACATTGAGACGCGGATGGTGTCACCAATTCCCTCGGCTAAAAGAATTCCAAATGCAGTTGCCGATTTAATTGTGGCTTGGAAAGCAGGGCCAGCTTCAGTAACGCCTAAGTGCAATGGATAATCGCACTTCTCGGCCAGGATGCGATATGCCTTAACCATGGTTACTGGATCATGATGTTTAACTGAAATTTTAAAGTTTGAGAAACCATGCTCTTCAAAAAGCGAGGCTTCCCATAGCGCAGATTCGGCAAGCGCCTCTGGAGTTGCTTTGCCATATTTTGCAAGAAGACGTGGGTCAAGCGATCCTGCGTTAACGCCAATTCGAATTGGAGTATTTGATGCAAGTGCTGCCTTGGCAACTTCCTTTACCTTGTCATCAAATTGTTTGATGTTTCCAGGATTAACGCGAACCGCAGCGCAACCTGCATCAATTGCGGCAAATATGTATTTTGGTTGGAAATGAATATCTGCAATTACTGGAATTTGAGATTTCTTAGCAATCTGTGCCAAGGCATCTGCATCATCCTGCGATGGAACTGCGACTCGAACAATTTCGCAACCAGAGGCAGTTAATTCAGCAATCTGTTGCAGAGTTGCATTTACATCCGCAGTTAAAGTGGTGCACATTGATTGCACTGAAACTGGGTAATTGCTGCCCACGCCTACCTTGCCAACCATTAACTGCTTGGTCTTACGACGAGGAGCCAGCGTTGGAAGTGAAGGAATTCCCAGATCAACCATGAGCAGTATTCTGCCCTATATCTAGGGATGGCTTACAAATTAAGATTAATTGGATTAACGATGTCGGCTATGAGTAAGAGCACTGATAGCGCCACAAGTACGCCAAAGACCAGAATTGTTATCGGGGTTAAGCGATTGATATCAATTGGCGCTGGTTTTTCACGGCCACGAAGACGGGCGTAGCGATATCTAATCGAATCCGCAATCGCAACTGCCATATGGCCGCCATCCAATGGAAGTAGCGGTAACAAGTTAAAAATACCAACGAAGATATTTAGCGAAGCCACCATCATGAGGAAGATGATGATCTGATTGTTGGTATCAAGAGTGGCGCTACCAGCAATATCTCCAGAGGCTCTCGCGACTCCAACAATTCCAACTGGACCATTTGGGTCTCGTTCTTCATTGCCAAATGTTTCGCGAATCAACTCTGGAATCATGGCGGGCAGACGCATGAGCGATTTAAAACTCTCTTTGATCATGTACCAAGTAACCGAACCTGAATCTTTCAAGGCGGTGAAAATTGGTGTTCGATAAGTCGCCTCTTCAGCTACAAATCCAACATATGAATATGTATAGCCTTCAATTGTGCGATCGGT
>JACCEC012890179.1_pt1 | contig 10718 bp, 8 predicted proteins | sample 7450121 | NCBI WGS metagenome assembly JACCEC01 (sample SAMN15323455, study PRJNA562643) | freshwater metagenome | isolation source: river surface water | place: USA:Blue River Watershed | collected 2017-08-18 | reverse complement strand
TTTGAAACTTCCAAAAAATGTTCAGGGAAGGAGGTACACATGTCATAATTGTCATTAATAGAAAATTTAGATTGCAGTACTCAACAAAAGTTAGATTTGGAAGGGCATATATGTCAGAAGTTTCCAACAAAAATTGTGACACTCCTGTGCAGTGTGTTGATGCCATGTGTCCACTCATTGTCACAGAGACTATTTTTCTGAATCACTGTGAAGTGAGGCTCATTTTCAATTCCAAAACATGTGCAAAAAATAATAATGCAAATTAGCTCTTTTCATAAATATTCAAGCCCTCCAACAGCATTTTCTAACTTTTAAGAGTCTAAAAAATGCAAATGCAGCTTTGATGGGTGGGAGAGTACAAATTTTGGAAATACCACAACAGCTTTGGTATTTGGAAAATTTGGACTTTTGTGCCAGTCTGTGTACCAAAACCTGTCCAAAAATTTTTCAAGCCTGTAATTTGGAGATGACAATGATGGCTGTAAGAATTTTGATTTTTTAAGTGACTGATTGTTAGAACAAAAACTTATCAGTATTAATTTCAGGGTCATTCTAATGGCTGGTAGCGCAGAAAACATTCAGCAATAATAATATTTGGAAAACCAAGTTATTTACAAAGAATTTTTGATGGTACTTTCTACGATGAATTACAGTACTTTAGTTTGTAACAAATAAGCTCATAACCTGTGCAAGGAAACTTGCACAAATTATGTGGATAATGACATGTTATGTTTTTCAATGTCAGTATGGGACTTGTTGTTTTGTATCTTGTTTGATCCTTTTGGCAGATAGCAGAGTTTCTACTTCAGATACACATAAAATAATAAATATAACATGCAGTGGAGTACTTTTTTTACTAAAACTCATATTTTCCAATCATCATCATGCATTGTTTTCAGTAAAGATAGAGTATCTCAATAATAATTGGAGGGGTCTGGAAAAGTATGATGGTCAATAATGATGTTATGAAACATATCAATGACAACAACACCCACACATCATGGGGTTCAAAACACCAATTGGATGTACATACTTGCCTATCTCTACATTTTCACATCACTGGCTTCTTGCTTCTCAGCAAACTTGTTCAAAATGAGTGCTGTTCATTCATATGTTTTGACCTCCTTGATGTTACTACACATTTCTTTTTGTCACTGAAATATTCCAACTAAAGATAGTTGCAATTTTTATTACTTTGTTCTGTCAAATCACTACTACTTTCAATACTTCATAATTTGGAATATAATGAATCAACGTATTTTTCAATCTCACTTTTTTGTGATTGAATAGACACTCACTACTTTGGTGTTGCAAAAAAGTATTAGCTAATAACTCATTCTTTACATGGTCAAAGCTGTTGGAACCAATGAAAATGTTGCTAATTGTCAAATATTTTAGCAATGTTGGGCGTCAATCTCAATTTCTACCAATGACAACCCATGCAGTGCCACAGTGCTGGACCCTAACATACTTTGTTCCAGTATTGTACTCAGTGCTCACATTTGGTAATAAGTGGGTGGTGGTTGGTATATTATGTTTTTATAATTAAGTTTACTAATCCAGTACTACAGTATTGTCTCCTGTTTTCATTCTTCATATTTTCAACAAACAAATTATTATCATAGTAGAAACTCCTTTTGCATGGACTACTTAAATACTGCCTATTTTGCAGCATTTATATTTTACTGCACAAGCAGTCATCAAAAGGTTTCAATACCTACCAGATGGAAAGACAACATTCTATAGAGCACTTGTGACAACTTCATCCTATTTCCAATGTTTCAGTTCCTGGTATCATTTGCTTTCTACAAATACAGAATCACATGACCATAATAGGATATAAACACTCTATTCACTTTTTTGACAAGATTGAGTGAAGTATCTCAAGGAAAAATTCTTCATCTTCTATGTTTGGTACCATAACACTCTCTAGAGAGAGAGTAGTTCTCTGTAGAGTAGTGACAATTCTGGTGGATAAGAAAGAGAACAAAAGCAGAAGAATGGAAATTTATTCAGTAAATGTGAATGTCACAACATAAAATCATGCAAAAAACAGTTGGCATACTAACATATTACACCAGTGCCAACATTCAAGGTGTTATAGCAACTATGAGCAACATATGTTTTCATTTTTTATTGAAAATAACTCGTGAGAATATCTTGGAATCAGATGGTAACATCCATGGATGTAAAACATTTTGCTTAGTCAATGGACTCCAAACAACAATTACTTCATTCATACAAGAATATTATTGCTCAAACCAAAAGTAAATATGACTACTTTTTATATTAATGTGCACCTTTGCCATTTCAAAATCACAATCTTGCTGAATTGCCACTTTTGTAACCAACATAAAATCGGATTGTCAGCTTGATTATTCACTATGCTCTTTTGAAAAAACTTGTTCATTTTATCACAGAAATGTATTGCATTTTGCTCTCAAAAACTAATGATGTGCAATGAGAAAATAAATTGTTTCTTTGAAGAAACAAGACAAATGCTGATAAGAAAAATGGTTCCTGGAAGACTTTGATCCAACATAGTGACATTTGCATGCTTAAAAATAGTAAAAACAAGAATTGACCTTTTCATTTTTCATATGTGTTTTAGCTATTTTCATGTAATCTTTCATTCCATTATTGAAAATAAACTCATTACCAAGTGATCACCTTTGTATACAAATATTGGGTATGCTGTAAAGATGAGATTGAAGCTTATGGATTGATTTCATAATGATGTCACAATGTGTCCCAAAACATAATATTTATCACAAGAAAACAAAATAACAAATATTTAAACTTACTTATACCAATCCTGTATTGAATCCTATTGTCTTATGCAAATTCTGTATTGAATTCTGAATTCAATCAGTTTTAATGAAAATACAGTAATAGGTTGATCACTTACAACAGTGCCCTTTAAACTCATTTTCCCAACCCTTACACCTTCAATTATGACTAAAGCTATAAAAACAACCCAGACACGCCTTCCAGTTTCAAGTTTGAACCAATCATTTTGTTGTCATCATTCACTCCATAAACTTCTCATAAATTTCAAACCTTATCCAGAAAATTGACTGTGTGAAATTTATGGGAGGAATCCTTAATCCACAGTCCATGGACACCAATTCCAGTGACATACAGTACCTCAACAGCATGATATGTCATGTTGGATCCAGTTTTTGGCTTTGTTTTACAAGTACATTTTGCCTAATGTAATAATCATATTACATTGAACTTTGATTCAAACTCTTCTACATTCATAGTTCCTTGTCCATGACCATTATAATGCTATCTGTATACTTCTTGGATCCAATCTTAGGTCATGTTGGACAAAACGTTTACTCTACTCTAAATGACACTCAACTTATGTCTCAGTTTGATGGCTGCCTTCAAGCACAAAAAGTACACCAACACAATTGTATCATAGACTTCATATCTTGACAAAGACTTGTGAAGTATCACCCTGTTGTCTGCTGTGTTTTGTGTACTTGAAACTCATTCTCAACTGGAAAGTTTGGATTTGATTCTTTTTGTCAATTATCAAAATTATTTGGATGAACGAATTCTTTATGATGGGATGGGAACAAAATAACACAGCAAAAAAGGTTGGTATAGGATCTTAGATGGATTTTTTTCATATACTGCTCTTACACTCAAATATTCACATATTGTATACTGTAATTTTTGCTACTGATAATTTTTAATGACTTTTGTATACTAGATGCATACCAAATTTTATTTATACCATACCATATACTGTATAATTATTTCATTTGCAAATACCAACCATATAATGTTCATTCTCATATATACCAACTGTATACCCTTATTGAAACTTTTATGTTTGTCTCTTTTGATGTTAATAGTCATTTTCATGGACAAGTATTGGTATCATCAGTTGATATTAGTCATTACATGATAATTTCTGTATAAATATATGTTAATAATTCATTTAAATTTTATTACAGAATGTGTATGAAAGTTTGCAAATCTTCTAGGTTATTTGCATAGATTGATGTCTATATCTAGACATGAATACAAAATATATATTATTAGAATTATGCTTGTGGCATGAGTTTTTACATGAAATATTACAAAAATAAAGATAGAAGTAAACATTACAAGACCACCACACTTCTTGCTCTCCATGTTAATGTGCCACTGCCTCCCCCCTGCATCCATTTCCATCCACATCCTCCCCACCATGTCTTTACCTGCAACATCTCCCAACAATATCTCCCCCTGCATAAAATGCCCCCCCTGGGAACTTATCCATTTTTGATGTCATCAGCAATGCCCCCCTCTATGACATTGGAAAATGAAACATTGCAATGCCACCCTTGAAATGTCTCCTTTTTTAACATCCTCTGCACCCCCCCCCTCTGTGACATCTCTCATTTTTTGATGTTGTAATGCCCCTCCCCCCCTCTGTGACATCTATCATTTTTTACATTGTGATGCCCCCCTTGCAATATCTCCTTTTTCGATGTCTTCTGTTATGCCCCCCTTTGTGACATCTCATTTTTCAATGTTGCAATGCCAAACCTCACAATATCTCACTTTTGGATGTCTTTGCTGCAATGCCCCCCCTCTGCAACACTAAAAAATGAGACGTTGTAATGCCAACCTTGAAACATCTCCTTTTTTGACATCTTCTGCAAAGTCCCATCTCCGTGACAACTCATTTTTTGACATTGCGACGCCCCCCTTCTGCAACCCCCCCTCCGCAATGTCTCATTTTTCGATGTTGCAATGCCCTCCCATCTGTGACGTCTCTTTTTTGATGTCTTCTGCAATGCCCCACTCTGAAAAGTCTCACTTTTTAACATTGCAATGCCCTCCTTTTAACCCCTGCAACATCTCCCAACAACATTGCCATTTTACCCTATGACCTCTCCCCCTGCAACTTTGTCATATTATAGCACAACATTTCCCCCCTCAACATCACCATTTTACATCACAATATTTCCCCCAGCAACATCTGCCAGCAATGTCTCACCTTGGTATGTTGCCATTTTATGGTGCAAAATCTCCCACTGAAATGTTGCTGTTTCATGATGCAACATTTCCCCAGCATCTTCAGTTCTCCCTGTGTCATCTCTTACCACCCTCTCCCCTTAAACCATGCCCAAAGTAGCACAATTGGAATTGTTCATGTAGAGTTGACACATCAGAAAGATAAACAATTTATTGGGGATTTTACCTCTAACATGGCAACCCATTGATCACTATTTTGGAGCTGGACTGTGGGGGGAAAGGAGATGATGGTCAAGAGCTGTCTGCCTTGGATTCCCAAGACACTTCAAGTTTTGCTTTCAAGTGTGCTTGTTGATCCTCAATATTGTTTTATATACAAGATTTTCCACAGAGATAGTCTTCAATTGAAAACAATCAAATTTGATATTCATCTGTGTTGTGGGGTACTGTCACTCTCAGGTTTCACCAGTTCATCAAGGTTCAAAGTGTCAAATTTGATATGTTGAAATTGTCCATAAGACTGTTGAAGACAGATGAAGGGATAATCCACCATCACCATTGCTCCAATAAATTGCTTTTAGTTGGCAGCTTTGCCTTGATAAACATGATAACCCTTTGCTTTGGCACTTCCAACACTCACACAATTCAAACCTTGCAACAATTACCCCCCAAGTGACACCAATTTACAGGGAAAGGCCACAAATCCCCCCACAAGCAACCCTACTTTGCAGTGCAAGGTACCAACCCCCTGCAGCACCGCCATTTTACAACACAAGGCCACAATTTCCCCACAAGCAACCCCATTTTACAGTGCAAGATCCAGCCAAGTTCTCAACAGCATTAACTACCACAAAATTCCCAAGACACTTCCACTTTTGCTTTCAAGTGTGCTTGTTGATCCTCAATATTGTTTTATTTACAAGATTTTCCACAAGAACATCTTTGATTGACAATTCCAAGCAATCAAATTTTACCTTCATCTGTGTTGTAGGGTATTGGCCACTCTCAGGTTTCACCAGATCATCACAGTACAAAGTGTCAAATTTGATATGTTGAATTTGTCAAAAAGACTGGTCAATCAACAAGTTTATACTCACCTTGCATCACAATCATCTAGATAATAATGCCACGGCACCAAAGAAACATTGGTGTAAACATATTTATTTCATCTTGTATACAATTTATCATGTTGAATGTTTTCTATGTTTTGATTAATCCTAAATATCATGAGCCCTATCCAATAACTACAAAAGTTCACATCATCAGGACATCAGTAGCATAGAACAACACAATTAAGTGTGTAATATTTGTTGTATTATTTTTAATGTTAAAATGCCTCACCATTTTTTCCAAATTGCTACTATATTTTTTCATACTGTAATTTGCATTGATAAATTTTTACATTTAATTCATTTGAGAATCACTACACACAGTGAGAACAAACAAACAGGAGGTGATATAGAATTCAATATAAACTCTTCTTTCAATGTACTGTAGCATCTCTAATATTTTGCATAATTCATTAATACTGATTCATTTGGCACAAATCTTCAATGAATCAATCAAACATTGAAAGGATTATATGTGTCAATATACACAAAGGTAAGTTGCAATTCAAACTAAGTATGTAATATATTGGGGTTGTTACAGTGCAATCAATAACACCAGAACAATGAAAAAATCCATTTTGTACAAACTGTGTTGGTATATGGTATTTACTTTTGAGCACCACAATATTGATTGCTCTAACCCAATTTGGTTCAATAGGGCAATCAACCAATTTTGAAGGAATTCAAAATTGAATCAAAAAATTATTAAATGTGTTATTTTTATATTTGAGCTATAAATATAATAATGCAATAAATGGACCTCAAAATTTTCACTTTTTGCTCTTAATTTGGTATGTGAGTCAATATACAGTGAATTTAAATTTGGTATATGATTTGGTATACATTTGGTATATGCTAGGTATACAAGAATAACCAAAAAAATTGTCCATGACTGAAAATGTCTGATCAGATTTTACTTATTTTGGTACATGCATAGTATACAAAAACTGGTATATGAACTGTTATGGCATTTTTGATACCACTGGTATGTTCAATACCAGAGGATATAAGAAATGACCAGTAATGACTATTTTTGACTTGTATACAACTAGTATATGACATCATGGTATACATGTAACAACCTTTTTTGGTGTGAATACACAAGAAAATTATCATAGTTGAGAGCATGTGTAAGTAAGCCGCAGGCTTGTACATCCATTGGATGGCCATAATCATTTCCTAGAGGTCTTTAAGGCTGCCAAAGAAATACTGGAAAGAGTAGTATATTGTCAGAAAGGAGATTGATTGACTTTGCCAAATTCTAAGTATTTGTGCAAATCAACATCTTCTTAGTCATGCATGATAAGTTAAAAAATGAAAAGTGACATTTCATCTTAACCCACAAGTCTTCTGAAAAGTCACAGTACTCTTGTTTCTCTGTCCCATTCTCTTTTGTAAGATTTTTCTGTTTTCTGGATAAGTCAAAATATATTCCTAGGCAACCATCATTTTGCTTCTTTATGGCTGTCCCCAAAAATGAGATTCTTTGATGATGTTACACATGTGCACTATAGAAAAATTTCAAGAATGACAGATGAACATTTAATGTCTTCCACTTATGAACAAGGTATCTATTGCTTCCTCTTATTTAACACATTCTAGAATTAGTATACAGGTCTCATACTAGCCACAAACAAGGTAATTGATGTACACCCTGAGCAACTTGTTGACATTGTGCAAACATGCTTGTATCTTTCAGCATTCCTTCATTTGCAATGATTTTTATCAAAGTTGACATGTCTGTATGTGTCAGTGATTATTTGTCACACAATGTTAGTGGAACACAGCAATTAGAACTGTGTTGCTAGTCAGAAGATATCATGTGAGATGCAGTTCTGTGACAAATAAGGATTCCTGGTAAACTCTAGCCTGGTGATGGTTCTTGTGACGGTTCTTGTGATGGTGAATGTATTTGTGGATTATGTCAATTGATTGAAATCTTTAGTATTTCTTGCATATCAATAGATCATGTCAGTGTCATTGAAAAGAAAGATTTTTTGCATTCAACTACAATTAGTAAGGAATGAGAAACATAACAAAAATAGGAAAGTACATGGAAGCAGGGATCCATAATCAATATTAAGTACAGCATACTCCATAATATATCTAGATGTTTTTGGTAGGATGATAGAGAGTAGAGTAGATTGAAAAAACATGTTTGCAGTTGTTGTGACCTATCAAGTGAAATGGGGGCCCAGAAATTATTGTAATATTGTTGTTTATCATAATGATTTTATTTAGAGATATTACAGTTTGTCAAAGAGCAGATAACTGAGAAATGTAAAAATAGTCTTCTCTTTTAGGGGTAGAATGAAAGGACAAAAATGTGTTGTGAGGAGTGGTGAGGTAAGAATGGTGAAAGGCACAAAAAGTGTTTTGGTCTGTGCGCTGACCGGGAATCGAACCCAGGGCAAATGCTTGGAAGGCATTTATGTTACCACTACACCATCAGCGCATAATTCCATCTCCGCGACGGGGAATCGAACCCCGGTCTCCCGCGTGACAGGCGGGGATACTAGCCACTATACTATCGCGGATGAAAATGTTCTGAATGACATCACCCAGTGTGGGGATTGAACCCACGACCACACGATTACTGTTTAGGCTCCTATGTGCCACGTCATTAAGAGTCGTGCGCTCTACCGACTGAGCTAACTAGGCGTATTTTATTTCTTGATGACGTCACGGGGTCCCCTAAAAATTTATATACCTTATCAAAAAGATCAAACTAGGACATACTGCACTAAGTAACAATTACTCCGAGGGGAACAACACGTTACTCTTCTTTTTTATTTTTCACGATACATATTTGTTACACGTGCAACAATCATACATCCTCCACGTAGACTTGTGCAACATTTTTTGCACATTTTCAAATATCCGGATTCCTATCAACCTACTAGTTATTTTTGTAAAAAACATAATATTATTAACGAATACTTTGTTTTCGTGCAAAAATTCTTGCACAACATTGTAGTATGGGAGTTTGTACATACGTGAAAATGAAAAAGTATTGTGTTGGGGGCGCCAGAAAACCTGCTCCCCACTCAGCGATGATCATTTTTCGCCAACTATGTTACTTAAGCTGTTTCCACTGCCACCTGTGTTGCTGCTACCTAACCCCGCCCCTCCCAAACTCATCCAAACTACTTATCACCAGATTTGTTAATAATTTTTTAGCTATTTGCCAACTTTGTGTTAAAAAATTATTACATTATCTTTTGAGTAATATACTACTCTTGATAATTTTTTGTAGATGAACAAAAATTCAAACCTCAAATGTTTTTTTAACTAAGAAATAAATAGAAATGAAAAACTATGAAAGATGGAATAAATTGAATAATCTTTCAAATCAACTAGTACAGAAATATTCAGTTCAAATTGTTGAAGAAAGATTGTTTGTATAAACTCATACAACCCCTCTTTTACTTCTAATTAAGTTCCTGCTTTCTATTCACCCCAAAACACTGATATTTTTTCTTTAAAAGATACATCATCTGTGAGCTCACCATTATGTGAATGATTTTTTAATTATCATTTTGTCAAATATTCTTAGCATAAAAAGATTTGAATCTACATATATCTCCTAGACCTGGACATGAATGCCAACCCATGTTCCTTTTCAGTAATTACTGCACCAATAATATTAATAAATGTTCTGTTATTACTGCACCAATAAGATGAATAAATGTTACCCAAAATTCTAATATCAGTAGGTTACTTTGTATTAATTTTACATTGATGTTATAAATATCACATCCATGAAATCAAAAATAACACTAACATACACACCAAAATTGCAATAGCTGCAGTAATATTATTTCTCAAAAAAATTTGAACAAACAGATGAAAAGCAATTAAATTTACCCTTTTTGTTGAAATTGAGTGTTAAAGTCTTAAGTTGTTGGGACCAGCTGGCAAAAATTTAACATGATGGTAATATTGTGAGACAAACCACAAAGAATTGAAATGGCAAGAACAAATAATGGATTACATGAAAAAACAAGTGGGTCTTATTATTTAATATAAAAATTATTATAAAGGTAAATCTTCAATCAAAAATAAATTTGATTGGAAGAATATTATACCTAGATTTGAATGTTGATTCATTTGATTTTCAAATTGGGTAGAATGGGGGGAGATATGAAAATAATGCAAGATTAACTTTGCTCATTCAAAAATTTAGAAACAAGTTCAATAACCTTTGTCTGATTTTACTGCAAGTGATTCCAATGCTTAATCATGAGCTGGGAAAATTTATTGATCATGATGATCCATGTGATACATTGTATTTAGGTTGATTTGATTGGTGATTTAATTATGGTGTTCTGATGTTTAGAGGCATCAAAACAATTTTGGAGGCATAGAAACAATGAAATAGACTATTCAAAGCTATAATAGACAACTTAGGAAATGGAATAACATTTCTATCAAAAGAGCTGAGCTGCCTAAGAGCCATCCTTGTCTTGGTCTATATTTTGGACTTCACAAATTTTTGAATCTTCCAAAAAATGTTTAATGAGGGAGGTACACATGTCATAATTGTCATTAATGGAAAATTTAGATTGTAATGCTCAACAAAAGATAGATTTGAAAGGGCATTTATGTCTGAAGTTTCCAACAAAAATT
>JACCEC010936112.1_pt1 | contig 10718 bp, 8 predicted proteins | sample 7450121 | NCBI WGS metagenome assembly JACCEC01 (sample SAMN15323455, study PRJNA562643) | freshwater metagenome | isolation source: river surface water | place: USA:Blue River Watershed | collected 2017-08-18 | reverse complement strand
GGTTTAAAATTTTAAGTGACCGATATAGAAATAGGCGCAAGAGATTTGGTTTACGCTTTAACCTGATTGCTGGAATTTACAATTGGGAACATGGTGTCAGATGAGAGGGTTACGCAAGAAGTCTATTGACAGGCAACGCTGGCAAAAACCGATTCTTCAAGTGATTTCGGCATAGACATCTTGCATAACCTAATTTACGTGCCCATGTCTGTGCGCCCGATGGACTCTTATGATCTAGATGTCATGTGGAACGGTGGATGAGCAGCTGAAACAGGGATGAGAGGAGGAGGGGGGGGTGGCTTAGGGTGCTGAGTTCTCTTTCTGCCTGAATATGGAGTTCTTTTGCTCTGTCTTTACTTGCCTGGATGCCTAAGACGGAAATGGAAGTCGCTTTCTTTTTATGTTCATCGGAGCGGGTCAGCTTACCCATTTCAGAGAAAGAGCCGGTGACGTCCAGAAGGTCATCAACGATTTGAAAGGCGATCCCCATCTTCTTTCCAACTGACTGGAGGATGGACCGGTCTTCTTTCGGTGCGTTGGCAATGATAGCGCCGCAATCGAGCGAGGCGATGATGAGGCAGGCGGTTTTGCAGTAATGCATCAGTTCAAGGGTCGGCCAATCGATTGCTTTATTTTCTGAAAATAAGTCGATGACCTGCCCTCCGATCATCCCATGGCTCCCTGCGTGCTTTGACAAAGTCTGGACCAAGGCGACTTTCTGCCCATCGGTTAAATGCGGAGAGCGGCATAGGATCTCAAAGGCATGGGTCAAGAGGAAATCTCCGGTCAGAAGGGCATGGGACTCTGGAAAGACTTTATGCAATGCCAGTTTGCCCCGCCGGTAATCATCATTGTCCATGCATGGAAGGTCGTCATGGATCAGAGAATAGGTGTGGATCATTTCAATAGCACATGCTGGATCGATGCCGATAGCAACTGGCACTTGATAAGTCTCTAATGTTGCGCATAATAAAAGAGGTCGGATCCGTTTAGCGGAAGAAAGGAGCGAATAGCGTGCCGCTGAAAACAAATGCGCATAAGGCAATGAGGGATTTTCAGCAATGAGCTGGTTGAGACGTTTTTCAATCAGGTCTTTCCAATCACATTCTTTAGTGAGCAAGCGATTTCTCCATTGGATTAGCTTGAATTGCTGAGAGACTTTCATGTAGTGATTGACTTTTAGGGCTATAGCCGATTCCGTAATAGTGGAAGCCTTTTGCATGCATCTCTTTAGCCTTATACTGGTTTCTTCCGTCGAAAAAGACCCGTTGGTTCAGTTTGGAGCAGATTGTTTCAAAGTTCACAAAGCGAAATTGCTTCCATTCTGTAACGAGGATGATCCCATCGGCCTTTTCTGCAGCTTCGTATTCATCGATGCAATAGGTAATCTGAGGGTTAGAAGGGAGGTATTTTCGAGCCTTGGGGATTGCCACAGGGTCGTAGAGGCGGACGCGTGCGCCTTCGGCAAGCAAAGCTTCGATGATCGACAGGGAAGGAGCGTCGCGCATGTCATCTGTATCAGGCTTGAAAGAGAGTCCCCAGATCGTCAAGGTCTTGTTTTGGACTCCGCCTTGGGATATGTAGTGGAAAAGGATTTTTTCAATGAAGAGCTGACGCTGCTTTTTATTGATCGATTCTACAGCGTGAAGAATGGGCATGGCGACATCGACTTGATTTGCTGTTGCCCTGAGTGCTTGGATATCTTTAGGAAAGCAAGAGCCTCCATAGCCGATCCCAGCATAGAGGAATTGGTAGCCGATGCGTGCATCGGAACCAATGCCCACTCGAACAGAGTTGATGTTCGCTCCAACTTTCTCGCATAGGGTAGCAAGTTCGTTCATAAAGGAGATCCGTGTTGCCAGCATCGCGTTGGCTGCGTACTTTGTCATCTCGGCAGACCGGATATCCATCGTGAGGATCCTGTCATGGTTCAATGTGAATGCCGAGTAGATCTCGCACATCAGGTCAAGGGCTTGAGGAGTTTCTGTTCCTAAGATCACACGGTCGGGCTTCATGCAGTCTTGAACGGCAGAACCTTCCTTCAAAAATTCAGGATTCGAGACAACGTCAAATGCAATTGCGCAGCCGCGCTCTGCAAGGGCAGTCGCAACGGTCTTGCTCACCTCATCGGCAGTTCCCACAGGGACTGTCGATTTATTGACGATCAGGCGGTAGCTGTCCATGTGATCGGCAATCGCTTTTGCTGCAGCATGCACATAGGAAAGATCGCATGAACCGTCTTCTTGAGAAGGTGTTGGAACGGCGATAAAACAGACGGTAGAATTACAGACCCCTTGAGCATAACTTGTTGTGAAATGAAGGCGGCCGGCTTGGACATTGCGATCGACCATCTCTTTTAGGCTCGGTTCAAAGAAAGGGATGATCCCTTGCTTGAGCTTCTCGATTTTTTCATGATCGATATCGAGGCAGGTTACAGTGTGGCCCATTTCTGAAAAGCAGCTTGCTGTAACAAGTCCGACGTATCCGGATCCAATCATTAAGATGCGCATGTTCCTAGTTTCCCATCTTTTAATAGGTATGTGTGGTCGCAAAGTGATGCCAATTCGGGATCATGTGTCACGACGATTAACGTTTTTCCTTCTTCTTTGGTTAATTGCAAGAGGAGCTGATGGATCGCCTGTGAGTGCATATGGTCGAGGTTCCCAGAAGGCTCGTCTGCTAGAATCAATGCAGGATTATTCAACAATGCTCTTGCAATTGCAACACGTTGTTTTTCTCCTCCAGATAAGAGCTTGGCTAAAAAATTGGTCCGAGAGCTCAATCCGACTTTTTCAAGAAGCATGTGAGCGCGTTTGTAAGAAGGGGATTGCAAGTGGGTAGCAAAACGGGCAATTTTAGCCGGCATCAGGATGTTTTCTAAAACGGTATAGTCTTCAAGCAGATTAAATGACTGGAAAATGAAGCCGATGTGATGATTGCGCAGTGCGGCAAGAGAAGTGGAATCGATCGACTGTCCGCAGATGTGCAATTCTCCCGATGTCGGTTTTTCCAGGGTCCCTAAGATATGGAGCAACGTGCTTTTTCCCTCTCCTGATTTGCCCATGATAGCAACGGCTTTCCCCTGTTCGATCTCAAGGTCGATCTCTTTAAGAACGTGGACTGGCAAAGGGGAAGCGAATGATTTGGAGAGTTTTTTTGCATGAATAATCATTCTGACCTCAATGTTGCGGAGGGTCTCAACCGGCATGCTTTAATCGCGGGAACAAGTCCGGCGCACAAGGATAGAAGGGGTGTGGCCACGAGCACAAAAATGACGGCGCGGTGGCTGAGCTGGTTGGGCAGTCCATTACCAAAAAATGTAGCATTAAAGGCATCGTGGCCTTGGACGAGGCTCAATAAGTGGACAATGACATCGATATGTTGTAGGGTAAACAGAGCGGCAACCGTTCCGATCATACTGCTCAAGATCCCCATTGTGACACCGCATGTACCGAAGATCATCGCAATGCTTTTCGACGAAGCTCCCATCGCCTGTAAGATGCCGATCTCCCGTTTTTTATCATTTACAAGCAAGACAAGCAGGGAAATGATATTGCAGCATGCCACAACAAGGATAATGACTCCGACCAAGGTGAATAGATATTGATCGCTTTGAAACTGTTCGAGCAGGTCTTTAGCAAAGTCATATTCCCGGAATGTGGTCACTTTCCAGTAGGAATCGATGCCTGCGGTAGTAAACGCAGCGCAGAGTTTTTCTTTATAAAAGCAGGCCTCATCGATGTTCTTAAACCAGACTGAGATTCCATTGACCTGGGTTTTATCTAGGTTGAACGAGGAAGAGGAAGAACTAATGGCATGAGCAACTGTGGGAGGCACTAAGATGCATTTGGCGCCGATCGACATGACGCCTGGATCATAAAATCCAGCGACAAAAATAGGGAGCCGCTGCTCTTGGATCGAACTCGTCGTCGAAGTGGAATAGGACAAGTACCCCCGATCGCCGACTAGAACGCCATTATCTTGGAAATTTTTTGCCAATAAGATTCCCGTCTCTTTGTCGGCATTGATCGGAAGCTGGGCGCATGTCTGGCCCGTCAACCGTCCCACCCAAGGAAGAGGGGAGGCTGCAGAGTCTGTTCGGATGTCAGCTTGGGCAATCTCAACCCCTTCCCAGAAGATCTCTCCTTCAAGTGCAGTGCCTTGCAAGGATGTCCGGATAGCAAAGCGGATATCTTCTAACCGTTGGGCATGATTGAGGGACTCTTTAATAAGAGAACCTTGCATCTCGATCGGCCCTTCGATAATTAAGGGGGTTTGCGGTAAAAGGGGATAGGTCTCACTATCGTTTGAGCGGAATGAGAGTTGGCCTGAATCGCAGAATAAGATCCCTTCTTTGACATGCGCTTTTAAAGGGCCCGAGGATTTAACGCTTTTTGCAGCGATGCTGACGTGGGAAATTTTTCCGTTTTGCATGTGGAGCACAGCTCGAAATTGCCCCTGTTGAGGAAGGAGGCATCGAGGGAGCTTCCAATAGGGATAAGTGGTCTTCAACGAGCGGATGGCAACATGTTCGGTAAGGGCTTTTAAGCGCGGTGCGACGCAATCGGCAGAAGTGCGCGCCATCATTGGAGGGGCGTCTTCTCGGCTATGGTCGAACGCTTGGGGGGCCATAAAATACAGGTGGTTGATGTCTTGCGGTCGGATCGGGAGGATCAAGTTTTGGACATAAGGACTCTGGTCGGGAAAAGAGGCGATGTAGGAAACCTGGGTCAAAAAGCTCTGAGACTTGTTGGCCTTTCCAGTGCTCACCTGAGCATCTGATCTCAAGAGTTGAAGGCGCAGCAGGGCTCCGCCTAGTTCAAAGTCCTGGAACACGAGATCGGGATTGTCCTTTTTAAGATCTTCTAGAATTGCATAGGCTTGCTTGACAGGATCTTTTAAAGATCCGTCAGTCCTTCGGTCTGCGATTGGGAAGTCGGGTGGTAGTTCTCCATCTTCTTCATAAGAGTAAGGATCAGAATCGGGACTTTGAAATTTCTGAGAGATGCTCTTATTTTGGAAGTGAGAAGAAGAAGAGGTCGAGTCGATCTGATAATAATAGGAGGAATAATAGGCATGGGTCGGGGTAATCCGCACAGGAGCATTGAGGCTCGTGAGCTTATCCAGCCATTTTTTCTCGATCCCTTCGGTAACTGATAAAAAGACGAGGACAAGCCAGACGACTAAAGAGATCACAAGGACCGACATCAATGAGATCAAAGAAACAGATAATTGTTTCTTTCGAGGGAGTAGGTACTTCAATGCAATAGAGATTTCAAACATTTTCTACGATGCCTAGTTCGTCCAAATTCGAGATTATAAACAAAAGAGTCGATTTGGGAAGCCCAAATCGACTTTAAGTCTAAAATAGATACTTTCTTAAGCTGAGTGGATTACTTTGCTTCTTTGAAGACAACGTGTTTCTTCAGTTTCTTATCAAACTTTTTCAGTTCGATCCGCTGAGTCGAAGTCCGTTTATTCTTAGTTGTCCAATAGACCTCTGTGCTTTCTGTACTCTTCAACTTGATTGTTTCGCGTGCGCCTTTTGCCATAATAGAAATCCTTTAGCAATGAATAGATAAAGATAGGGGGATTCTAAAGATTTATCCATTAATTCACAAGAGAGTATTTAGAGGCTGACCGGCTGAAAAGGGGCAACCGTCCAATATACCGAAATAACGTGAAGAATCGGGAATTTGATAACCTGAACTTCAGGTTATCAAGAATAGTTTCTCTTTCATCCAACAATTTAAAATATTTTATTTACAATTAATTGTCTGATTTATTAGATGTGGATTTAAGTCTGCTTAAAATATTTTTTTTATGTTGGGGAAATTATTGGAGGGGAAAATGAATAACAAGTGGTTTTTTTTATTAATGACGCCATTATTAACCTATGCGAGTTATGAAAATGATGGTTGGGATGACCAGGAGTCGTTTAATCATGCGGTCGTAATGGAAGAAGAGTCTGCTTTTATCGATGACTATACAGAACCTTATTTGGGAGCTGTTCAAGATGACTTTATTGAAGAGAATGAAGTTGTCTCTGCACCGGTCGTTTCTAAAAGAACTCAGCAAAAAAGAATATCTGCACAATCTCAAGCAGATTTTTCAAGCAAACGGTCCAAAGATATTCGGCAAAATTCTAACCGTCCGAGAGTAACACATCGAGATAGAAACGCAGTAGAAGCTGTCGAATCTGAAGTGAACTCACGTGGACAGGAGTTTGTTTTCCAAGAAAATGAAGTTAAGTCGCAACAGGCGCGGCGTCAGCCAGTTCGTCAAGCTAACCAGCAGAGAGTGGTCCGTCAAGAAACGCCTGCCAGTAAGCAAGAAGCTGCCACTGAAGAGCAGCAAGTGCGCCGCCTGCCAGCGCGTCAAGCTAATCAGCAGAGAGTGGTCCGTCAAGAAGCGCCTGTCCGTAAGCAAAAAGCTGCCACTGAAGAGCAGCAAGTGCGCCGTCAGCCAGTTCGTCAAGCTAACCAGCAGAGAGCTGTTCGTCAAGAAGCCCCTGTCCCTAAGCAAAAAGCTGCTACGAAAGGGCAGCAAGTGCGCCGTCAGCCAGAGCGCCAAGCTAACCAGCAGAGAGCTGTTCGTCAAGAAACTTCCGAATATGAGCAGGAAGCTTATGCGGAAGAGCAGCCAGCTTTCCAGGTGAATCAGCAGAGGACGGTTCTCGTAGAAGATGAGTTCTACGATGAAGACGCATATGAAGAAGCAAAGCAAGTGCGTCGCCTGCCAGCACGTCAAGCTAATCAGCAGAGAGCGGCTCATCAAGAAACTTCCGAATATGAGCATGAAGCTTATGCGAAAGAGCAGTCAGCTCGCCAGGTGAGTCAGCAGAGGACAGCTGTCGTAGAAGATGAGTTCTGCGATGAAGAAGCTTATGAGGAAGCAAAGCAGGTGCGCCGTCAGCCAAGGCAGCAGAAAGTTGCTCGTATTGGTGGGCGAACAACGCAACGGCACCCTGTCAATAAAACTCAAAGAGCTAGCCAGAAGTCTTATGCTCAGCAACAGAAGAAACTTTGTGGAAACCGTTGGGCGGTACCGCTTAGAGAATATATCGATGTTTATGCTGATGAAGAACCTGCGGTTCAGAAAGAAAAAGCTCTTGTCAAAAAACAGAATACAGCGTTTTCACGCGGTCAACAGCAGGCTAAACGACAAGCTGCTCAGAGTCGAAGTCATCAAGGATTTCAGCGCCAAGATCAGAACGGCAGGGGATCAAAGCAACAAGCGAACAGCAGACCCCAACAACGCAGACCTGCAGCTCAGTCGGAGCAGCGGCAGATGCGTTCAGAAAAAATGAGCCAAGCAAAAGCTCAAGCTCCTAAGTCGTACAGTTCGGGAAAATGTCCTCAATCCGAGTAACTTTTCAAAGTGGGATGCGCGTCATGGGTTCCAAAGTCATTGGATCCCCATGACGCTCTCTTTTATAGCAGTGAAAGCCCAGTCCAGCAATCATCGCCGCATTGTCCAAACTCAGAGCTTTTTCAGGGAAATAAATAGGCACATTGGGTTTCTTCTCATCGTATAATGCACGCAGTCTTAAGTTGTTGCTCACGCCTCCGCCGATATAGATCGCACGGCATTCATAGGCATTTGCTGCGGATAAACTTTTTGTGACGATGTCTTGCAAGGCTGTATCTTGAAATGAGGCTGCAATATCCCGCTTGGTCTCTTCGTTGATGATCGAAGGGGAGTATTTGTCTGAATTGGGGCCTTTGACAGTGTACAGCACATTTGTCTTCAGTCCTGAAAAAGAAAAGTCCCACTGTTTGCCTTTGACTTTTCCTGCTTTAAAGGGAAATGCTCTAGAATTCCCCTCTTTTGCCAGCTGTTCAATTGCTGGTCCTCCGGGATAGGGCAAGCCCAGCATGGATGCAACTTTATCGAAAGCTTCTCCAATCGCATCATCAAGGGTCGTACCGATCAACGTATAATTGCCGATATCGTTGACTTTGACCATGAAAGTGTGTCCTCCTGATATAACGACCCCAAGTCCAGGAAGAGGGGCGGGCTGCAGGTTCATCAAGGAGGCATAGATGTGCGCTTCTACATGGTTGACTCCAATGAAGGGGATCTGCCATGCCAATGAAAGGGCTTTGGCGACATTGAGTCCGATCAGCAGAGCGCCGATTAATCCGGGTCCTTTGGCGACAGCGATCAAGTCAATTTGATCATCCGCTATCGATGCTTGTTTCATCGCAGCTTCAATGACAGGGATGATCGTATCGATATGGCGACGGCAGGCAAGTTCTGGAAAAACCCCGCCGTATTGCTCGTGAAGGTCGATTTGAGAAGAAACAATGCTCGACAGGATCTCTCGTCCATCTTTTACAATGGCGCAAGCTGTCTCATCACATGTGCTTTCTATACCGAGTACAATCATTTTTTCACAATTCAAGTAAGTTTCGGAAAGATTCTCCCATCCTCCATTATTCATTGCAACGCAAATTTAAATTTTAATTTAGTTGCGAACTCTTGGGTTTCTTTCCTTCTTTTGCTAGTTGAAAAAAAATCAACGTTTATACGGAAACAACCTGAAGAATCGAGAATTTGACAAGAAGGCATGCTCAATTTGAGACACGCTGCGCATCTTACGACCAGTTCGCTTCACTTAGCTCCTCACTGAGAAGGTCCGGTGGACCTTTTTATGTGTCGGCAGACGAAGCAGATCAACTTGAATAAGTTGATCTGCTTCGGCGCCAGTCCAGCTTCCCAATTCTTCAGGTTATTGGGTAAGATGGTAGCGGACATTGTCGGGAAGTGAGACCACTTCAATATGAATCAGTCAAAAATGATGTTTGGGTTGTCTGGATATCCTTTCTCTTGGGAGAATTGTTCTAGATACTCACGGACATCGTTAGAAAGTGAGGTCCCTTTAAGATAAATCCAGCAATCTTTCTTTAACTTAAGCAGGTTTTTAACCGCCCCTTCCATTTCATGAGTATCTTTGAGATTAGGGTTATCTTGGAGATCTAGCCATTCTAGTGCTTTGAGTTCATGCATATTCTCGGGGAACGATTCGAGGAGATTTTGATAGACCCATAGGATCTTTAAGTTCTCCAACTGAACGATTTCGTTGGGGAGCGATGTCAACTTATTCTTACCGAAGTTTAGAGAAATTACATTGCCAGGAAGATCAGTTTGATTGGGGAACGATGTGAGACCGTTGGCTTCGTAATGTAAGTATTGTAAATTCTCGAGCTGAGCGATTACCCCGGGGAACGATTCGAAGGGATTTCTAGAGATGCTTAGCCGTGTTAAACGCTTGAGCTGACCGATTCCATCGGGGAGCGTTGTAAGGGCATTGTTATGGAGGCTTAGGAATTGTAAATTCTTAAGCTCACTGATTCCATCGGCGAGTACTGTGAGGCCAATTTCAGAGAGGCTTAGCCGTTCTAACTTCTTGAGTCGCCAGATTTCCTCGGGGAGCACTGTGAGGGGATTGTGAGAAAGGTCTAGCGATTTTAGATTCTCGAGCTGACTGATTCCCGCGGGGAGCTCTGTGAAGCGGTTGAAACAGAGGTTTAGCTCTTTTAAATTCTTGAGAAGCTGCCAGATTTCCTCGGGGAGCACTTTGAGGGCATTGAAAGAGAGGTCTAGCGATTTTAGATTCTCGAGCTGACTGATTCCCGCGGGGAGCTCTGTGAAGTCATTTAAACAGAGGTTTAGCTCTTTTAACTTCTCGAGCTGACTGATTTCATCAGGGAGCACTTTGAGGGCATTGAAACAGAGGTTTAGCTCTTTTAACTTCTCGAGCTGACTGATTTCATCAGGGAGCGATGTGATGGCATTGCAAAAGAGTCTTAGCGATTCTAAATTCTTGAACCGACTGATTCCATCGGGGAGCGCTGTGAGGAAATTGGAAGAGAGGTTTAGCACTCTTAAATTCTCGAGCTGACCGATTTCATCAGGGAGCGATGTGAGGCAATTGCCAGAGAAGTTTAGCGATCCTAAATTCTTGAGGCACCTGATTTCATCCGGGAGCGCTGAGAGGCCATTGCAAGAGATGTCTAGTTCAACCGCAGAGAGGTCTCGTTCAGCTAATTTGGAAATTGTTGACTCGTTATTAAGAATAGAGGAAACAGATTGTTTACATAAATTATTTAATTTAATCCTCATTTGGTTAGGATTTTCTAAAAAACACCTAATTTCAGATTCAGCTTTAGCAATATTATCTGCCACATGGTTTTCTACACGGTTGCCATCTTCTGAAGAAATGTGCGCATTTGAGCCTGCTTCTAAAGAACCTTTAATCTGAGATTCAGCTGTAATAACGTTACCTGCTGTATCTCTTTCTAAACAGCTGCTATCTTCTGAAGAAAGTTGCCCATGTGAGCTGGCTTCTTGTGCAGCTGGGTTGTTGGATCCATATAAGTTGTCCAGACCTTGATAAGGTGTCGTTCCAATAGATGTGTTTAGTGACAAAGACATGATAACCTCTTTTTTAAAGATTTTATTATCTGAAGATAATAAATTTTTACCACTTAAAACACAAGCTATACCGTTTATAAAAATAACATTTACACAATATGTCAAAAAAATAAATTTGTATTTGTTCAGTGGGTACAGCAAAATTTTTAGGTAAATATTCCGCATCGTGGTAAATTAGCGAGCTATGAACATCTCTTATGAAAAGCTACTCATAGAAGTTAGGTTTCTCCTCAGCGAGGTGTCCTCGCTCAAGATCGAAAATACTCAGTTACGTTAAG
>JACCEC011250552.1_pt1 | contig 10719 bp, 12 predicted proteins | sample 7450121 | NCBI WGS metagenome assembly JACCEC01 (sample SAMN15323455, study PRJNA562643) | freshwater metagenome | isolation source: river surface water | place: USA:Blue River Watershed | collected 2017-08-18 | reverse complement strand
TAACCAGCGTCTTCATAACCGCTTCAACATTTACCCCTCTGATGGCCGATACGCGAGCCCTTGAGATGGGCTGGCGATAGGCGATAACCGCCAAGGTTTCCAAGGCAGCTTGAGTTAGCTTTGCCTGTTGTCCATCCAAAACAAATTTTTCTACCAGCGGAGCGAGATCTGGGTGGCTATAAAAACGCCATCCTCCGGCAATTTGCTTGAGAGCGAAACCGTGACCATCGGCCTCATATTGGGCGCTCAGGGCGTGCAGAGTTTCCAGCACCTGCTCAGTAGGAACTTCGATAATCTGTGCCAAAACCAGCTCTGAAACCGGCTCTTCGACCACCATTAGAATCGCTTCAACCGAACGCGCAATCTCTGAATTACTCATTATCCCCGCCTTCTACAATCTCAATGCCATCCTTGTCCTCTGAAAAACCCTGTGTAATCTGATCAAACTCGTCGCTCACATTGACCTCCCCGGCCTCTGAACCGGTCCAAGTTATCTGGAGCTCCCCTAGTGCGACGACCTGTTCAAATCTCACCGAGCCATCTTTGTACAACTCCAATAGGGACAGGAATCGAGCCACAACCACCAGGGTGTTTTCGGCGTCGGAGACCAGGCTGCGAAAACTCAAGGTTTTATGCCGCCTTAACGCGTTAACAACATTTACCGCCTCGGCCGCCACACTTACTAAGGGCAGATGTAGGTGCTCCACTGAGAGGGTCGGTGCGGTTTTCGGGGTGAGCACCCTATTGGCGATAGCCGCAAAACGTTCTGGGGTTACCCCAATCAAAACCTCGGGAAGTAAGGCAGAAAAGACTGGATCTAAAGCAACGGAGCGGGCGAAACTCCTCTCCTGGGCAGAGATGCGATTCTCCAGAATTCCAGCAATCTCTTTAAAGGCCCGATATTGAAGCAAACGGGCAAACAGCAGATCCCTCGCTTCCAAGAGAGCTAAATCTTCCTCATCCTCGATCTCGCCGGATGGCAACAATCTCGCCGCTTTGAGGTCTAGCAAAGTTGCTGCAACGACAAGGAATTCAGTTGCCTGATCAAGCTGCCAACCAGCTTCGGTCTTTTCCAATTCGCGAATATAGGAAATGAACTCGTCAGTTACAGTTGCAATCGCGACATCTGTGATATCCATTCGATGCCTCGAAATAAGTTGCAACAACAGATCAAATGGGCCATCGAAATTCTCCAAATGGACTGAGAACCCTGCAACTCTTCCTTCACCGGAGACGGTTGTAGCCCCTGCGATGGGTGGAAGAGAACCTAAAGTATTACTTGAGGGTTCTACAATTTCTTCATTCATGATTGTCATACTCTACGCGTGTCGCTGCCATTGCACCTACATGCCATGACTAAAGTCGCGGCATGGCAAAAAGTGCTTCAGAGATATCTCGATTGAACGCTAAATCGACAATATCCAAATTTGATTCAGAGATAGTCACATCATCAATGGTGCTTGGCACCCCGCAACGGGATTTTCCAGTCCCAGCTCCTCTAACCGAGCACGGCAATGCAAAAATTATTTCCGTTGTTAATCAAAAAGGTGGAGTAGGAAAGACAACTACAACGATTAATCTCGGTGCGGCCTTTGCAGAGTTGGGACGAAGAGTTCTACTTGTTGACTTTGATCCGCAGCACTCTTTGTCGGTTGGACTTAACGTCTCTACCCGCGATCTTGAAGGCTCCATCTACAACTTAATGATGGATGAATCTACAAAAATTGAGGATTTCCTTCTCAAGACAAGTGTTCCGGGAATGGACATGATTCCTGCTCACGAGGATTTATCAGGGGCTGAAGGTGGCTTGGTTACCGTTATTGCACGCGAGAAAATTTTGAAGCGTGTACTTAATACCGTTACTGATTTTTATGATGTCATTTTGATTGATTGTCAGCCATCCTTGGGCTTGCTAACCGTAAACGCATTAACCGCTTCTGACTGGGTTTTAGTTCCTCTTGAGTGTGAATACTTTGCCCTTCGCGGTGTTGCCCTATTGGATGACATCATCAAAAAGGTACAGATAAACACCAATCCTGACCTGCAATTGTTGGGAATTCTGCCAACTATGTTTGATAGAAAAACAGTGCACAGCCGCGAGGTTCTTGAGCGAATCTCAGAGGCGTTTCCAAACAAGATTTTTGATACCACAATCGCACGTACTGTGCGTTTCCCTGAAACAACTGTTGCTGGTGAACCAATCACCTCATATGCCAGCGCGTCAATTGGCGCAGCTGCTTACCGTCGTTTAGCCAGAGAAATTATTGCCAATGGAGGTGTGCGATGAGTAGAAGAATAAGTTTGCCAGGAGCCGATGAGCTCTTCCGCAAAACAACTTTAAGTGCGGTGCCTGATCAATCTGTCGAAGAGGTAGAGGTGGCACACACTAATCGTCCGACTACTGCGACTGCAGCTGCCGCAAAACCGGCAAACACCAACACCGGTGTACGACAAACTCCACGGCGCCGACCGACCGGTTTGGATAAATCACCATCGGGTCGCGAAAAACATGATGAAAAGATCACGGTGTACCTATCGCCAGAAGAGTTGTTTGATCTAGAACAAGCAAGATTGCATTTGCGTGGCGACCTGGGACTTGCAGTAGATCGCGGTCGAATCGTTCGTGAGGCGTTGGCTATAGTTATTGCAGATTTGGAGTCAAAAGGTGATCAATCAATAATTGCTCGCCGTTTGCGAGGTCGCTGAGTTAGCCTGAAGTAGATCTTGGATGAGCTGCGATGTAGCTTTCACGCAACTTATCTATGGTTACAAGGGTATAAATCTGAGTAGTTGTCACTGACGAGTGACCAAGCAACTCCTGCACCACTCTAATATCTGCTCCCCCATCCAATAGATGGGTGGCAAAGGAGTGCCTTAGGGAATGGGGTGAAACTTCGCTAGCAACCTTTGCTCGTTCGGCGCTATCTTTCACAACCTGCCAGCCACTTTGTCTAGATAGCCGAGTTCCTAGACTTTCATTTAGGAAAAATGCTGCAACATTTGACTTCTTCAAAAGAACAGGCCGTGAGCGAACTAAGTATTGATCCAGCGCCTTTTGCGCATAGCTCCCCAGAGGGACCAACCTTTCCTTGCCGCCCTTACCCTTTACCTTTACAGTCACTACTGAATCCTCGCTCATTGAAATATCTCCAACGTTGAGTGCGACCGCTTCGCTCACACGTGTGCCGGTTGCGTACAGAAGTTCGAGAAGTGCTCGATTTCGAATTCCGATAATTGAATCATCGCAGGAGTCAATTAGGCGTGACACCTCGTCGATGGTTAGAGCTTTTGGCAAGCGTTTGGGAATCTTTGGTGGAAGATACTCTTTAACTTGATTGGAAATTCCTGCATCTTTTTCCAAAAAGTTATACCAGCTGCGTATCGCTACTACCTTGCGAGCGATGCTTGACTCAGATAATTTTTTTACTCGCAACTCCGCAACAAACTTGGAGACTGTTTCGGAGTTTGCCGACTCAATAGCTGTCTTTGAACTCTTGAGAAAATCAACAAAGCTTCCCAGATCTCTTCCGTAAGCGCTGACGGTATTTTTACTAAGTCCCTTCTCAACCAAACAATGGTTGAGAAAGGTTTGTAATGATTCGGAGTTAACCACGTTCTATTGCGGCTTTTATCAAGCCGACAAAGAGAGGATGAGGGTTGGTGGGCCGGGATCGAAACTCTGGATGGGCCTGCGTTCCTACAAAGTAGGGGTGCTGATCTTGAGGCAATTCAACGAACTCAACTAGGTGATTATCTGGCGATGTTCCACTGAAAACTAAGCCAGCCTTTGATATCTGCTCGCGATAAGAGTTATTAACCTCATACCTATGTCTATGTCGCTCAGAAATCTCTGCGCTTCCATAAGTTTGAGCGACAATTGAGCCTGGCGTTAGAACGGCTTTGTATAAACCAAGACGCATACTTCCGCCCATATCAGCTTCACCAGAGACGATCTTCTCCTGGCCTGCCATCGTCGCAATCACTGGATCGGAGGTAGTTGGGTCAAACTCAGCGCTGTTAGCATTTTTTAGTCCCGCAAGATTTCTGGCTACTTCGATAACCATGCACTGTAAACCCAAACACAATCCCAATGTTGGAATCTTGTTTTCTCTGGCAAATTTCAATGCACCTAATTTGCCCTCAATGCCTCGAACTCCGAAACCACCCGGTACGCAGATTGCATCTAGATGGCCCAAGTTTTTCTGAGCACCTGATTCACTTTCGCAATCGTCACTAACTATCCAGTGGATCTCTACCTTTGCGTTGTTGGCAAAGCCTCCTGCCCGCAACGCTTCTGTGACTGAAAGATATGCATCTGGTAGATCAACATACTTTCCTACTAAGCCGACCTTTACAGTATGTGCCGGGTTATGCACTCGCTCTAACAAAGCATCCCACTCCTGCCAAGCAACATCGTTGGCTGGCAGACCCAATCTCCTTACCAAATAGGAGTCCAGACCCTCCTTATGTAAAACCTTTGGAATGTCGTAAATAGATGGCGCATCCACAGCGGCAACTACCGCTTCCTGATCTACATCGCACATCAGCGAAATCTTTTTCTTAACAGCCGCTGGGATCTCTCTGTCGGAGCGCAGCACTACAGCATCGGGTGAAATACCGATGGATCGTAAAGCTTGAACTGAGTGCTGAGTTGGCTTTGTCTTCAATTCACCAGAAGGACCGATATACGGCACTAATGAGACATGCAAATAAAAGACATTCTCTCTACCAACTTCTTGTCGGATCTGCCGAGCAGCTTCCAAAAACGGTAAGGATTCGATATCGCCTACGGTTCCACCGATTTCCGTAATAACAATATCGATATCTGGGGCTGCCATCGCCTTCATGCGATCTTTAATCTCATTAGTTATATGCGGAATCACTTGAACGGTATCGCCCAGATACTCTCCACGACGTTCTCTTGCGATTACTCGCGAGTAAACCTGACCTGTAGTGACATTTGCCGAGCCATGCAGATTGGTATCCAAGAATCTTTCGTAATGTCCGATATCAAGATCGGTTTCTGCGCCATCATCAGTAACGAAAACCTCGCCATGTTGAAATGGGTTCATGGTTCCGGGATCAACGTTGATGTACGGATCGAGTTTTTGCATGGTCACACGGAGGCCACGGGCGCGCAATAACCGACCTAAACTGGATGCGGTTAATCCTTTGCCCAGACTTGAGGCGACTCCGCCGGTGACGAAAAGATGCTTGGTCACATGATTGGCGGTCATGGGTGGCGAACTTATCACGCCTTTTGGGCTAAACGTAAATTCAATAGTTCACGAGCGTGCTCTTGGGCGTGTTCCGAACCTTCAACGCCGGAAAGCATTCTGGCGATCTCCAACTCGCGCTCCGAATCTGTGATGGCTCGTATAGAACTCTCCGTTACCGCTCCATCGCTGTTCTTTTCAACCTTAATGTGATGATCAGCCCAGATTGCCACTTGTGGCAAGTGAGTAACCACTATGACCTGAGCCTCCTCTGCCAACGCTTTTAATCGTCTTCCTACATCTAATGCTGCCTTTCCACCGACACCCGCATCAACTTCATCAAAGATATAGGTGCCCACTGGATAGCTATGAGCAATAACAACCTCAATACCCAACATCAAACGAGAAAGCTCACCGCCGCTTGCGGCTTTAGATACCGGAAGCAAATCTCCGCCGCTATGTGCAGAGAAAAGAATTTGCACTTCATCCAAGCCAAAGCTTTGAAAATCAGAATCTGTTTGTCCGTTTCGCGAGTGAACTGCCACAGATAACCTTGCCTTTGGCATCGCCAAAAGTTGAAGCTCTCTTTCAACCTGTCTTGCGAACTCAATCCCAGCCGCGTTTCGAATTCCGGTAAGGACATTTGCGATCTTCAGTAAAGCTTCTCGCTTCTTGTTAACCTCTTTTGTCAACTGAGAAATTCGCTCATCTCCCCCATCGAGATCCTTAATCCGATCCCCTGCTAAAACCCCACGCTCAATCGCCTCGTTGTAACAAACCTGCCGATCCGTAGATTCTCCGTATTTTTTAGAGAAGTTCAACAATAGGGAGCGACGTTGAAGTGCATTCTCAAGTGCATTTGGATCAGCTTCCAATCCATCTAAATATCGCTGCAAATCACCTGCTGTATCAATTAAATTGAATAAAGCTTCGGAAATTCGCTCTTGAATCTCATCTAAATGCGGATCTTTTCCGCGGGCCGCCTGCAGATACTTCTTGCTGTGTTGCAAGGAGTTAAGTCCGCCCTGCTCCTCATGGGTTAGTGCTTCACTGGCTCCAGTTGCAGCAATTCGCAAATCTTCGATTGAACCCAACTTCGATATCAAATTATCGAGATGGGTCAACTCATCATTCTTTGGCTTGAGTTTGCGGTACTCACTATCTAGCTCTGATAGCTCCCTTACCAATCTCTCTTTGTCTCGAGAGGCTTTGGTTAACTCCTCTACCTGCTTTTTTAACGCCAAGTACTCTTCAAGATCTTCCCGATACTCCTTCAAAACTGGAGATATCTCTTGATTGCAATAACTATCAAGTACCTCTCTTTGTTTAGCAGGCTTTGACAACACTTGATTAGCGTGCTGACCATGTACCTCAATTAATTGCTCTGATAACTCGTTGAGTATGGCTGCCGTTGTGCTAACACCACTAACCATGGCGCGGCTTTTGCCATCCTTGGCTACATTACGATTTAGAAGAATTGCACCTTCTTCAATAACCACATCATTTTCCTCCAACAACAGTTTCATTTCAGAGGGAATTGGGCTGGGAAGTAGGAAACGTCCTGAAGTAGTTAATCGCTCCTGCCCGGTACGAACGAGATCAGAGTCAGCTTTCCCACCAAGAATTAGGTTTAAGGCGGTCAACAACATAGTTTTTCCCGCACCAGTTTCCCCAGTAATGACATTCAAGCCTGACTTAAATTCGACTTGAGCGTTATCTATGACCCCAAGCCCACGAATCGTTATCTCCTGCAAGTGTGAGCGTGCGCTCGCACTTTTACTACTCACCGCGCCACCCGTCTACCGGCAATTTGAACTTTGCAACCAATCTATCTGTAAAAGCTACCTCTTCAATGTGCGCCAGATTTATGAAGGATTTATCGCTAGAAATCAATATACGATCTGACTCGAGCAACTTAAATTTTCGCAATCCATCTGCTGAGAGCACGCCTTCCTCACTCTCTAAATCGATGGCGATTTGAGACTTGGGCGAAACCACCATTGGATCTGAGAAAAGGGCATGGGCAGCCAAGGGCAAAAGCACCAATGCCTCAACATCGGGCCAAACCACTGGACCGCCGGCGCTAAATGCGTATGCAGTGGAACCTGTAGGCGTAGCACAAATAACTCCATCACAGCCCCAGCGGGATAAAGGCCGATGATCGACCTGCACAAAGAGTTCAATCATCGTCTCTGCATTTCGTTCGACAGTGATCTCATTCAAGGCCCATCCATGTGCAACTACTTCATTTTTCCGTTGCACTTGATAAGCCAATGTCATTCGTTTTTCTACAGAATATTTCTTGTCCTTTATTGCAGTAACAATTGAATCGGTTGAGGGACGACCGATTTGGGCTAGGAATCCAACATGTCCGAGATTAATCCCCAACACTGGAATAGAGCTGCCATGAATCTGTTCGGCACCGCGCAAGATGGTCCCATCTCCACCAAGAACTAAAGCTAATTCGATATTTGGAATGTGTTTGGAAAGCGCCGCTTTATCAACTGCGGTCACTCCAGCAACTCCAGTTTCGGATATAGAGAGAAAGTTGAAACCTGAATTCTGCAGTGACTCAACAATTCTGATTGCTTCAGCTTTGGCTTCCGCGCGAGTTGGATGCAAAACCAAAAGGATTTCGCGTTGATTAGAAGTAATCATCACTGCGGTCCTTTCGATACTGCCTCGAGGATTCTCTCCAATGGAATCATTTCATTGCCTTGCCTCATCCAAAGGAAATATTCAACATTCCCTGATGGACCAGGAAGTGGACTGGCCACTACCCCTAAGGTACCCAAACCTACTGAACGGGCGCCCTCTGCCACATTTTTTACCGCTTCTGCACGTAGTTCGGGCTCGCGTACAACACCTCCGGCACCCAACTTTTCTCGTCCAACTTCAAATTGAGGCTTCACCATAATCAAGAAATCCGCCTCCGGATGAGCAACCTCCATTAACGCGGGTAGAACTAGGTTCAGGGAGATAAAGGAAAGGTCGGCAACGATGAGCATTGGCTCATCGACGATAAGTTGCCTAGATAGATTTCTAACATTGGTGCGATCATGTATCTCCACCCGAGGATCGCTTTGAAGGCTCCAAGCCAATTGACCATATCCAACATCGACCGCAATCACTTTTTTCGCTCCTCGTCGGAGAAGCACATCGGTGAATCCACCAGTCGATGCCCCAGCATCAAGTGCAACCTTGTCCTCAACAGTAATCTGTGAAAACGCATCTAATGCTCCGGCCAATTTATGACCGCCACGCGAAACATATTCCTCTCCAGAATTTTTTATTGTTATCGAGGTTTCGGCATCAACTTGAGTTGCCGCCTTGGTTGCCGGCAGACCTTTAACCGAAACCAAGCCAGACTCAATAAGTTCGACCGCGCTCTCTCGAGAGCGGGCCAGGCCACGTCTGACCATCTCAGCATCCAAACGAATTCTCACGAATTCACACTTCCAGCAAAACTGCTATTGATTGGAGGTAGAGATGCCCTCTACTGATGTAAGGGCGCTCGAGAGATCCTTGTTGATCTCATCGAATTTCGCTCCATGCTCCTCCAGTGGAGCGAAGGCAACCTCATTAATGCGTTTTTTGATCGCAGAGATCGCGTCAAGATTGGTTGAGTTCTCAATCATCTTTTACCGCTTTTCTTGACCGTTTTAACGGCAGCTTTTTTCGTACTTTTCTTCACCGTTTTGTTTGAAGCTTTTTTTGCTGAACTCTTTTTAGCCACGGGAGCCGACTTCTTCGGAGCCGCTGCGCCGCGAGGTGTGACAACTAGCTTTGACTTCAATAGTTCAACCTCTCGAGTCAAGCGATCTAGCTCCTCCTGCTTTGCAAAACCCATTTTCTTGACGGTGCGCGCTACCTCTTCTTCAACCCGTTGTTTAATCGACTCGCCACTTTCGCGAGCCCAAGCATTAAGCGCCGCTGCCATCTCCTGAGGGGTCTTCTCTCCAGAGCTAACTTTTGCAAGATAGGTACGAAGTGCAGATAACAGATCATTAGCCATGGGCTAAAGGTATCTAAATTCGTCGCAGTTCGCGTGCTTCAACCTGCCATCTACTTGCCGACACAGCTCCAACTTTCCAGAATCTTCGTCGCAAGGCGCCGGTTATCTCAATCCATTCATCGCTTTTCAGGGAAATCCCCCGTTTTCTCAAAACCGAGCTCCACAATGCCACATCAAAGGTGTCGTAGCCTTCACGATCATCACGACCAACAATTATTCGAAACTCAACTACTTTATCTCCGCTGGGCAAAACCTTCTCTTCTCCGGGCCCACTACAGCGTCCAACTATGACAACTTGGTTTTGATACTCCGGCTCACTTGGTAATGTTTTTGATTTACCCATAAAAACTCCTCGACTCTATGAATTCGAAATTGCAGAGTCTTAGAGATTAAAGGTTTATTTGGTTAAAGTTCCGGAGCGCTGAAGGATTGTGGATATTTGGCCATGAAGGAATCGGCTTCAGAGTTACGACCAGCTTGCAACAAAGCATCTCGATAAGCGGTTCTCAACCTCAAGCTCCAATTAGCATCGCCAAGGGTTAGCTCTGGGCAGGTTAAGGTAACAACCGCAGCATCAAACTGCTTTAACGCTGTACGAGCGCCTGCAGCCGCAATTCTTAGCTCTACCTTTTGTTCAACGGTAAGCAGTTTTGGATCTACAGAGCCTGCGATTTCGAGGGTTTTCCTTGGATCGCCTAAAGCTAGCTCGCACTGTGCGAGATATGGAATCACCGATGGTGAGCCAGCTATTCGTTGCGCTGCCCTTAACTCCTTAATCGCGACATCAAACTTCTTGAAATGTAAAGCGGCAATCCCTGCTTTTTCGCGAACAATTGCAACGCGACCAGCTCTGAAAACAGCGGACTGTCCATGCCAATATGCTCGCTCTGGATCGCTTTCTAAAAACATGTTCAACGCAACAAGATGTTTGGCAACCATTTCAGCGTTCTCTAGCGCGAGGGATTGCAAAGCAAATGCTTCACGCTTTTCCAGCTCTTTGCCTGTTACCTCTTCTGGGATTGCAGGCTCTGCAAATTTTCTAACGCGACGATTCTCATCTTTTAGATCCCGCGCTGGTCTACGATCCGCTCCCCCTCGAGCTGGTCTGGCACCAAAAGCTTTTCGGTCATCGGGTTTTCCGGAGGAAGACCTGCGGTCTGAAGGTTTGCGATCTGAAGGTTTGCGATCTGAAGGTTTGCGATCTGAAGGTTTGCGGTCGAACTTTTTACCAGCTGACCTGCCGGAAAATGAGCCCCGATCTTTGTTCTCCATAAACTTCCTAACCTTTAAATTCTCTTATCAAGTTCTCTTACACAAAAAGAAATAAAAAAGGGGCCACAGTAATCTGCAACCCCTTTTTTTAATATAAGTCCGGCGGCGTTCTACTCTCCCACAAGGTGACCCGTGCAGTACCATCGACGCTGAGAGGCTTAACTTCCGGGTTCGGAATGGGACCGGGTGTTTCCCTCTCGCTATGACCGCCGAAAC
>JACCEC010923391.1_pt1 | contig 10719 bp, 7 predicted proteins | sample 7450121 | NCBI WGS metagenome assembly JACCEC01 (sample SAMN15323455, study PRJNA562643) | freshwater metagenome | isolation source: river surface water | place: USA:Blue River Watershed | collected 2017-08-18 | reverse complement strand
TCTTCGAGCTGCTTGATCACCAACGAGTTGATGGTGACCCCTCGAATGTCCTCCATGTCGCCCCGTGTGACGGGTTGGCGGTAGGCGATGATGGCCAGGGTTTCCATGGCAGCCCGGGAGTATTTGGGCGGTTTTTCTGGGTGTAGCCGATCGAGGTATTCGCGCAGCTCGGGGCGACTTTGAAAACGCCAGCCCGAGGCCACCTGCACCAACTCGACGCCGCGTTGGGTCCAGTCCAGTTGCAAGGATTCCAGCAGCGAGCGCAGGGTGTCACTGCCCAGCTGATCGGCAAACAGGGTGCGCATGTCGGCCATCGACAAGGGTTGCGAGGCGCAGATCAGGGCGGTCTCGAGGATACGCTTGGCATCCGCCGTGTTCATGGTGTCATTCCGCTTTGAAGGACGGGCAAGGGGCGGGAGTTTTGGGGCGATCCAGAGCGGCTCTGCCGTCTGGGGTCGCAACCCCCGAAAGGCACTTCAGGCAAGGGCCGGAAGCAAGGTTTCATTGTATCGCAGGCCCAAGGTCTGCAAGGCGGCATCCAGATCGGTGGGCCACTCGGCGCGACAGGTCAGCCACTCCCCTGTGATGGGATGCGACAGGCTCAATCGAAACGCGTGCAGGGCCTGGCGTTGCAAGCCCTCCACCACCGGGCCCGCGTACTGGGTGTCACCGAACAGTCGGTGACCGATGTGCCCCAGGTGAACGCGAATCTGGTGCGTGCGCCCGGTATGCAGCCGGCAGTGCACCCACGTGGCTTGATCGTTGGTGGCCAGGCACTGGGCCGTGGTGCGGGCCGGCTTGCCCGCCTGTCGGGCCAGGTCCACCACCGCCATGCGCAGGCGGTGCTGCGGGTCACGACCGATGGGAGCGTCGATCTCCCGCACGCCGGGGCCGCGCCACGACCCTTGCACAATGGCCAGGTATTCCCGCCGCACCTCGCGCGCCGCAATTTGCGCCATCAGCCGGTCCATGCACGCACGCGTGCGCGCCACCAGCATCAGCCCACTGGTGTCCTTGTCGAGGCGGTGCACAATGCCAGCCCGCGGCAGTTCGGCCGCACCGGGGTCCAGTGCGAGCAAACCATTGAGCAAAGTGCCGCTCCAGTTGCCGGGCGCGGGGTGCACCACCAGACCGGGGGGCTTGTCGATGATGCGCAGATGCTCGTCCTCAAAAACCACCCGCAACGCCATGGCTTGCGGGACAAAGGCCTGGCTTTGTGGGGTGGGTTGAAGCGCCACCCGAAACACCTGACCCGCCCTGACCCGGGTGGCCGGCTTGAGCGTGGAGGCGCCGGACCCCACCGGTGACAGCAACTCCACAGCACCCTGCCCGATCAATTGCTGGACAAAGCTGCGGGAAAACTCGCTCAGCCGCTGAGACAGCACCCGATCGACCCGTTCGCCGTGCAGGTTCACGGGAATGGCGATCTCGCGCCATTCGACGGCGGGTTCGAGCTCGTCAACGAGATCGTTGGCCGCCTCCGCCGCAGTGCCAACGCCCTCATCCCCCTGGAGGGGGACAGGCGCACCAGGCTGGGTGCTGCCACCCCCGCTCAAAACGTCGGGTGCGATGGCTGATAATGGCGGACTGGCGTGCTTCAAAAAGGTGACCTGTGTTGCGATGTCTTCGATTATCGGTACTTCTGTGTCTGGCATGGCTGGCTGGCTGCGCCACCACCGAAGCCGACTGGACTGCCAACTGGACGCCCGAGAAGCTGTATGCGGAAGCGCGTGACGAAATGAACAACAAGGCCTATGAAAAGGCCATCAAGCTGTTCGAAAAACTCGAAGGCCGCGCCGCCGGAACCCACCTGGGCCAGCAAGCCCAACTGGAGAAGGCCTACGCCTACTTCAAAAATGGTGAGCCGGTGCTGGCCGTGTCCACGCTGGACCGCTTCATGAAGGTCAACCCGGTCAGCCCGGCAATGGACTACGCGCTGTACCTGAAAGGGATTGTCAACTTCAATGACGACCTGGGCATGCTCTCCTTCGTCGCCAAGCAGGACCTGGCCGAACGCGACCAGAAAGCCGCCAAGGAATCGTTCGAGGCCTTCCGCGAACTCATCACCCGTTTTCCCGAGTCACGCTACAGCGAGGATGCGCGCTTGCGCATGCGCTTCACCGTCAACACGCTGGCCCAGTCCGAGGTGAAAGTGGCGCGCTACTACCTCAAGCGAGGTGCGCATGTGGCCGCCATCAACCGTGCGCAGGCCGTGTTGCAGGACTACCAGGATGTGCCGGCTGCCGAGGACGCGCTCAAAATCCTGATCGAGTGTTACGACGCCCTGGGCCTGACGCAGCAGCGCGACGACACACGCCGTGTGCTGGCGGCCTCTTTCCCGCCCAAGGATTCCGCTGCAACGGTCAAGAAGCCTTGGTGGAAGCCGTGGTGAGCCGGGCCAAACCCTCCAGCAACACCGCCTGAGACGACACCTTGGCCATCGGCGGCAAGGCGGCCATCAGGCGCCGGCCATAGCCCGTGGTGGACAGTCGGGTGTCGCACACCACCAGGACGCCACGGTCGGTCTCGCGCCGGATCAGGCGCCCAGCGCCCTGCTTCAAGGACACCGCTGCCTCGGGCAGGAAATAGTCCTTGAACGGACTGCGCCCCTGCTCGGTCAGCCGCTCACTGCGCGCCTGCACCACCGGATCATTCGGGGGTGGAAACGGCAGCTTGTCGATGATGACCGCCTGCAGGGCATCACCCGGCACATCAAAGCCTTCCCAGAACGTGGCTGACGCCACCAGCACACAGCCCCGACCCGTGTCGTCGGTGCCTTGCCGAAAACGCTCCATCAATTCCCGCTTGGAACCTTGACCCTGGACCAGCACCTGCACACGGGCATCCTCGGCAAATGTCTGCTGCAACTGATCGCCGATCGACTGCAACGCCCGAAGCGTGGTGGTGAGCACCAAGGTGCGCCCGCCCAGCACGCGCACAATATCCGCCGCCAGCTCGCCCACTTGCTGGCTGTGCCCCGAATCGCTGGGCAACACCATGTCACGCGGCACAAACAGCACCGCCTGGCGGGGATAGTCAAACGGGCTGCTGACCTGCAAGACGCGAGCCGATTCCAACCCGCAAGGCTCGGTGAACCAGCGCAGCGCCGGCTCATCCCCCAGCGTGGCCGAGGTGAAGATCCAGCTGCGTGGTACCGCTCGGGCCTGGGCAGGGTCCTGGCCGGCGGCTTGAGCGCTCGCGCGCAAGGCATCGTCTTGTTGTGAGTCGTCCTGAGCGTATTGCTGAGAGTCGTCCTGAACGTCGTCCTGAGCGTCGTCACACGGCGCATTTCGCGCCTCCTGCCGAGACTCGCGATCGGGCGCATCCGCGCCCAGCAGACGGGTGCGAACCGTCTCGGCAATGTCCAGCGGAGCTTCCAAGAGCCGCACTTGTGCCCCCACCTCGACCCAGCGCACACACCCGGTGGCCATGGGGGCCTGGAAGGCTCTGAGTCGCATCAGCACCTCCAGCACGCGTTCTTGCAAGCGCACAAAATCGGGAGCCGTTTGCACCACCAGCTCCAGGCCGTCTCCCAGGGCCTCGCACGCGGTCTGCACCTGCAGCAAGCCAGCTTGCCAGGCCTCGGGCTCGATGCCCTCCGGCACTGGCCCTGACCACGACAGGCGTGAGCTTCGGGCGGACTTGGCAAACAGCAACCGCAGGTCGCGTGCGGACAACTCCAGTGCCGAGGTCAAGGCACTCCAATCCACCAACCCCTGCGCCAGGGTGAGGCCCGCAGCCAGGCTGTCGCGAGCGAGCTCGATCAACTGGGTGGAGCCCAGTTGCTGACCCAGAAACTGCACGCCGGTTTCGTTGAGCTGATGCGCCTCGTCAAACACCACCACCCGCACCGAGGGCAGCAGCTCGGCCATGCCGGTTTCACGCACGGCCAGGTCGGCAAAGAACAGGTGGTGATTGATGACAACAATGTCAGCCGACAACGCGTTCTTGCGGGCTTGCATCACGGGACATTCGCGGTAGTGATCACATTCACTGCCCAGACAGTTTTCACGGGTGGAGGTGATAAAGGGCAGCAGCGAGGAGCGCTCATCCAGGCCCGGCAGTTCGGCCAGGTCGCCGCTGCGAGTGCCCTGCGACCAGCGTTCCACTTTGGCCAGCAGAGCCACCGTGGCGCGATCGGGCAGCAAGGCTTCGCGACGGGCCAATGCCAGCCGGTGTGGACACAGATAACTGGCTCGGCCTTTGAGCAAAGCCAGACGCACCGGCAAGCCAAAGGCCGCGGCCAGGCGTGGCAAATCTCGGGCAAAGAGTTGGTCCTGCAGCGCCTTGGTGGCGGTGCTCACCAGCACCCGCTCACCACTGAGCAAGGCCGGCACCAAATAGGCAAAGGTCTTGCCCACCCCGGTGCCCGCTTCCACCACCAGGCTCCCCCCCTGCTCGACGGTGTTGGCCACCGCAAGGGCCATCTCGGTCTGGCCGCTACGAGGACGAAAGCCCGCATCCGCACGGGACAACACGCCGTCGGCACGAAACGCTTCTTGAACGGCAGCGGCGAGACCCAAGGGGCTTGCCGGTTCGCTCATGGAGGGGTACCCGTGCCGGTTGCAGCGCCGTCAGCACCGGTGCGCGGCACTACCGGGTTGTCTTGAAGCTTGCGCTGGCGCTCCTCTCGGTCGAGCGCATTCAGGCGCAACTCCTCGGACCGCAACTGGCGTTGCACCTCGTTGTGCAGGTTCATGGCCTCGCGTCGGCAATCATTCACGGCAAAACGCTGGTAGCACTCACGCAAGGCGTTTTGCAAGCGGTCCTGCTCGCGGGCGCGGAAATGTTCAATTTGCGCTCGGGTCATGCTCTCAGGCAGCGACATAGGTGGCCACGATGGCGCAAATGAACACGCGGACACAGCGCCCAGCACCAGCATCACCAGCGGTGTGGTGAAAACCCGGCGAAGACCCAGGTCAGCAGAATCGGTGGTCCACGCAACCTTGACAGACAACAAGCGCTTCATGTGAGCGCAGTATCCACCACCCGACGCTCCAGCGCCAGGAATTCCACAGACTGCATCTCGGTTAATCGTGACACGGTGCGTGGAAATTCGTGTGACAAAGGTCCCTCGGTATACAGCGCGTCAGCCGCCACGGCCGCCGACAACACCAGCTTGACCCGGCGGTCGTACAGCACGTCGACCAACCAGGTGAAACGGCGGGCTTCAGACGCCATGCGCACCGGCATGTGCGGCACATCGCTCAGAATGACAGTGTGGAACTGGCTGGCAATTTCCAGGTAATCGTTTTGCGAACGCGGTCCGCCACAGAGGGTTTTGAAGTCGAACCACACCACACCGCCCGCGCGGCGTTTGGCGCTGATCTGGCGCGCCTCGATGGTCATGACCGGGTCTTCGTCCTGACTTTCCGCCAGGCGATCAAAGGTTTGAGACAGCTTGGCGTCGGCCTCGGGGCCGTTGGGTGTGATGTACAGGTCCACCTGTTCCAGGGTTTGTCGACGGTAGTCGGTGCCGTTGTCCACATTGATGACCTCCAGACGGCTGTTGAGCAACTCAATGGCCGGCAGGATGCGGTCGCGGTGCAAACCGCCCGGATACAAATCGTCCGGTTTGAAGTTGGAGGTGGTGACAAACCCCACACCGTGCTTGAAGAGGGCATCCAGCAGACGATGCAGAATCATCGCGTCGGTGATGTCAGCGACATGGAACTCGTCAAAGCACAACAGCTTGTAACGCTGAGCCATCCGCTGGCCCAGCACATCCAGCGGGTTGACCGTGCCTTGCAGCTCGCGCAGTTCGCGGTGCACTTCGCGCATGAACTCATGAAAGTGCAGACGCGTTTTGCGCTCGATAGGCACCGCACTGAAAAAGCAATCCATCAGAAAACTTTTCCCGCGGCCCACACCCCCGTACATATACACGCCCCGAGGAATGTCGGGGCGGTAGATCATTTTTTTGAGCGGGTTGGAGCGCTTCGATTTGTAGTGAGCCCAGTCCGTGGCACAACGCTCCAGCGACGCCACCGCGCGCAGCTGCGCCGGGTCCGACTGGTACCCGCGCTGCTGCAACTCGCGTTCGTAAGTTTCTTGAACCGACATCGGTCGGGTCAGAAGTTCAGCGTGCGCTTGTCGACGGCCAAGGCCGCTTCCTTGGTGGCTTCGCTGAGGCTGGGGTGAGCATGGCAAATGCGCGCGATGTCTTCGCTGCTGGCCTTGAACTCCATCGCCACCACCGCCTCGGCAATCAACTCGCTGGCCATGGGGCCGACGATGTGAACACCCAGGATTTCATCGGTGGCCGCATCCGCCAAGAATTTCACCATGCCCGTGGTGTCACCCAATGCGCGGGCACGACCATTGGCCAGGAATGGGAACGTACCGGCCTTGTAGGCACGACCGCTGGCCTTGAGTTGCTGCTCGGTTTGACCGACCCAGGCAATCTCGGGGCTGGTGTAAATCACCCAGGGAATGGTGTTGAAGTTGACATGTCCGTGCTGACCGGCGATGCGCTCGGCCACCGCAACGCCCTCTTCCTCGGCCTTGTGCGCCAGCATGGGGCCTCGCACCACGTCGCCCACCGCCCAGACACCAGGCAAGTTGGTGCGGCAGTCGTCATCGACCACGATGGCGCCGCGCTCGTCGAGTTGCAGTCCCACGGCTTCGACATTCAGGCCGTGGGTGTTGGGCACACGACCAATCGAGATGATGAGCTTGTCGACCTCCAGGGTCTGGGCCTCACCTTTGGCGTTGGTGTAGGCCACGCTCACACCTTTCTTGCCGTTGGTGATGTCACCCACCTTGACGCCGAGTTCAATCTTGAGGCCCTGCTTGTCAAAGGCCTTCTTGGCTTCCTTGGCAATCTGTTCGTCCACGGCACCGAGGAAGGTCGGCAGACCTTCCAGCACCGTCACCTCAGAGCCCAGGCGACGCCACACCGAGCCCATCTCCAGACCGATGACACCCGAACCGATCAGGCCCAGGCGCTTGGGCACAGCGCCCAGGCGCAGAGCGCCATCGTTGGAGAGAATGTTCTGCTCGTCAAAAGGCGCGCCCGCCAGGGCGCGCGCGTTCGAGCCCGTGGCCACAATAACCTGTTTGGCCAACAAGGTCTCATCAGCGCCGCTGACCTGAATCTCGTAGGCGCCCTCCGCTGCTTTCACAAAAGATCCGCGCCCGTGAAAGAAAGTGACCTTGTTCTTCTTGAACAGGTACAGGATGCCGTCGTTGTTCTGCTTCACGACGGTGTCCTTGCGGGCAATCATCTTGGCCACATCGATCTTCACATCCTTCACACTGATGCCGTGGTCGGCAAAGTGGTGGTTGGCCTGCTCGAAGTGCTCGGAGGATTGCAACAGCGCCTTGGACGGAATACAGCCCACGTTGGTGCAGGTACCGCCCGGTGCCGGTCCGCCCTTGTCGTTTTTCCACTCGTCAATACAGGCGACATTCATGCCCAGCTGGGCTGCGCGGATGGCGGCAATATAGCCACCGGGGCCGCCGCCAATGACGACCACATCGAATTGTTTGCTCATGATGGTGTGAAGATTCGGTTGAAGATGCGCCAGGGCCCGTGCGCGGCTGCGCAACGGGCCGTGATGCTCAGGGAACTCAGATGTCGAACAGCAGGCGGGACGGGTCTTCCAGCGCCTCTTTCATGGCGACCAGGCCCAGCACAGCCTCGCGGCCGTCGATGATGCGGTGGTCGTACGACATCGCAAAGTAGTTCATCGGACGCACCACCACCTGGCCGTTTTCCACCATGGCGCGGTCCTTGGTGGCGTGCACCCCCAGGATGGCCGACTGCGGCGGGTTGATGATGGGGGTGGACATCATGGAGCCGAAGGTGCCGCCATTGGAGATGGAGAACGTGCCGCCCGTCATCTCCTCGATGCCCAGCTTGCCATCGCGTGCCTTGGTGCCGAACTCGGCAATCTTCTTCTCGATATCGGCAAAGCTCATCTGGTCCGCGTTACGCAGAATGGGCACCACCAGTCCACGGGGTGAACCCACCGCAATGCCGATGTCGAAGTAGCCGTGGTACACGATGTCGGTACCGTCCACCGAGGCGTTCAGCACCGGGTACTTCTTGAGCGCGTGCACGGCGGCCTTGACGAAGAAGCTCATGAAGCCGAGCTTGACACCGTGCTCTTTCTCGAAGCGTTCCTGGAAGCGCTTGCGCATGTCCATGACCGGCGCCATGTTGATCTCGTTGAAGGTGGTCAGGATGGCGTTGGTGGCTTGCGACTGCAGCAGACGCTCGGCCACGCGGGCACGCAAACGGCTCATGGGCACGCGCTGCTCGGGTCGGTCACCCAGGTTCACGCTGGGGGCGCTGACCTGTGGCAGTGCCGTGGTGGGCACGCCGGTGGGAATCACGGCGGGCTTGGCTGCGCCCGCAGCCACGGCACCGAGCACGTCACCCTTGGTCACGCGGCCATCCTTGCCGGTGCCGGCCACCGAGCCTGCAGCCAGGTGGTTGTCGGCCATCAGCTTGGCGGCAGCGGGCATGGCCACACCCGCCTTGCTGGTCGAGGCAGCCGCAGGGGCAGCAGCAGGAGCGGCAGCCGGGGCTGCTGCTGCAGGCGCGGCGGCCGGGGCAGCGGCAGCACCTTTGCCATCGGTGTCGATGCGGGCAATCAACTGGTCGGACACCACCGTGCCACCATCAGCCACCACATGCTCGGCCAGTACGCCAGCGGCGGGAGCGGGAACTTCGAGCACCACCTTGTCGGTCTCGATCTCGATCAGGATCTCGTCGGCAGCAACGGCCTCACCGGGTTTCTTTTTCCACTGCAACAAAGTGGCCTCGGCCACGGATTCGGACAGTTGCGGAACTTTGACTTCTACGATAGCCATGGAACGCTTTCAGTAACTTGTGTTTCGAATGGATTATTTGGTCAGGGTAAAGCCCTTGAGCTTGGCAAACGCGGCTTCCACCAGCGCTTTTTGCTGCTCCTGGTGCAGGTGCGAGTAGCCCACCGCCGGCGAAGCCGAAGCAGCGCGTCCGGCATAGCCGAGTCGCTGTCCTTCGACCATGTTCTCGTGGATGTTGTGCTGGATGAAGAACCAGGCACCCTGGTTCTGCGGCTCATCCTGGCACCACACCAGTTCGGTGGCGTTGGGGTACTTCTTCATCTCGGCCGCGAAGGCCTTGTGCGGGAACGGGTAGAGCTGCTCCACACGCAAAATGGCCACATCATCAGCGTCCTTTTCTTCGCGCTTCTTGGCCAGGTCGTAGTACACCTTGCCTGAGCACACCAGCACGCGCTTGACCTTGTCGTTTTTCAGATCACGGTTCTCGGGGATGACGGTCTGGAACCCCCCCTTGGTGAACTCGGAAACCGGTGACGCAGCGTCCTTGTTGCGCAGCAACGACTTGGGCGTGAAGATGATGAGCGGCTTGCGCAGGTTGCGCACCATCTGACGGCGCAACACATGGAAGATCTGGCTGGCCGTGGTGGGCTGCACGATCTGCATGTTGGTGTCCGCGGCCAGTTGCATGAAACGCTCGACACGGGCCGAGCTGTGCTCGGGGCCCTGACCTTCGTAGCCGTGCGGCAGCATGAGGGTGATGCCGTTCACGCGACCCCACTTCACTTCGCCGGAGGCGATGAACTGGTCGATCACCACCTGCGCACCGTTGGCAAAGTCGCCAAACTGCGCTTCCCAGATGACCAGGGTGTTGGGATCGTTGGAGGCGTAGCCGTATTCAAAGGCGAGCACCGCCTCCTCTGACAGGATGGAGTCAATCACCACGAACGGCGCCTGGTTCTCGGCCACGTTTTGCAGCGGCACGTAAGTGCCCGTGTCCCACTTCTCGCGGCTTTGGTCATGGATGACCGAGTGGCGGTGTGTGAAGGTGCCGCGACCTGAGTCCTCGCCCGACAAACGCACCGGATATCCACCCGCAACCAGAGAAGCAAAGGCCATGTGCTCGCCCATGCCCCAGTCCACATTGATCTCGCCACGGCCCATGGCCGCGCGGTCGTCGTACACCTTCTTGACCAGTTGGTGCGGCGTGATGGTGGGCGGCAGCGTGGTGATCTTTTCGGCCAGACGCTTCCATTCGCTCATGGGAATGGCGGTCTCGCCGGCATCGGTCCACTTCTTGCCCAGGAAGGGCGCCCAGTCCACGGCGAACTTGCTCTTGAAGTTGGTCAGCACCGGGTCCACGGTATGACGGCCCTCGTCCAGCGCGGCGCGGTAGGCCTTGACCATGTCGTCGCCCAGCGTCTCGCCCAAGCCTTGTGACGACAGTCGATCGGCGTAGAGGCGGCGAGTGCCGGGGTGCGCTGCGATTTTTTTGTACATCAGCGGCTGGGTCAAGCTGGGGGTATCCTGCTCGTTGTGACCCAGCTTGCGGAAGCAGGTGATGTCGACCACCACGTCCTGGCTGAAGGTCATGCGGTATTCCAGCGCCAGTTGCGAGGCCAGCACCACGGCTTCGGGGTCGTCGCCGTTGACGTGCAACACCGGTGCCTCGACCATCTTGAAGATGTCGGTGCAGAACAAGGTGGAGCGCAGGTCGCGGGGGTCGGAGGTGGTGAAACCGATCTGGTTGTTGATGACGATGTGCACCGTACCGCCCGTGCTGTAGCCGCGGGTCTGGGCCAAACACAGGGTTTCCTGGTTGACGCCCTGCCCGCCCACGGCGGCGTCGCCATGCACGATCACCGGCAGCACCTGCTTGCCCTTGGGGTCGCCACGACGGTCCATGCGCGCGCGCACCGAGCCCTCGACCACCGGGTTCACGAT
>JACCEC013264997.1_pt1 | contig 10721 bp, 8 predicted proteins | sample 7450121 | NCBI WGS metagenome assembly JACCEC01 (sample SAMN15323455, study PRJNA562643) | freshwater metagenome | isolation source: river surface water | place: USA:Blue River Watershed | collected 2017-08-18 | reverse complement strand
CCCACCACCCTCTTGGCAGAGCAGCATTTTCAAACCTTGACAGATCGCTTCGCCAAATGGCCTGTGAAAATCGCCGAGATGAGCCGTTTTCGCTCGCCCAAAGAGGTCAAAGCGGCCATGGTGGGGCTGGAACAGGGCTCTATCGATATCGTGGTGGGTACCCATAAACTGATCAGCGACACCGTTAAGTTCAAAGATTTAGGGCTATTGGTCATCGACGAGGAACACCGTTTCGGTGTGCGGCACAAAGAAGCTATCAAAGCCATGCGGGCCGAGGTAGATGTGCTGACGCTTACCGCCACCCCTATTCCTCGCACCTTGGGCATGGCCTTGGAAGGCCTTCGCGACTTGAGCGTGATTGCCACCGCGCCGCAGCGTCGCTTGGCCATCAAGACTTTTGTGCGAACCGAAGACAACGGTGTCATCCGCGAAGCGGTGCTGCGCGAATTGAAGCGGGGCGGCCAGTGCTATTTCTTGCACAACGAAGTTGAGACCATCCAAAACCGCAAAGAGCGCTTGCAAGAGCTGATTCCTGAAGCCCGTATCGCTGTGGCGCATGGGCAAATGCCAGAGCGTGAGTTGGAAAAAGTCATGCGTGATTTTGTGGCGCAGCGCTTCAATATTTTGCTGTGCTCCACCATCATTGAAACCGGCATCGATGTGCCTACCGCCAACACGATCTTGATGAGCCGAGCGGACAAATTTGGCTTGGCCCAGTTACACCAATTGCGTGGCCGTGTGGGGCGCAGTCACCACCAAGCCTATGCCTATTTGCTGGTTCCCGATTTACAGGGTCTCAGCAAAAACGCTACCCAAAGGCTGGACGCCATCCAACAAGTGGAAGAGTTGGGTTCCGGTTTTTATTTGGCGATGCATGACTTGGAAATCCGCGGTGCAGGCGAGGTACTGGGCGAAAACCAAAGCGGCAATATGCTGGAGGTGGGTTTTCAGCTCTACAACGAAATGCTGTCCGAAGCGGTAAGAGCCTTGAAAAATGGCGAAGAACCCGACTTGCTCAGCCCCTTGCAAGCCACCACTGAAATCAATCTGCATTCCCCTGCCCTGTTGCCCGACGACTACTGCGGCGATGTGCATCTGCGTTTGTCCTTCTATAAAAAACTCGCCACCGCCAAGAACCAAGACCAAGTCGATGCCCTGCTAGAGGAACTGGTTGACCGCTTTGGCAAGCTTCCCACGCAAGCGCAAACCCTGATCGACACCCACCGCCTGCGGGTTTTGGCCAAACCTTATGGCGTGGCTAAAGTCGATGCTGCCCCTGGCGTGATCCTCATCAGCTTCAAACAGCATGCACCTGTCGACGGTATGCGCATCATCCAATTGGTACAAAAAAACAAGCACATCAAGTTGGCCGGTAACGACAAGTTGCGTATTGAGCGTGCCTTGCCCGAAGTGAAAGACCGTGCGCAAATGGTCAGGGACATCTTGCGCTCCTTGGGCGAACCGGTGTCGCCTGCCAAAGCGGTGGTGGCTTCATGAGTCTGAGTGCTTTGCCTGCAGTTGAGCACGCCCCTGGGTTGTGGGTCAAAGGCCTTGACCTGCCCTTGCAATGGCAGAACTTCAAGCTGATCGCTTTTGACATGGACTCGACGCTCATCAATATCGAGTGCATCGATGAGGTGGCGGATGCTGCGGGTCGCAAAGCCGAGGTGGCCGCCATCACCGAGGCAGCCATGCGCGGCGAAATTGCTGACTACAAAGACAGTTTGCGCAGACGTGTGGCTTTACTGGAAGGCGTGCCGCTAGCCGCCATGACCGAAGTGCTGACCCACAGACTGGCTTTGAACCCCGGCGCCAAGGCCTTGGTGGCCGCCTGCCAACAGGCAGGTATGTCTACCTTGTTGGTCAGCGGCGGTTTTACGTTTTTCACTGACCATGTCCAACAACTGCTGGGTATTGACCACGTGCGAAGCAATGTGCTTGAAGTGGCGGATGGTCATTTAACTGGTCGCATGGTTGATCAGCCTTGGGGCGATATTTGCGATGGCGAAGAAAAGCGCCGCATGTTGCTCTCTACTTGCAAAGCCCTAGGAATAACGTCCGCGCAAGCCATTGCCATGGGCGATGGCGCAAACGATATTCCCATGATGTCAGTGGCGGGTTTGTCGGTGGCCTATCACGCCAAACCTAAAGTACGCGAAGCCGCTCATGTGGCGATTGACCACGGCGGTTTGGATCGCTTGTTGACTTTATTTGCGTCATTGCGAGGAGCTTGACCCCGAAGCAATCATGGTAGGTCGCTTCGGCCTTCGGCCTCGCGATGACGATTCTGGCGCCTCGCGATGACGATTCTGGCGCCTCGCGATGACCTAACGCAGCGCTGCGTAAATGGCTTGGGCCAGCTCTGGCGATATGCCTTCCACAGTGCAAAGGTCTTGCACACTGGCGTCGGCGACGCCTCGTACCCCGCCAAAACGCTGCAGCAACTTGGCCCGCTTCTTAGGCCCCACGCCTGGAATGTCTTCCAAGCTGCTGCCCCCTGTTCGCACCTTGGCTCGCTTGGCTCGCATACCGGTGATGGCAAAACGGTGCGCCTCATCGCGAATTTGCGCCACCAACATCAAGGCAGCGGAGTCGGCCTGCAAGCTGAGTTTGGGTCGCTCATCGGCGAACACCAATTCTTCCAAACCCAATTTGCGTCCCTCGCCTTTTTCCACGCCTACCAAGCGTGACAGGTCTAAATCGAGGGCGGTGAACACCTCTCTGGCCATGCTGATTTGGCCTTTGCCGCCATCGATCAGCACCAAATCAGGAAAGCGAGCTTCGCCAGAACGCACCGCCTCGGCCAATTTGCTGTAACGGCGGGTCAAGACTTGGCGCATGGCCGCGTAATCGTCGCCGCCCGTGATGCCTTCGATGTTGTAGCGGCGGTATTCGCTGGCCTGCATTTTGTGGTGGTGGAACACCACGCAAGATGCCTGCGTGGCCTCACCCGCTGTGTGTGAAATATCAAAACACTCGATGCGCAAGCTGTCCAAATCTTCCACCGCCATGTCCAGCGCGTCCACCAGCGCACGGGTACGCGATTGCTGCGAGCCTTCTTCAGCCAGCAAACGGGCCAATTTCAAGGCGGCGTTTTGCTGCGCCATCTCAAGCCAGACCTTGCGTTGCTCGCGGGGTTGGTGGATGACATGCAGTTTCACGCCTGTTTGCGCCGACAAAGCGCTGACCAAAGTTTTGTCCACCGCATGGTTGGTGATCAGCGTGGGCGGCAGCGGCACATCTAAATAGTGCTGGCTTAAAAACGCCTCCAATACCTCCACAGGTTCCGCACCATCGGCATGGGTTGGGAAATAAGGGCTGTCGCCCAAATGCCGCCCACCTCGAACCATGGCCAAGTTGACACAGGCTTTGCCCGCTTGCACCACCACGGCCAAGATATCCACATCGCGGTCATCCACCGTGTCCACGGCTTGTTGGTGCAAGACCTTGGACAAGGCGCTGATTTGGTTGCGCACTTCCGCAGCTTGTTCAAACTCCAAGCGTTCTGCGTGGGCCAACATGCGCTTTTCCAGCGACTGCATCACATCTTGGGTGTGGCCTTGCAGCAATTCGCAAGCACTTTGCACATCGCGTTGGTAGTCCTCTAGGCTGACCATGCCCACACAAGGCGCAGAACAGCGCTTGATCTGATGCAACAAACAGGGGCGGTTGCGGTTACGAAACACCGTGTCCTCGCAGGTACGCAAGCGGAACACTTTTTGAATCAATTGAATGGCCTCGCGTACCGCCCATACGCTGGGGTAAGGGCCAAAGTAATCATGGTGCTTGTCCACCGCGCCACGGTAATACACCACCCTGGGCGCTGCTTTGGGATGGGGATGACCCAAGGCATCGGGGCTACCCTTTTGGGCGCGGGTGATTTTCAAATAAGGGTAGCTTTTGTCGTCGCGAAACAAAATGTTGTAACGCGGCTTGAGGGTCTTGATGAGGTTGTTTTCCAGCAGCAAGGCCTCGGCCTCGGAGCGCACCACCGTGGTTTCAAGGCGGGCAATCTTGCCCACCATATGCCCAATGCGGGTGCCACCATGGCTTTTTTGGAAATAACTGCTGACGCGTTTTTTCAGGTGGTTGGCTTTGCCCACATACAGCACTTGGCCTTCAGCGTCGTAATAGCGGTAGACGCCCGGCAAGGGAGGCAAAGCAGCCACTTGCGACAACAACTGCGGATCGAAGGTATCAGGGGTGCTCACGCTACTATGGCAACCGATACCTCGCCCAAGCCAGGGTAATGGGCAGTTAAATGTTGCCCCACAGCCACTGGCACGGGAACGACGCAGGTACCTGTGATGACCACATCGCCAGCCTGCAGGTGCATGCCGTGGCTGATCAGCTCATTGGCCAACCAGGTCAGGGCCACACGGGGGTCGCCTAAAGCGTTGGAACCTTTTCCTAGCGCCACCACCTCGCCGCCACGGCTGACCTGCACGTCTTGTGCGGCCAAATCCACGCCGCGCCAATCGGTAGTGAGCGCAGCGCCCAGCACCATGTGACTGGCGCAAGCAAAGTCAGCGATGAGCTGAGCCTCGCCTGCGGTGACAAAGTCTTGGTAACGGGAATTGGGAATTTCGATGGCCAAATGCAAATTTGCCACTTGCGCCATGACCTGCTGCACCGTCAAAGGTGTGGCGCCCTGCGCCAGCACATCGGCTCCCATGCGAAAAGCAAATTCGGCTTCGATGACCTGCATGACATTGCCGCGCAGCGAAACCGCAGCGCCATCTGGCAAACAACGCGAAGCCAGCAAGCGCCCCGCCAGGGGGCCGCTGACGCCAATGTGTTGCTGCCCCGCAGTGCTGGTGGCCGCGATTTTCCAGCCCATGGCTTTGTCACCTGTTGCGGCCAACAAGGCGTGCTGAACCGCATAGCCTTCGCCACGGGTTTGAGGGCGCACACTTGCCTCAATAGCGGTAATTTGGTGAGGCGCTTGCCAAGCCGGCAGCAACTGCGCAGCCGCTGCGTGAGCCGATACACCTACCATTGCCCGACATTGGGCATGGATGCCCAAGGTTCTGCGGGTGGCAGTGGCGCATTGGCTTGCAATAGCTCGATAGACACACCATCAGGAGATCGCACAAACGCCATATAGCCATCGCGTGGGGGACGCAAAATGGTCACGCCATGCTGCTGCAAACGCTCGCAACTGGCGTAAATATTGTCAACTGCATAGGCCAAGTGACCAAAATTGCGACCGCCTTGTAAAACCTCAGGGTCCCAGTTGTGGGTGAGTTCGACTTGGGCACTGTGGTCGCCAGGCGCTGCTAAAAACACCAAGGTAAAACGCCCCGAAGGCACGTCTTTTTGGCGGATCACTTCAAGACCTAAAGCATCGCGGTAAAACTTCAAAGAAGCATCCAAATCGGTGACGCGCACCATGGTGTGCAAATAGCGCATATCAGGGAATCCTTGTGGACTGCCAAGAAATGAATTCCAAGGCGTTGTCCTTTTTCTGCCAAATGCTGGTGAAACGCAAAACGACATTGAGGTCGTTGTCTTTGACCCGCACGTCGTAGTTGCCAATGCCATTGAGGATGGCGACACACCCATAGGTGCGAACAGTAACGTCCGAGCGGCGCATGACCTTGTACTTGACCGTGCCAGAACGCATGGATTCAATATAAGAAGCCTTGTTGTCCAACACCGAACTGGTGTGGATATAGACCAAATCAGGCGAGAACAATTTGTCCATCGCGGCAAAATCATTGGCCATTTGTGCGGCATAGCGCGTGTCTTCCGCTTTCAAGGCTTCATCGCTGGTGATGGGGTTGCAAGCACCGCCTGCGGCTTGCGCCAAGCTCATGGATACCCACGCCACGACAAGCCCCATGGATCTCAAAATAAGACGCATCGCAATCTCCTTCAGATGTTTGCCGTGAATGATACGCTTGCCATTTACCGTCAATGAAGCCCGCACTTACCCGTAAACCCTTGGAACCGCTGCAAAACCATGACTGATTCGCCTTTCAAACAATCTGACCCCAGCGGTTTTCGCCAAGGGTTGACCTCCTATGGGGATCAAGGGTTTTCTTTGTTCCTGCGCAAAGCCTTCATCAAAGGAGCTGGCTACACCGATGCGGCTTTGGATAAGCCCGTCATCGGCATAGCCAACACCGCCAGTGCCTACAACCCCTGCCATGGCAACTCGGCCCAATTGATCCAAGCCTTGGAACGCGGCATTTTGCTCGCCGGTGGCTTGCCCATGACCTTTCCCACCATTTCCCTGCATGAAAGCTTTGCAGCGCCCACCAGCATGTATTTGCGCAACCTCATGGCCATGGATACCGAGGAAATGCTGCGTGCCCAGCCTATGGACGCGGTGGTTTTGATTGGCGGCTGCGACAAAACTGTGCCAGCACAACTGATGGGGGCGGCCTCCGCTGGTTTGCCTGCGATTCAACTCATCACGGGTTCTATGTTGACCGGCTCGCACCGTGGCGAGCGGGTTGGCGCTTGTACCGACTGTCGCCGCTACTGGGCCCGCTACCGTGCAGGTGAGGTCGATGAGTCGGAGAAAGACGAGGTCAATGACAGACTGGTGGCCAGTGTCGGCACCTGCTCGGTGATGGGTACGGCCAGCACCATGGCCTGCATCGCCGAAGCCTTGGGCATGACGGTGCCGGGTGGCGCCTCACCGCCTGCCGTCACGGCAGATCGCATGCGGGTAGCTGAACTCACCGGCACCCAAGCCGTTCAACTTGCCCGCACCCGCCTGGGCATTGGCCAAATCCTGACCGCCGATGCTTTTGAGAATGCACTTCGGGTGCTGCTGGCGATTGGCGGCTCCACCAACGGCTTGGTGCATGTGGCGGCCATGGCAGGTCGGGTGGGTTTGGATGTGGACCTCGATGCCTTCGACCGCATGGGACGCGAAACACCGGTGTTGATCGACCTCAAACCCTCGGGTCAGCATTACATGGAAGATTTTCACCATGCAGGCGGCATGCCTGCCTTGCTGCGTGAGTTGCGCCCCTTGTTGAAGTTGGATGCACTCACCGTCACCGGCAAAACCTTGGGTGAGAACTTGGAGACTGCACCAGCGCCTTTTGCGCAAACCGTCATCCGTTCGGCCGACAACCCCATTTACCCACAAGGCGGCATGGCGGTGCTGCGCGGCAACTTGGCCCCAGCGGGTGCCATCATCAAACAGTCTGCCGCTGATCCGCGCTTGATGGAACACGAGGGCCGCGCTGTGGTGTTTGAAAACAGCGCAGACTTGGCCGCACGCATTGACGACCCTGACTTGGATGTCCATGCCCACGATATTTTGGTGCTGAAAAACATCGGCCCCAAAGGCGCTCCTGGCATGCCCGAAGCAGGCTATTTACCCATACCGCAAAAACTGGCAAGAGCCGGTGTGAAAGACATGGTGCGCATCTCGGATGGTCGCATGAGCGGCACGGCGTTTGGCACCGTGGTCTTGCATGTGACGCCCGAAGCGGCTGTGGGTGGACCGCTGGCCTATGTGCAAACCGGCGACCGCATACGCTTGAGCGTTTCCAAGCGCAGCCTAGAGTGGCTGGTCTCAGCCGAAGAATTAGCCCAACGCCAAAAGGCCAAGCCCGTGACAGCCCCCACTGCGGCCAGAGGCTACCGCCAACTGTTTTTGAAAACTGTTAACCAAGCCGATCAAGGTGCTGATTTTGATTTTTTGCGCGCTGAAGAATCCCAAGGCAAAACCCCGCGCTAAACCCTTTTATTCCTGACGAAAGTCCCTCATGCTGCAATGGTTCAAAGAACTCTCCCCTCCTGAAAAACGCACCTTCGTCGCCGCCTTTGGTGGTTGGACGCTGGATGCCTTGGACTTCATGGTGTTCACCTTTGTCATTTCCGCGCTGATTGGCTACTTTCACATCGACAAAACCCAAGCGGGCATGTTGGGTACGGTCACCCTGCTGTTTTCAGCGCTGGGCGGCTGGATTGCCGGCATGTTGGCAGACCGCTATGGGCGGGTGCGTATTTTGCAAATCACCATTGTGTGGTTTTCGGTCTGCACCTTTCTCATCGGTTTTGCGCAAAGTTTTGAGCAAGTCTTTGTGCTGCGGGCCTTGCAAGGTTTGGGCTTTGGCGGCGAATGGGCAGTGGGCTCGGTGCTGATGGGTGAAATTGTCAGAGCCCAGTACCGTGGCAGAGCGGTAGGCACAGTGCAAAGTGGCTGGGCCGTGGGCTGGGGCATCGCCGCCCTGCTCTACACCTTGGCCTTCAGTTGGTTGCCTGAAGAATGGGCTTGGCGATCCCTGTTTTGGTTCTCAGTGCTGCCCTCAGTGCTGGTGATTTATATCCGCCGCAACGTCCCCGAACCCGAGGTGTACACCCAAAGCCGCGCCGCCAACGATGACAGCATCGCACCTGTTTCACCTTGGACGATTTTTTCCCCAGCCTTGCTGAAAACCACGCTGCTGGCCGCTTTGCTGTGTACCGGTGTGCAGGGGGGCTATTACGCTGTCATGACGTGGTTGCCCACATTTTTGAAAACCGAGCGGCACTTAAGCGTGATTGGCACGGGTGCCTATTTGTCGGTCATCATCACCGGTTCGTTCATTGGCTACATCAGCGGCGCGTATTTCACCGACCGCTTTGGCCGCAAGCCGAATTTGTTTTTATTCGCGGTGTTGTCAGGGGTGAGCGTCTATACCTATACCCAAATCGAGTTGACCAACACCGAGATGCTGTTCGTCGGTTTCCCGCTGGGCTTTGCCGCCTCTGGCATCTTCAGTGGCATAGGGGCTTACCTGACCGAATTGTTTCCCTCGTCGGTTCGCGGCAGTGGTCAAGGCTTTGCCTACAACTTTGGTCGCGGCATCGGCGCCTTGTTCCCCACCTTGGTGGGCTATTTATCTTCCAGCCAAGGCTTGGGCATGGCCATCGGGGTGTTTGCGGGAGGCGCGTATGCCTTGGTGCTGCTCACCGTGATGTTTTTGCCAGAGACCAAGGGGCGGACGCTCACGCCTTCTTAGGCGGGTGGGTGCGCAGCCATGGCTGCTTTCATCGCTTGTGTTGCAACATCCTCCAACCAAGCAAAGTCCATGTGCTGATGCGCTTCGCAAAAAAACCAAGGCTCACGAGAATCAGGCTCTAGCATCACGCCTCGGTCTATCAACTGCCAACAAAACGCACGGTACAAATTGCTGTTGGTTTTGCGCCAGTCGCGGTAGGTTTGCGGCACCGTGGGCGTGAAATGGATGCCCAACATGGATGGGGGGCCGGCAAACGTGTGTTCAATCCCAGCTTGGGCAAACACGCGGCCCAACAAATCGCGTACCTGCTCGCCCACGCTGTTCACGGTTTGCAGGGCATCGGTGTGGGTGAGGATATTCAAGGTGCAATGCGCCGCACTCAGCCCCACCAAATTGGCGGTGTAGGTGCCGCCATGCACCACAGCGCCAGCATGGGCACCCACCACATCCATTACATCCGCACGGCCACCAAAAGCCGCCACCGGATAACCATTGCCCATGGCTTTGGCAAAGGTTGTTAAGTCTGCATAGATGCCATACAAAGCTTGCGCCCCACCCTTGGCCACGCGAAAGCCCGACTTCACCTCATCGATGATCAGCAAAGTGCCATGCGCTGTACACAGGTCGCGCAAACGCTGAAGCCATGCTTGGCTGGCAGCAATACTGCCTGCATTGCCAATGATGGGTTCAAGCACCACGCAGGCCAACTGGTGGTCGTGGCGCTGGAACACATCCTCCAAGGCTGCAAAGTCGTTCAAACCGATGATGTCGACCAAGTCATGGGTTTTGGCAGGAATACCTGCACCAAAGGGAATGACGTTCGGTGCTTGCCCGCTGTGAGCGTCCCAGCTTTCGATGTCAGACTTCCACATCAGTTCGTCATACAAGCCGTGAAAGCCGCCCTCCACCGTCACCATGCGTTGCCTGCCAGTGAATCCCCTGGCGGTTCGCACCGCCCCCATCACCGCTTCAGTGCCGGAGTTGGCAAAGCGCATTTTGTCTATCTGAGGGCATAAAGCCTTGATTTGCTGAACCACTTTGGTGTCAAGTTCAGTCGCAAAGCCCGTCAAGGTGCCGCCGCTGTGAATTTGGGCGATCACCGCTTGATCAACCCGCTCGTCGCCATAGCCCAAAATCACCGGCCCATAGCCCAAACGGAAGTCCACATAGGTTTTGCCGTCCACATCGAACAGCTCGCAGCCCTTGGCTCGCTGAATGAACACGGTGCGGTCAGGCCCCCAATAGCGGTAGTTTTCCGCCACGCCTTGGGGCATATGACGCATTGCTTCTTGCAGCAGTTCAGACTGTCGACTCATCTGTTCTCCCGAAAGTTCATAGCTTCATTCAGCTGGTGGGCTGGCCGTGTGGTGGGCGCAGCAACAAACCCACCCGCTCTTCCAACAACTTCACCACATGCAACTCGGCCGCTTCGTCCCCATAGCGACTTCTTGCCTCTTCAAACAAAGCTTGCGCATGCGCGCCCATGGTGAGTGAGTAACCCTGCGACTGGGCAATTTGGTTGACCAGCCCTAAATCTTTGCAGCACAAGGCCAGCGAAAAACTCGGGTCGTAGTGACCCGCAAAAATGGACGGGATGTCGTGCCGCGCCACCCAGCTGTCTCCAGCGCTGGAAGTGATGGCTTCTTGCACCACGTTCAGCGGGACACCCGCTTTGGCTCCCAGCATCAAGGCCTCGCCAATGGTGGCTGCGCCCACAAACCACAGCAAATTGGTCAGCAGTTTCACGGT